>Ga0180007_10003637_pt1 | contig 16992 bp, 12 predicted proteins | sample MM_PC_MetaG_FD_121122 | JGI IMG/M metagenome (GOLD analysis project Ga0180007, IMG submission 121122) | Groundwater microbial communities from the Aspo Hard Rock Laboratory (HRL) deep subsurface site, Sweden - MM_PC_MetaG | ecosystem: Environmental > Aquatic > Deep subsurface > Groundwater... | reverse complement strand
CTCTCAATCATACTTCTAATTTACAATGCATTTTAGAATATGTCAAGCATTATCGGAAATACCCCGATTGCCTTACATCGGGGCTTGTCGTACAACTGTCAACTTTTAAAACACTCCTTATTTTGGTCAAACATTGCCCGTAAATATTACGGTAGCATATTAACCATCCAGCATATCTCACCGAAGAAATTCCTTTCTTCATTTACCAAAATATTCCTTGAATATAACTTTAGCGATATTACCTGCTAATAATCGATTGCCCTTTCTCGTGCAATGGCCAAAATCACCTCCAAAATTATCATCGAAATATTCTGCATAACCACCCTGTCTTACTGCTTGTTTAAACACTCTTTCATTGTCCACAAAAATAATTTCATCTTGAGGTGTAAACATCCTCTTTAATGGTCTCGCGCTTCGCATGGGATATTGCACACACACTAAAACGATCTTTTTCTGGCTTAGGATATTTTTCAATCTTTGGTAGTTACTTCGGGTTACGGGATTATAGCCTCTTGACCTTAATTTATTTGCTTTTTCAAAATATTCCTCAGCCAGTTTATATCTTCTCTGTGCTTGATAACAAAGAGCTAACCCACCATATATTTTACTATCTCCTGGGTTTGCCTCCATAGCTTCTTTAAATATCTCTATGGCTTGATCATACTTTCCCTGCCCCTTATAATGCTCTCCTAATGTTATATATGCCCTTGTATTTCGAGGATTTATTTCTATCGCTTTCTCAAACATCTCTTGGGCAAGGAAAGAATCCTCTACCATTTCCCCCAACATTGCATATGCTGCATCATTACGAGAATTTCTTTTTATTGCCTCCCTAAACATCTCAGCGGTTTTCTCAAAATCCCTCAATTCAAGATAACATAATGCTAAGTCAACATATAATTGATCGTCTTCAGAACCTACCCCTAAAGCTTTTTTGTACATCTCAATGGCTTTATCAAATTCTCCTTGATCTCTAAAACGATCTCCTAACTCTTGATATTCTTTTTCGCCGCAATCTATCTTTTTATTCTCCCCATCTCCTTCTTCTTGCTCTTTATAATTGCTTGATGGCATTAAACCACCCACCCTGATAATATCTTCTTTTTTTCCCTCTTTTAATTCCCGGCTGTCAGATTCTTTGATTTTATTTATTATGTACCGAGACAAAAGCTTCGCTAACTTATATATCTTAGATTTCTTAAAAAACGGCCTATCTTCCTTGGAAGAAATGCCTTTGGCTTCCAGCTCATCCTTCCAAGGGATGATATCTTCCCCATCATTTATGCTCATCATTGCTACCACCATATCAGGATGGTACTTATCTAAGTTCTCTTCTAATAGCGACACTATAGCCGTAGAATTAGTTGCTGGAACACCTTTATTTATTACGCTAAACTTTATACTAATTTTTTTCTGGTTTAAAATTTCTTCCAATTGGGCAGGATAAGAATCCTTACCGCCTAAAGCAGTGGTAGACTCCCCCAAACACATAATACGATAGGCGCCTTTTTGCCGTAAAGAAATCTTATTCCTGTATTCCTGTAAGGATAACCACGCAAATCCTCCTATCCGCAGCCCTATCTCCAATAAAATGGCGAACGAACATAATCCGAAGACTATCAAACTTATCTTTCGTATAGGAGATACCTTCGTCATAAGCTAAACCCTTAATTCATTATCTCAAATAGCGAACAAGCCCCAAAACTTCACAACATAATTCACTGCAAAGTTTCTTTGTATCTTCCAATCACATATTCTCTAACTAAATCAGCAACTATTCTATGCGCTTTGCTATTGGGGTGGATATAATCATCCGGGTTATCTAAAAATCTGCCTCTCTCATCTTTATTAAAAACAGTATGTAAATCTATACATTCCACATTAAGTTCTGCAACAACCTTTCTCATAACTTTATAGTCCTCATTAAATTCTGAATCAAATTTAAAATAGGGAAAAATTACAGCTAATACTGGTATCTTTTGCCTCCGGGCTATCTCCTTTATTTTACTCATATACAATCTTCCTGTAGACTCCATAGTTGTCTGATTTCTTCTTGCTGCCATACCCTCTAACTTAATCAAAATGAATCGATATAAATTTGAATGACAATATAAAAAGTTATCGGAATTGTTCTTAAATAACGCGAAAGGACGATAACAATGCATCCGGCCATCTTGAGTTTTAAATATTACCGGGGTTAAAGCAAAATCATTTATACATAACCCTACAATTAACATATCGGGGGAATATTTAATACATCTATACCTTAAATTGTAATAATAATCTTTTACTCCGTGGCCGCCAATAGCGCAATTCCATACTTCAAATTTGCTCCCAAACTCTCTGCTCAAATCTTCTTCCAAATAATCTGTATACTCACCGTACATCGTTATTGAATCTCCCAGAACAATAATCCTATAAATACCCTTCTTCTTTCTCAATGAATACTCTTTATCACGCATGCCCAAAGAATTAGTATAATTTGGTATATTAGAAACAACCTCAAATGGCAAAACTTCAGAAGTAGTAAAAATATCCATATTCGGCCAGTCCCTATATCTAAACTCAGCTAACTTACATATATTATTCTTTCTACAATAGAATTCACCAACCCAAAATCCTAAAAATAGAACGAAAAGAATATAGACAAAAAAAACTATTTCCCGCCTTATTCTGTATAAAACTCCCACAATTAAATTCCTAATAACTCACGGTAATACCCTACCAATGGTTGCTGACAAGATCTTTTAGCCATTTCATCAAAATCTCTTTTTGCCTTATCAATCTGGCCCATTTTATAATAAGCTAAACCCCGGCCTAAATAGGGAAAACACAACTTAGAATCCAAACCAATAGCTTTATTGAAATATTCAACCGCCTTAACATACATCCCCAAACGGCGAAGAGCCTCTCCAGTATGAGAAAAAATAACCGGCCATTTTTCTTCAAAATCTTCTGGTAACCACCCCTGAATCCACTGATTTGTTGAAAACTCATTAAGCATCTGGCTTTTAAAAAAAGCGCTACTCTCAAATAATTCCTGATTCCACTGATACGCTATCTGTAAAAAAGAAATTGCCCGTTCTTGTACCAGACAAACTTCCTGATTTGATGAAACCAACCCGAATATCATATTCACCACTTTTTCTAATCCTCTCGACTTTAACTCTTTAATCGTAATCGCGGAAAAATCCAAATAGCCATCACCTTTATTGCGCGCTTTGGCTAAAAAAGCAGAGGGTTTCTTTAAACGAGATTTGTAACAACTTTCTATAGCGCGGGCGACTTTTTCAAAAACCGAATAGTTACGACACCAATGGCAGCCATCCGCAAAAAATTCATTTCCTACTAAACCGTGGGGAGCAGCTTCAATGAAAGTTTTCTCTAAATCTACTAATACCGAACCCTCTTGAGCACAAAGACGGCGGATAACCTCATTACGCTCAGGGGGACAGCGATCTCCAGGATTTGCATCCAAATCCAAAGCTCTAAGATAATGACTTTGCGCTTGAGCATAATTTCCTAAATTATCGTAACATTGCGCTAAAAAATATTCCCCAAAAGCATCTTCTGGATGATTACTAATGAATTGTTTAAACCCCTTTACTGCCTCTTCAAATTTCCGCTTATCCAAAGCATTCTTGGCCAGGAAAAATTGTTTATCCTGCCAAAGGGGAAAACCTCTTGGCGGACAATCACGAAAATTAGCCGGTAAAGCACATAAAATCATCGGTATTTTTCTTTTTTTTGCCCAGAGTATCATCTTCCGAAGGTTGTTCTCATAATTTATGAGTCGCTTCTCTTTAAAAGGTTTTCTGGATATTCTCCGATTTTCAACCCAAGCCCGAAATTTTTCCTGAGAATCTCGATAAATCCATAAATTGCGGAATAACCAGTTTACTTTATACGTCCATAAGTTCACTCGCACAGGATCCCAATATTCATTATTTCCCGACAAAAGAATGATAAAATCCGGATCATAACTAAGAATTTCTTTGTGGATAAGAGAAACTCTATAACTATCGTAACCTCCCACCCCGCAACCAATTATTTCAAACTTTTCGCCCGGGATTAAATTCTCCAATAATTCTTTTATATTTCTTTCACCCACTCCTTCACCAAAAGGCTGTGCGACAGAACCTCCTAAGATAAATATACGCTTTACTCCCTTAATCTTATCTGCGGAGAATACTTCCTCTATGGCATGATCACGTTGAGTCTTATAAACAACCTTGCCAGCGGGCAAGCGAATCTTTTTGAAAAATCTCTCATAAATTTCTTCGTATCCCTCCTTAAAATCCGCTAGATTAGACTCTAAAGGCGGTGCGCCTCGTTGGATACGCAAAGCCTCTTCAAAACCCATAACTGACAGAATGAGAATTAGAATGAAACCTAAAATAATTTTCTTTGGATTCATAAAAAACCTCTAACGATTAGGGATGTCACCTTCAATTTTTCCTTCTAATTTATCGTCTTCCTTTACCCAATTAAGCTCAACTATTGCTCTGTATAAATTCTCTGCCATTTGATTGTGCCCCTCGGTATTAACGTGGCTGCAAACTGATTGCACTTCCTTAAATCTTTCTACTCCCAAAATCTCACTAAATAATACATAGTGATCTATAAAAGGCACATCTACTTTCCTGGCAATCTCAAATAATTTATTATTAAGTTCTATAGTATGGGTTTGCCCATATTGAGGGTAACCTTGAACAACCATTTTTATATTATAAAAATCACACATTTTCTTTAAAGCTACTATATTTTCTTCTAATATTTTGTGCCTTGATGAGACAATAGAATTATGCTGGCTTTGATTAAATTTAAATTTAATCAATTGTGGACGCCAAAAGCCTCTTTCTCTTAAATAACCCTCTACATCCTTAACTTGGTGATCAAACAAATAAAGCATAAGCCTATAAAAATCATCGTAACTATGCGCCTTGTCAATATGTTTGATAAGATACTCTTTTGCTTTCTCCCTATCTCCTGTTTCAGCATAATATTCAAAAAATGGGCCGGCATAGTCACTATCCATAGGATGAGGGCCACTCATATCATCTAAACTTACATTGCTTAATTTCATAGTGAGGTTACAATAAAGAATTCGAGACAACCTGACCACTTTCAATTTATTCAACCAAGCAAAGACTTTTTCCCAAACAGAAATTTGCAGTTTACTTCTCCCTTCAAGATCGATTTCTTCATTTACAAGTTTCTGGGCAAGAAAAACATCCTGGGTATTCCAAATATTATTAATTCCCATTAAAACAATTAACAAGTGAGGTTTAACTTCTCGGCAATGCTTCAAAAACTGCAAACAGGCTTGAGACGAATTAAAGCTACCGCGGGCATAGTTGAAGCTTTCGACTTTAATATTTGGATATTCTCTACGGAGAAGGTCAAGGAATACGTCAACATATCCCTGTCCGCGTTTGGCACCTGCGCCTTCTGTCCAAGAATCCCCTATAGCCATAACTTTAAAAACATTACTCTTCTCTATAATTTGACTTTCTTTTTTGGGAAATTTTCTTTGGGGTACATAAAAGTTACCGAGAATACGCAAAGAAATTTCTAAAAAGCCTAAAGTAAGAAGAACGGCCATCAATATCCTACCTAATATTTTAAACTTTTTCCTCATCTCTTCACTACTCATTCAAGAATAATATCTTAAAATAAACTCCAAAAAACCTAAGATGAAAGCTTTTTTGTTCTTTTTTTAAAATAACCACTAACCATCTTGGCTCCATCCCAAGCTACAGCAAATTCTCTTATCGGAGATTTTAAAATTCTTTTAATCCTCTGCCAAATATATCTTGGACGGAAATAAAAAGAATAATAGGCTTTTTTAAGTAATCTCATAATCTCTTCATCAGAAATCCCTATTTCTACAACTGGCGGCCCCTGCATGAAATATTTATCCCAGTGTTTATTCTGCAATTTACCATTTATTTTAGCTTCATCATAAATTTTTGTCCCCGGATAAGCCTTTAATATATAAAAATTTGCCAAATCAGGAGATAATTCTTTAGCAAATCTTATTGTCGCGTTCATCTCCCCTATGGTTTGCCCAGGGATTCCTATCAAAAAACTCGTACTGCTTTCTATCCCCGCTCTCTTGGTAACTTTTATGGCATTACGGGCTTGGTCTAAAGTTGTCCGTTTATTGATAATTTTTAAGCTTCTATCTGTACCACCATCAATGCCATAACTAATTAGATAACACCCTGCTTCCTTCATAAGCTTTAACAGCTCAAAATCTACACAGTCGACTCGACTTACACAATTCCATGAAATATCTAAACTTTCATCAACAATTAACCGGCAAAACTCAACGATTCTCTTTCGGTCAAAAGAAAAACAATCATCATAAAATCTAAAATCTCTTATACCAAATTTCCTTACACAATCTTTTATTTCCTCAACTACTTTTTTAGCGCTTCTAAAAAATATCTGAGGATGAACTATCTTTACTGAACAATAGCTACAATGATATGGACAACCAATGCTAGAAATAATACCTGTGTTGGGTAATCTTTTATACTTTTGCTTATGCGGCTTATACCTCACAAGCTCGAGTTTTTCTCTGGCAGGAAAAGGCAACTCATCTAAAGAGATTATCTTTTTACGAGGAGCATTTATCTTGACTGTATTGCCTTCTCGATAAGCAAGGCCTTCAAGACTAGAGACATCTTCTTTCGATTTTAATTTATTTACCAATTCAGTTAAAGTAACCTCTCCTCTACCATAAATTAAATAATCGAAATAGTTAAATTCTTCTAACGTCTCTTTGGGTAAAGCTGTAGCATGAACGCCACCTATAATTGTGACAATATCTTTATTAGAATTCTTAGTCAATTTAGCAATTTCGTTTGCTTTTATAATATCTATAGTGAAAGCAGAAATCCCTACAAAAGATGGATTTAAATTATCCAAGATTTTAATATACAACTGAAAAGGATTATAGCAGACATTCATATCAAAAATCTCAGTAGTTATCCCCTGCTTCTCTAAATAGGCAGCCAAATATGCAATGCCCAAGGGAATCTCTTTACCAAAATAAGGTATATTTTCATCCTGCTTATGAGGCGGCTGAGTTAATAGTACATCTATTTTCTTTTTAGAATCTAATATGTTCATTTTCAAGAAAATCGCGCTACCCTTACGGGCACAAGTACTTTCCTAAACTACGAGAAATAAACAACTTTTTTATATTGTTTCCATTAATTATCAAACATTCTGTCCAGTATTTTGTTTTGCTGTAAAAATTTATATAACACATCAGCAGCTATATCATGAGCTATCTCGTTAGGATGATGATCTGTAGGATTAGCCCATAATTCTTTGGCTTTGTATTGAGAAAAAGAAGATAATAAATCCAACAAAAAAATATTTTCTTTACTACAAAAATCAGCTATTTTTAAATGAATGTCTTTAAAAATATAATTTTTAAAATTATAAAGCAAAGGAAATAGAACAATCACAAGTTTCTCTCCCCGAGATTTTATAGTCTCATTTAATTCTCTCAACATAGTAAAATATATCCTGCCATTTTCATCCCTAAAGGCATCTTTGTAACCTTGAGCAGTTATTTTGTGAAGACGTTGTTTCTCCAAAACATGTGCAATAAAATTTATCAAAGCTGATGATTTGCGTAATGGGCTAAATTTATATCCTCCATTATTAAAATCCATAAAGTCGTGTCCAATAATTTTACCTATAGTTGGGAGGCCAAAATCATTAAGAACAAAACCATTCCTACTTTCCCGCAATTTTTTATGCCTATTTTTTTACTTAGATTTAATAATTTTTCTAACTTGGTTAAATAAAGATCCTCATATCTTACTCCTCTCCCATAGGTAAATGAATCACCTAACCCTAAAATCATTACATCTTTCTCCATTTCTGGAGGAATTAACCTATTTGGAGTAGAAGAATCGGGTAAGCGATATCCTTCTGGTGACTCATTGTAATCTAAGCCATATATGATGTGGCCTGCTTCTTCTCTTAAAGGAATATGGTAATCGCGAGGATTAGTGTAGTATTCTGCACTAGCGTTATTAAAGCGATAATATTTGGGGCCAAATATTCTTAAAATAGTCTCAAAAAGAAGTAAAGTGCTAGAAACCGATAAAAGTACTATGATTATCTTAAAAATTAAACCTTTCAACTTCAGCCGTTTCATCACTATTCTATTATCATCAATTGCATACTTCTAATTAAGCCTAATGGATTCAATTGAAACTAGGTCATTTAAGTACTATGAGTATTGAAAAATCTTAAGAAACCCTCTTAGTGTCTCTAATTGGTTTTCGGTTAATAAATTGCAAACTTTCCTTGCCATAACCTTGTAGCCATTGGCATTACAGTATAAATCGGCTGAAGAATAAAAACAATCCTCGAGGTTTTTCTGCTTTAAACAGTTCATTAAATATTGAGGTATTATCAATAAAAGATGCTTCCTACTCAATTGCTACCTCCCGGATAATTATGTCTACTGTACCATCAGGCCTAGGAATAGGATGGTTCAATAAAATTAATTTTGTACCTTTAATTTTAGACTGATAACCTATACTGATCAAATTATATCTAAGTAATTTCTATATTACATTCTCATCAAGCCACTTATTCTATCGACCCAACCAAGGCGAGGGGATTTGCTTTGCCCGAGACTTAATAACATTAGCTAAATCTTTATCCTCGGGAAATAGATAGAATTTATATTCCTCAATTTTTAAAACTTGTGTCATTATTTCGCTCAGCTTTTCAGCAGCCTTATCTGAGTGGACAACAACAATTCTAAAACCATTCTTTCTAAGAAAAGCTTTCAAGGCATCGCTTGGTAAATCAAGAGTTGAAGGATTATCTTCTGCTGTACATGTCCAAGTTTCGTTCTTGGCTACAAATTTCCATTCCCGGTCGGAAATAATACGTCTCGGGTCAAAAACACGGAGCATGTAACATTCAACACTAAGCTTATTATCTGCTACATCAACTCTCTCTTCTAAAACAACTCTATCTTCAGGCAACATGTCGCCTTTTTGCCATAAAAGCCTTAAAATCAACCCTGTTTGAATCGCCTGTTTTCTTAATTCAGATTTGGGGGGGTTAAAAGAAGATGGGACATTTATCACCGCGAACATTATGACTAGAAAAAATATACAGGTATACTGCGCCTTTTTTTTGAGTTTTGACAACAAATATACTATGCCAAAAGAAGCCATGGGTAAGAAAGCAATGAGATAAAGTAAAAGAGGCGCTTGGGCATGATGAATATCATAGCCAGTTTGAATTAAGGCAGAAATTATGAAAACTAAAAATCCGAAAGAAACGAAAATTAAATAATGCCACCCTAATCTCCCTGTTCTTTTAGGCAGGAATAGCATGCTGACAGCAACAGGAAATACCCATGGAGCCATCTCAATAAGGTGAAAAGGATAAGCAAACAATCTTTCAAAAAATCCTCTTGATGCCCAAGCATATAAATATTGGTTTCTCTCAACAATTAAATAACCGAAAGGATTGCCGTATCTCTGATAATCCCAATACAACCGCCAAAAAACATAAAGGGAGCTTAAAAATATACATCCTATAAAGGAAAAATCAATTCTCTTGTGTTCCCTATAGAAAACTATACTTTCTTTTATGCAGAAAATAATAAACACTAAAGTAAGAAACCAACCTTCATATAGAGTGGCTGTAGAAACAAGAAAGGCAGTTGCCGAGAGTAACAAAAATATTCTTTTTTTATCTTTTATATAACTTATCCAGAAAAATATTCCAGTTAAGATAAAAAATCTTACCACGCTATCTCTCTGAAAACAAAGATTTGCCCAGATAAACTCCGGATAAAAAGTTATAAATCCTACCGACAATAAAATGATACAATCATTATGGGGGAAAAGCTTTCGAGCAAGAAAAAACAACACCAGAATAACACCTAAACCAAATAAAGTATTTACCAATGAAGAAACAAGTAAAAGATCGGGATACATTCTATAACCTAAACCAACAATCCAAGGATGTACCGGAGGAAGCTCCGTCTTTGACATCTCGATGAAATCTAAATCTTCAACAAAGCCATAAGCTGTCATTGCCTTACCAGCATCATCACCGGCTAACATAAAAAATTCGCCTGTTTTCTTCCAAAGTAAAAACGCCAAAGAAAAATGAGCCAAAAGGAACCCACACAAAACTACCCACGTCAAAATTGTAACTTTACTCTTTTTAATTATTACTCTTTCCATAAAAGTACTTCCTTCTGAAATGGTGCAGATAATTTAGAGGATAAATTATAAATCTATAATCTCTATGCCTTAAGGCAATTATTAGCTGAATAAAAATAACGATTGCCGATGGCAAGAGGTAAAATTTGCGATACAATTTATGAGTTATGATATATTTCGTCCACGATTGAGGGAGAACGGGCAATATCTTATAAAAAGCCTGGAAATTATCCTTTATTCTTTTTAACTTCTTATCCTTTATAGAATCCCTATGAAACCAATCTCCGATTCTCCCTTCCGCAATATTTTCAATATCAATATCGTCTAACATCTTTTTCTCTTTTGCTATTTTTACAATTTCTGTACGGGGATAGTAAGCTAAATTGTAGCACTTCAGTCTATTCAGATATTTTAAATGGCTAAAGAAATCTATAGTGGACAAATATTCTTTTTCTCCTTCCCCGGGCAAACCAAACATGAGATCAGCATCATACCTTAATTTAAGCTTATCGCAGGTATCAGAGGCTTTCTTAAGTTGTTCATCGGAGGAAAAACGCTTTAGAACGTTTTTCCTTGTAAATTCACTCATCGACTCAACGCCAAAATCAATACAATAACAACCGCTTTCCTTCATCATCTTCCCAATTTCCCAATCAAAAAAATTAACATGGCCCGTGCAGCGAAAAGGCACGTTGATTTCCTTCCTGAATCTATTCATTAACTCCCTTAACCACTTCTTGTCGGTAAATAGAATACTATCAAAAAACATTACTTCTTTGAAATTATATTTTTCTTTCATGAAATTTAATTCTTGCATTACCGAATCTATACTCCTTCTACGAAAATACTTATTATTATACAATTTATTTAAAAAACTTTCACAGCAAAATGTGCAGCTAAAAGCGCACCCTCGACTGGTCAATATCACATAATCATCCTTATACCTTACCTCATCTTCAAAAAGTTCTTTATCCGGGTGCGGTAAAGAATCAAGATTTTCTATTGGCGGTCTAATTTTATTAGCGATAGTTTGCCCCTTACGTTTAAACCAAACATTATCAATCTGATAGTTTAATTTGCCTGTTGACAATGCTTCAACTAATTCCAACAACGCAAATTCTCCTTCTCCTACTACTACAAAATCTACACAATCATTTTCTATCACCTTCTCAGGAACTAAAGTGGGGTGTATTCCTCCAAAGGCAATTTTTATATCCCTATTTTGTTTAATCGCCTTTGCCGTTTCACAAGCCCAAAGATAAGTGCTGGTGTAGACAGAAAATGCTACTAAATCAGGTTTTGATCTCTGAACCTCTTTAAGAATTTGTTGTTTTCTGCAAAATATTTTTTCTAGAAAGGGGAGGTGGAAAACATTATCTTCTTTGCTAAACAACCCCGGCTCTAATAATAAGCGGGTCTGATGTCCTGCTTTTTTCAATATACTGGATAAATATTCTATGCCTAAATTTTCTCTCCCTTGATGAATAAAAACTACCTTCATGGCTCAATTACCAGCTACGATAATTATCCGTTAAATGCTTAAACACGACTCTTGCTGCTATTCTATGCTCATCTCTATGTTTTTAATCCTCATGTTTTAATTTCTCCACTTGGCAATTTTGCTATAAAATGATAACTTTTTCCAATTTTCATTATAGGCAACAAATCTTTTTGCTTTTTTAGAAACTTTTTCCTGAGCAAAAACCATCTCTAAATATCCGAAAAATTTCCTGAAAAATTCACTAATTGAACGTACTTTTAACGCTGATTTTACTAAAAATTTAAATCTTGAATGAAAACGCACATATGCCCATTTGGTTAAATGATCTATCTCTTGATTAGTTAAACTTGTCCATGGCCGAAGAAGCTCCCTATCTTCTTCCTTCCCCAATATCCAATTTTTCCAGTAATCTCGGCCTGTGTTTTTCACCATCTCTTTCCACATTCCTGTTAATGGCTTAGCTAATACTTTAGAAAATTGAACGTAATCAAAATCTAATCCTTGAGCAAATTTTACTGTATTCTTCACTGTTTGATGCGTTTCTCCGGGAGCTCCAATTAAAAAAAATCCTAAAGCTTTTATTCCCGCCTTTTTAGTCAACTTAATAGTTTCCTTTATTTGCTTTATAGTAATATCCTTATTTATTCTATCCAAAATTTCTTGGTTACCAGATTCTACCCCATAGTAAATTCTACTACAGCCGGATTTTTTCATTTCCCGCAACAATTCTTCATCTACAGAATCAATCCGGGAACGGCAAGCCCAGATAATATCCAAATTCCTCTTTTGAATTTCCTTACAAATTGCTAACGTTCTTTCCTTAATCCAAGGAAACTCATAATCAAATATATCAATCTCTCGAATATTATATTTCTGACAACACTCTTGCATCTCATTTACTACCGTCATTGGGCTGCGTGGGGAATAAGAAGTGCCGCCTGCTTCACAAAATGTACATTTTCGCGGACAACCTAAGCTCGTTACCATAACTGTAAAATTCTTTCGTTCAGTGGGAAATTCCGCATATAGTTCATTAGGCAAAAGATGGCGGGCAGGATTAGGAAAATCATTAAAATTTATTTTCTCGGAATGAGAAGTAATTTTTATGTTTCCATTGTCTTTATAAACCAAACCGGGAACTTGGCTAAAACTTCCCCTTCCTTCTAATTCTGAAAGTAAAGCAGGGATTGTATAATAAGCCTGTTCTACTACCCCAAAATTAATTTCTTGAGGCACAATTGATTCACGAGGATAAACCCTTAAATTATATCCTCCAATAACTACAGGAACTTTTAGTTTCGGTTTTAGAAATCTTATCCACTCCAATGTATCTCTGTACATATAGGTTGTCATCATAAACCCCAGAATATCAGGTTTAAATTCTTTCAACCTATCTAAAACATCTTCCTTACTTAATCTTAATGTTCTGGCATCGACAATAATCACCTGATGCCCTGCTCTCTCAGCAATTGATGCCACCCAAGCTAAACTTAAAGGTGGAAAAAGCCCAAAATACTTTTGCACTATCCTCAAATTCTCCTCGTGAATTTTATAAGAAAAAGGATTAAAAACTAATGCGAGCTTCATTTCTTTTCCTCATAAATATTTTCAATCAAAACCTTCCTTTTTAAACACCGTGGCATAATTACCCGACGCCAAATCTAAAGAACCCAGGAATTCATTGAAAACTTCTTTTCTCCTTTGCCTTACCTCATGAGTATTTTTACCATCTTTAGACCGCCAACGTTCACCATCTCCGTTGGGATCAAGTATGGTACCAAATTCTTCGGGATGCTTTAGCATATAGCTATTACATCCAATACAACATTCGCCGGGAAAATTGATTTTTGAGATAAATCTTTTATTTCTTCTTAAAAAATTCATTGTTTCCTGAAAATCACCATCGGTCTCGCCAGGGAAACCAATAATAATACCCAGGATTGTTTCTATCCCTGCATTGTAAGTATCCCGGATTACCCTCTCAGCATCCTTAATGCTAAAACCTTTACCCATTCTATCAACAATTTTCTGAGAGCCACTTTCCAACCCATAACCCATGCAATTGCACCCTGCTTTGGCCATTTTTTTGATTAACTCTGTATTCATTTCCTTGCGAATCAATGCTGCTCCACCCCAATTCATCTTTAATCCATTTGCTAGTATTAAATCGCATAACTCACTTAACATCGGGAGATTAAGATTTAAGGCAGTATCATCTATTTCAAATTTATGTAAATTGGGATACTTCTCAATCTGGGAAATCATTTCTTGATAAATGTTTTTTGCCGTTCGCGAACGAAATTTCTTCCAAGTTACTGCGCAATTGCAAAATACACAACGATTCAAACACCCTCTGTAAAAAGTCATGGGAAGATGCGAGCTATAATATTCAGATAACGAGAAATCGGAATAATCCGGGTAAGGTAAACTATTCAGGTTTTCTATTTCTTCCCTAAACCCGCAATCTATTATATCTCCATCATTTTTCAATAAAGCACCCGGGCAGAAATCAACTCTTTTCTCTCTTTCATAAATATGCGCTATTCTCGCAAAAGTCTCTTCCCCTTCACCGCAAACCACCACATCAACTCCCTTCTCGCGGATAAGGCTATCTCCAGAGAAACTACACTCCGGGCCACCAAAAACAATCAGCTTATTTTTATCTTTTTGCTTAATCATTCTTGCTAAAGCAAGACTGATATATTTTGTTGTTGCCCATACTGAAAATCCGATAATTTCAGATCCGCTTTGTAAAATTTTCTCGGTCAAAGATTCGAAAAAATCATTATTTTCAAAAATAAATTTCTCTACAAATACCTTATCATTCCACCTTCCCTCATTAGCCTCCTCTGGCATATTCATTTCTGTATTTAAATCCAAAACGGTTACCTGATGCCCTCTTGCTCTTAAATAAGCGCTGAGATACCCTAACCCAATTAAAGGGCACCTCTTAAAAAGTGACGGACATAAAAGAATAGTTATCTTCATATAATATTCCCTTTTACCTTATAAGCAAAGATACCCATTCATTACATTCACAGCTTTCTGATTTACAAGGTAATGGTTCATTTAACAATTTGAAATTTTCATCAAAAAAATTACCAATGACCTCATTTACCTCTGAACCACCGCATCTAAGCACCTTTCCATCCGCTTGAATAACGGCGTATATTTGGCCTGCCTGACACAACTTTCCTTTAAACGTTTTAAGCCCTAACTGAGATTCTTTATCAACACATTGCCCCAAATGAAAACCAATAATTTCTCTTTCCTCCTCAGTATATCCTAAAGGATAACTGATGCCTTTATATTGTCCCCAAAAAGCTACCCCTGAAAACGATAATCCCTGCTGATTAAACCTCTCTTTATAGTGGCTTATTTGTTTTATCTGTGGGGGATAAGCGATATAACTTATATGCTGAGTAAAACCATTTTCTTTTAAAAGTAAAATCTTCTTAACAAAAGGTTCAAAATTTGTAAACAGGGGGTGAAAAGTAGGCGACACCTTTACCCGAGATGAATCTATTTGGCTCACAAAAGTATCTATCTCTATGGATAAATTAGTAGTAATCCTTATACTGTGTATACTGGATAGTTCCTTTATTAACTCGGTAAAATTAGGGTAAAGGAATGGCTCACCGCCGGAAATTTCTATAGTAACACCCCCATATCTTGAATAAACATTCTCCCAATATTTCATCAACTCATCAACGGATAAACAACGATTCATTTTTACTAAATCATGCCAGTTACCCTGCCACCAACAATAAGGACAACGGTAGTTACAGGCTAAAAACAAATTCCAGAAGAATGAAATTCGTTCTCTAAATCTCGGATTGACAGTCGGGATGTTTGTTTTTTCGAGCTTCGCCCTTTCTACGCTTAGCGTAGCATTATACTCACATCCTCGCCTTAACAGGCCGAGATATCTCTCTAAATTGGGTTTCTCCTCATCTTCCATTACCATTGCCTTTTTACGTAAAAATAAAGAATGGCCATGTCCTTGATGATAATCTTCGCGAGGAAGTATATAATGGTCGAATGTCTCCTTGTACTTTCCAGCGATTTCTAAAGACACTTCGTATAGATATGGGATATGACAAATATCATGAAACAATACGGCTTTGCTCTTATTCATTACATTATTTAAATCTGCCAACGCTCCTTCTGGGGAATGATCACCATCTACAAAAACTAAATCAAAAGTACTATTTTTGTTCTCATACAAGAATTCAGGAATTTTTTCTTTGGAATCCCCATCTAAAAAAACTACATTATTAAGATCAAAATTAAAATAAGAAAGTAGCAATTTTATATGTTCATGATTTCCACGTCCTGGCTCATCGCCATAAGGCCCCCATGTATCACATAATACGAGTTTTTTTACATTAGAATTTTCGACTACAGCTTTTACACATCCTCCTTCAGCGATTCCTATTCCTAGATAAGATTTAACATCTAAATATCTAGCTATCTTTGATAAACACTCGGAGGAACCCATTGCTTTTATAAATTCATACATCATAATGCTCAAATACTTACTAATTACATCTCTTTATCTTTATCAAATTCTCCCATATACAAAAATTTTTATAAACATTTTCCACCATAACTCGATAACTGTTATTATTCCAGCGGTTATCCCTCACAAAATACCATTCTCTTTCAAAATAATCCTACAGTTTGAGTCTTGGCTGCTTCAAAAAGATGCTGCCTGCTTCTTTGCTAACAAATATTATCGTACTCATTACCCGGGCATAACTGGGCTTCGCAAAGTTTTGGTTCGTTAAACAACCGAAATTCAGAATCCAAAATATTGCCCAAAGGCTGTTCGGCATATTGAGCACACCTCACCACCTCGCCATTGCCATGAATGCTGACATATTTATACCCGGCATTACAAAGCTTACCTTTGGGGCTAACACCCTCTAAATGAAAAGTAATCCTGTCTAAATCCCCTAAAAAAGGCTTAATAAGTTCTTTCTCTTTATCAGTATAAGCAGCCGGGTATTGTTTTTCATTGTAAATTCCCCAAAAGGCAGCTAAAGCAAACCGGATACCATTTTCCTTAAACCGCTGGTGATAAAAATCCAACATCCCCATTTGCGGCGGATAAGCCAAATAACAAACCCCGGCGTCAAATCCGGCATTATGCAAAAGCTTCGTTTTCCTGATAAACTCATCCAAATCATGACAAAACACAGGATGAAAATTCAAATCCAAATAAACTCTTTCCGGGCTTACTTCTTTTACGAAACCATCTAT
>Ga0180007_10003636_pt1 | contig 16992 bp, 11 predicted proteins | sample MM_PC_MetaG_FD_121122 | JGI IMG/M metagenome (GOLD analysis project Ga0180007, IMG submission 121122) | Groundwater microbial communities from the Aspo Hard Rock Laboratory (HRL) deep subsurface site, Sweden - MM_PC_MetaG | ecosystem: Environmental > Aquatic > Deep subsurface > Groundwater... | reverse complement strand
TCAGGCTCATGACCGAGCACCTGATAAAGAAAAGGAACAGAAAAAATCTGCTCTATGTCGGAGGAGGGGAGAGGTACAGGTCTAATCAGGAACGGACCGCAGGATTCTTAAAAGAGGTAAAAAGGGAAAAGATCAAATATAAAGTTTTAAATGCCGCATATGAAAAGGGGGCCGGCTCAGGATATGATCTGATACAGGATCTTTTTCAAAAGGGCGATTTTAATTATGACGGGATCGTCTGTTCCAGCGATGACCTTGCGATCGGTATAATCCGGTTTTTGCTGGAAAAGGATAGGGGATTCTATCAGAAGATATCAATTACCGGATATGATAACAAGGCCAATTCTTCTTATATATATCCTGCATTGACAACAGTAGACCACCAGCCCTATCAAATAGGACGGGCATCAGCTGAGATCCTTTTGAACTGGATCTATAACAAGAAGAAACCGGTTAAAAAGAGCTATGTCTTTATTCCTACCCTTGTGATAAGGGAATCTTGCGGGAAATAGGGGTCTGGTCTTTTGGGCTTGTTGCCCAAAACATAAAAATGTAACAAGCCCCTTTAGGGGCGCCTTTTTTTATATTAAAGCGGGGCTAAAGCCCCTTGTTACATATAAAATTTTATAAAATGTTATTTGGGCAACAGACCCTTTTCATTTTGCGTTATTCTATATTAAGGAATTTACAGTGTATAAAAGATCCGGCGTGCATTCAATAAGGCACGCCGGATTGAAAAAGCAAGGTTAACAATCCAAAATGCATGTAATGCATTTTGGATTGTTTCCGGTTAAATCTTTTTTAAATTTTTTTCTTGACTTTTATGAATAAAGTATTATTTTAAAAATATACTGCAAGCGCTTGCAGAAAATAGAGAAAGAAGGAGAGTATTATGAAAAAGATCAATAGGCAGAATTTTCTAATATATGGTATAATGATCATCCTGCTTGTTTCCGGAACAGGATGCATAAAAAAATCTTCTATGGACGGGAAGACCACGGTCACTTTTACCGCCTGGGTGAATACACCGGATCAGCTGGATACCTATCATGATCTGATAGAAGAGTATGAAAAAGAGAATCCTTCCATAACAGTTGAGTTTATAAACACGCCATACAACGGGTATCGTGAAAAGATCTTTACCATGTCTGCAGGCGGAAATGCACCTGACATTATTACGATCAATAATGAGATGTTCGTTACGCTGGCTCACAAAGGCCTCTTTAAGGATATCAGGACCTTAACTGATAATGATGCTGATTTTGATCTAAAGGATTTTTATCCAATTACACTTGAAGCTTTTCAATATAAAGGCAGGATGCTCGGTATACCCAGGGACTTCGGGGTTTTTGTCATGTATTATAATAAAGATATTTTTAAAAGCTCAGGAGTATCCTATCCTCCATCAGACAGGAGCTGGACCTGGAAAGAGTTTTTGGATACAGCCGTGAAATTAACAAAGGACCTTGACGGGGACGGCCATACAGATCAGTATGGAGCACTGGTCCAGAGCTGGATGCCGTGGTGGGCCATGTATATCTGGCAGAACAACGGTAGTGTGCTGAATAAGAATAGAACGAAATGTGTTCTGAACTCTCCTGAAGCAAAAGAGGCCATGCAGTTTGTCGCAGACATGGTCCTGAAATACAAAGTTTCTCCCACCTTGGATACCCTGGGTGAAGAAGGAGTACTGCCCATGGTGCAGACGGGAAAGATCGCCATGTTCTTTATCGGGCCGTGGGAAAGACGCAACTTCCGATTAACATCCTTTCATTGGGATGTAGCACCCATGATAACAGGAAAAAAATGTGTTGCTCCTCTGTTCGTCGACGGATATGCTGTTGCTAAAACATCCAAACATCCTGTAGAGGCATGGAAGCTGATCAAGTATATCATCAGTAAAAAAGGGATGACTGCGTTTACAAAGCTGGGATTTGCTACTCCCGCAAGAATGGATCTGGCCAATTCCGATGTCTTCCTTGAACCGCATAAGGACCCGAAGAATGCGATCATCTTTTTAAAGACCTTAAAATACGGAAGAATGCTTCCTGTTATTCCGCAGTGGGATGAGATGGGAGGGATCATTGTGCAGAGGCTGGAACTGATACTGAATACGGAAAGAGCATATCCGGTGGGAAAAGGCCTGGATGAGATCACCCGTGATGTGAACAAATTACTGCAGCAGAATAAATAAGAGGAGATGACCATGTTGAAAATGGCGGATGCTTTAGCGACGTGCGGATCCCGATTGTGCATCATATTTGATCCTGTGGAAAAGAGGGTGCTCTATCCCCGCTTCGGTATTTTTGACGAATTGTCACTGGACCTTGCCGTAGGAATAAAAATGAAGGGGGGCAGTCCGGAAACCTTGCCGTTCACAAAAAAGTATAAAGCATTTAAATTCGTTGAACAGTCCATTACCATGAACGCCATTCAATATACAGCTGTTTCATCTAAGAAAGGGATTAAACTAACGATCCGGTTCTCTTCTCCCTTTTATCCCGGGGATATCAGGATTACCACTGCTCCCTTCTTTTTTATTGATGTCACTGTTGAGAAATTGAAAAAATACAGGTGGGACAAGATAAAAGAGAAAAGATCTGTTAAAGGGGAATTTTTCCTGGAACTTTCCTCTAACAGGATCTTTGTTCATCCTGACAGTAAAGCCCAGGTGCTCTCATTTAAATTCAAGACAAATTCTGCTGTTTACAATCCTGAGATCACGGATGATCATATTGAAAGCAGGAGTTTTAACCAGGAGGATTTTATTGTGCCTAATAAGGGGTCCTTCCGGTTTGGTGATAATGGCTACAGTATCCCGTTCTCTCTGGAACCTGAAAAAGAGCAGGTAGAGTATCCTTTCATTTGGGGTTCTTTTTATAATGAGGAATTTTTCAACATTTTTGACAGGAATGTCCCTTTTAAATACACGGATTATTTTTCTTCAAAAGAGGAGTTGATCAGGTATGCAAGAGAAAATAAAGATCATATTATGAAGCGGTCAGAATTTTTTGATGATCTCTTTATAAATAACTCGCTTGGTTCGGATTACAGGAACTTTATTGCCTTTTCCTTCCATTCCTTCCTGATGAACACATGGTGGCTGAAGTGGAAGGAGAAGGAGGACTGGTTCAGTGTCTGGGAAGGGAGCTGTTATTATAATTCTACCATGGATGTGGAATATAATCTTGCCCTGGTCTATTTCATGCTCTGGCCGGAGCTACTTGAATTAATATTAAAGAAATGGGAATACTTCCAGCAGGATGGGTCACAATGCCCGGGTGAGATCAGTGAAAAAGGAAGGAGTGCAACTATTTCACATGATATGGGGTCCGGCCTGCGGATCGGAATGCAGCACTATCCCCACAACATGGAGATCGAGGAGAACTGTAATTATTTGCTGCTGCAGTTTGCTTATTGGCGTTTTACAGGGAAGAGCACTCTGATAAAAAAGTATTATCATATAATAAAAAAAGTAAGTGATTTTATAATGCTTGCGGATAAAGATTCAGATGGGATACCTGAAAACGGGATAGCCAATACCATTGATGATGCCTCTCCGGCTATTCAATACGGTTTAAAACAAACCTATCTGGGATTCAAATCATACTCTGCGCTTGAAAAAACAGCACAGATGTCAGAATGGAACAATGATCCTGATCAGGCACTGAGAATTAACCGGTTTATCCGGAAAACAAAAAAGACCCTGCAGGATCTGGCATGGCTTGATGACCATTATATTGTCACACTGAATAAAACTACGGACGGGATGGTCGATGCCTGGACCAAAGAGCCCCTGGGAAAAGGGGAGCTTAAAGGGTGGGATGCTTATTCTATTTATACTTCCAACGGCCTACTTTATCCCTTCCTTGTCAATTCGCCTGTATGTCTTGATCCGGACAGGATGCGGAAGGATATCATCAATGCGAACAGGGAGACCTCTACCGAATACGGATGTACCCATACCTCCGGAGGGGATCGGAATGTATGGTTCTCACAAAATCTATGGAAGGACTTTACTGCAGCTTATCTGGATGTGAATATACTTGATAATATTCAGAAATACTGGAGCTACCAGATAACGGTGAATACCAATGAACCCGTTACCTGTTTTTATGACACGACACTGGAAAATAATCTGATCTGGTATCCCAGGGGAATTACTTCCATCGGTATCTTTCCCGCTATTTGCCGGTTCGCACTGGACCGGGTTACGAATGAATGTTTGATCGACCCGCTTATTGATGACCTTATTATACCTCTTTTCCCATTTGCTGACTGGAAGAGAATGAGGATCCCCGGTTTGAGGGTCGAAAAGCAGGGGAACAAGATAAGGATCCGAATATCAAAGAAGGAGCTCCTGGGGAAAACCAGGATCAGTTCACGTAAAGGTGATGCGGAGTTTATTTTTGAGTGAAAAAAGATTATCATTAGGCCTCGAGTTTTCCACACAGTCCGTGAAACTGCTTCTTCTTGATATTGATACAACAGAGGTGATCTATAAGGCGAAATTTGATTATGATGACACATTCCCAAAATACAGGAGCAGGGGAGGGGTATTGCCGCACCCTGCCGATGAAATAAGGCATACCTCTCCTTTCCTGCTCATCGAAGCACTTGATCATGCCTTCAGGAAGCTGATGCTGGATGAAGTGCCTGTGCAGAAGATCAGGATCATTAAAGTTGATGCCATGCAGCACTGTACGGTGTATGCAGGATCCGGATTAAAAGACAGATTGCGATCACTTGATCCTTCCCTTACTCTTCTGGATCAGGTCGGTCCCGCTCTTACGAGGAAGACCTCTCCCATCTGGGAGGATAGAAGCACAGAGAAAGAGACAGATATCCTGAATGAGATCTCAGGTAATAAAATATCTGATCTGACCGGTAATAAATCCGAAACCCGGTTCCCTGCTGCCCAGATCCTGAAGTGGGCTGTTCAGGACCCTGGTAATTACTGCAGAACCTCTCATATTTTTATATTGAGTGCATTCCTTACATCGATCCTGACAGGGAGCCTTGCTCCCGTTGACACCGGAGACGGCTGGGGCAGTAACCTCAATTCTCTGGATATTGAAGAGCCCGGATGGAATAAAAGAATAATTGATGCATTTGATACATACCTTGAAAAAAGATGGATATCATCATCTCTTAAGGAGAAATTGGGAGAGATCAGCCACTATGATTCAACAGCAGGAAGGATCAGTGATTATTTCGTAAAACGATACGGCTTTAACCGGGATACGGTCGTACTCATTGGTACCGGGGACAATCCGGCCACTCTTCTGGGAGCCGGGGGCCAGGTGGTGGTCTCTCTCGGTTCCAGCTATACAATAAACGGCATCATGAAGAAGATCATTCCTTCATCCACAGGTGAGTATAATATATTCGGTTATACCAGGGGGAAGGCCATGGCTCTGTGCTGTTTCACGAACGGGGCAAAATTGCATGATCATTTTTTAAAGAAGTATATAAACTCTTCGAAAAAGTGCTCTTCGATCAAAGCGTCTGACTGGGATAAATATGTCCGATCAGCCGGGGATCCTTTATTGTCGGAGGGTGAAAAATTGATGCTGCCTTATTTATTGAATGAATCAGTTCCATTTTGTAAGAAAGGGATCATACGGGCAGGATTTTCAGAAGCGGACGGATCAATAAATATACGGGCCCTGCATATTTCCCAGGTCCTCTCACTTTTTATTCATTCACCTCATCTTGATACAGCAGGATCCGTCTGCATCGTCGGCGGTGGAGGAAAAAATATCTTCATGCGTCAATTGATAAGTGATGCTTTTAATGCAAACAGCTATATGATCAGGGATGCGGATTATGCGGCTTCTTTGGGTTGCGCTGTCAGCGGAGCAAGGAATATACTGAAGATCACTTATAAGGAAGCAATAAAGCGGTTCATCAAGATCGATCCCGGCTCACTTATAAAGCCAAACAGAAAAAATTTAAAGAGTATTAATAAATTAAACCAGAGATACAAAGAGCTTGAAAAACAGTTCGTCAATCAACGATTAAGGAGGTTTTAGCATGTATAAACTTAAAGATCTTTCCTATCAGAAGATCATCCGGAATAAGCAGGAGATGATCAGACATTTAAAGAGCTTCAGGCTTGATCTGAAGCTTTCCGTGGGTATCTGGTATTTTACTCCTTCCGGCGGGCGGTTTCACGATAAATATATCGAGGAGAAATCCATAAAAGAGCGGCTAAAGATGGCAGAGGACCTTGCCCGGTACGGGGTAAAAGGGATCGAAGCACATTACCCGGCAGAAGTTAACTTTGATAACCTGGACCTCTACAGGGATCTGGAAAAGAAAAGCAAGATCAAACTTGTGGGTGTTCCCTATTCTCATTTTTATGATAAGGATTTTGAATTCGGAGCCCTTTCAAATCCTGATCCGAAAGTACGAAAGAAGGCGATCAAGATCGCGTCGGAAGGACTGAAGCTGGTAAAGGAGATGGGGGCAAACTGTGCCATCTCGTGGCCCGGTATAGAAGGGTATACATACCCGCTGGGAAATCAGTTCTACTGGATGTGGGAGAGCTTTGAGACCTCTTTAGCTCAAGCCATGGATGAAGTTCCCGGAGTACGCGTTGCTATTGAACCGAAACCCTATGAACCGGCCCATAATAATATATACCGGACCACTTCAGACGGGATCCTGGCAGCAATGCGGATCGAACAAAAACTGGAGAACCTTGAAAATAGAAAACTGCTCAAAGAAGGACATGCTCTGGTCGGATTGAATCCGGAGATCGGACATGTACGGATGGGGTATGAAGATGCGCCGTATGCCTATTCCATGGTTTGCCGGGAAGGCCGTCTGGCTCATACTCATTTCAATAGCCAGCCCCTGGGTAATTATGATCAGGATCTTAATGTAGGTGTAGTGGAATGGCAGCAGGCGGAAGCCCTTCTGTATGCCCTGAAGATGACAGGATATAAAGAGTTCTTTGGGATCGACATCAATCCGGAACGGATGCCGGTACAGAAAGCGATCCGGATCAACTCCAAAGTTCTTGAAATAATGAACGAAAGGATCGAGAAGCTTCCGCATGAAAAGATCATAGATATCTATCTGGATCCTGCTTCTCACAGAGGAGATATGGAGATGGTATTACTCGAATCTATGAAAAAGTAGGGGTTGAAGAAGCCCATTATATAAATTATGATCCGGGGTGTTCCTTATTCGCCTAAGGCCATCCCGGTTTTTTATTTTTCAGGTGTCGTTATCTTTTCTCTGGTCATCTTTTTGTAGGCTTCAAAAGAGGGTTTTGGGGTAAAATCTTCTTCCACCAATCCGAAACTATCCACTCCGTTATGAAAGTGATCTATCGTATCCCGGAAAAATGCCCAGAAGATCTTTTTAACCCCCTTGAATTTTAAGGCTACGGAATACGCCTGTGTGAGCCAGCGGGCCTGCTGTCCTCTTGTAGGGCTGATACCCATCCACCAGCCGTTATTCTTATCCGGTTCCTTAACACCGGGACTGCCCAGTTCCGTGAACCATATATCCTTATCCGCATCGCCATGCTTCTTCATGACCCTGCGGATACCCTGGTATATCCCCTGCAGTATCTGCACCCGGTTCGGGAGCAGGGGATTGACAAAAGGGTGGACATTGACAATATCAAAATACTCTTTACCGGCGTTCTTATAGATCCGGTCCAACGATACGGCAATGGTCATGGAGACGCCTCCCATCACGACCTTGCATTCGGGATCGATCACTTTCAGGACGGTATAGGTATCTTTGAGTAGACGGCTGTAGGCCTCCATCCTGTCCTGAGGCTCCCAGTATGTTTTGTCATCCGGCTCATTCCAGACTTCCCAGTGCTTTACCCTGTCTTTAAAGTGTTCTACTACCTGGCCGGCATACAGAACATATAATTCCCTTTCCGGCGCTGCATTCCATGTGGCCTTCCGCCAGTTAGGATTATACTCAAGGATTCCGAGGATATTGATGTTGCTTGCTCTCAGCAGGTTCACGATATAGTCATACTTTTCAAAGACGAAATTACCTTTTTCAGGTTCAATGTCACCCCACAGGAAATCCATCCTGACCCAGTCAATACCGGCTTCTTTCATCAATGAGACCGCTTGAGTGAGTTTTTCTTTTGAATAGTGGTTGTTGTTCCATTCATGGTCCCAGGATAAAAAGGCAAGGACTCCATACGGGCTTTCAATATTGTCCGTTTTATTCCCTTCTGCATGAAGAATGCAGATCGGGAAAAGTGCAATAGCAGCTATGAAGAAAATACAAGTTAAACGGTTAGTTGTCATTTTTACCTCCTTTAGTTACTGTTTTTCTGTCACTGAAAAAATCTTTTATGGTCAGAGTTCCTTTTTTCTCCTTCTCTTCCCATGTGAATATTTTATTTATGATCTCCCCCTTTTTTCCAAGGTCGATCGGCTTTTCATTGATCAGCGCCTTTATTCTTCCGGCATCGCTTATCCTCAGCCTCAAACTGTTGTATGCCTTTAAAATGATCTTGTCTTCAGGTTTATATGACCTTCCCTTCTCTTTTTTTCCATCGATCACTGCCTCGATATAGACCTTTTTAAGCACATCTGCTTTAAAAATGATCTTTTTTCCTTCAAAGATGAAATATCGTTTTAATATATCGATCTTCTTTTTATTGAACTTATAGAGTTTTTTCAGATTTGTTTCATCTGTGATCGGTCCTATCACGGTTATATACCGGTTGACAACATCAGCATCTTTTTTTGATAATCCTGCGAGAAGGAAGAACCTCTTCATGGCATTATATTCTACCCTGTTTATGTTCCTCATTTTGTTCGTAAAGGTCAGGATAAAATTCCTGTCATTCAGGGGGATCTCCCCGGTCCCGTCCCTTAATTTTGCGCGTGTTTTATTTACAAGTATCTTCAGCTCTTTACTTAAAATGGCATTATCACTTCTGATCTTTTCCCAGTGAAACAGCGATCCTTCCAGGTTATTCCTGTAATAGGCATCCCATCCTGCAAAGTATAACTCCTCCAGCAATTCTCTTTTTTCTTTAGGGGCACTCTGTATATTTGTAAAGATCGCTTTGTGATTCACTGTTTCGGCAATAAGGGGAACGGCTGAAAGTATAAAAAGAATACTGAATATTAATATTATTTTCATCTATAGACACAACAAATATATTTCATTTTAAAATGATTTCTATATTTATTTATACAGATCCTTCCTTAATAATAATTGACAGTATAATAATTAAATAGTATATTATTGCCGTTAATATAGTAGTTTTTTTGTTTGAACAGTATGGAAATTTATGAAAACAATGAAAGAAGAAATAAAGCCAAAATTTAATAAGGGCCTTTTCGTATACCCCTATCGCAAGGATCCCTGGGTCCAGTTCGGAAAACTTCCTCCCATCGGCCTGGAGATCGTGGCAGCTTCGGTAAAGGACCTGTTCGGCCGTATTGATATCATTGATATGCGGTTTGAGGATGACCTTACTCAATATCTCGATGGCGTGGATATAGTCTGTTTCTCCATTCCCTGGGGAAGGGAAAAGGGCGTAGCCGGATCGACTTCAAAAAAGTATGACCTGGAATATGTTTATCAATTGATCAGGAGCATACCGGAAGATAAAAAATTAATACTGGGCGGTACCTTTGCCTGTGAGATCAAAGATTATCTACTGGAGAATTTTCCCAATATTGATATCATCATCAACGGGCAGGGGGAAGAGACCTTAAGAGAATATTTAATAAAGGGATATTCAAAGAAGATAAAGGGCATTGTTTATAAGGGGAAAGGAAAGATCATCAAGACCCCTCCAAGGGAGATGAATATCGTTCCGTATTTATATCCGGATAGAAGTTTGCGGAAGTACAAGTACTATCTTTTCGGCAGCCGCATGGACTGCATCTATACATCACACGGCTGTCCCTATAAATGCGCGTACTGTGAATTTGAAGGGTCGAAATGGCACAGTAGGAGCGCTGAGGATATATTTGAAGAGCTGCAGAAGATGGATAAAGATATAAAATATGTCCTCATTAATGACAACAATTTTCTTGAAGATGTGGACAGGATCATGACACTGACGGATCTGATCAAAAAACATAAAATGAAGAAGACCTTCTGGGCCCAGTGCCGGTCAACACCACTGGCTAAAAGAAAGGACCTGGTAGCCAAGCTCAACGAGGCCAGGTTTATCCTTGCGATCGGTATAGAGAGCCCGCAGGACCATGTGCTGAAGTGGCTGCGAAAGGGCTATACCCGGAAGATCAATGATGAGGCATTCGAGAACATGAAACGGACGGCGATCATTATTCAGGCTTACTACATTATTGGGAATTATCAGGAAACGAGAGAAGAAGTTCTTGAGATCACGGACTACAGCCATCAGAGCTGGATCGACTTTATCTGTCTCAACAGGTTGAGGTGTTACCCCCAGTCTGAGATGGCCCGTATCATAGAGAAACTGGACGGGATCTATGTCGACAACTCCAGTTTGCGGGTCTATACGGATCAGATCAGCAGGGAAGAACTCACCCGGCTCTGCAAACTCATTGTTAACCAGTTCTATCTCTCAAAATATTTATTCCGCACATTCTGTAAATTAAGTTTTCACCTTAATGTTCCTTTTGTCTTTCGTTTTCTCATCATCAGTCTTTTTAATATCTATCTTTTTAAACGCAACAGGAAGATGATCATACTAACGGAAACATTGAGCAGATTTAACATTCTGTATCCGCTTGATCTCTTGTTTAATTCACTCCTGCGCCTGGCCGGAAGGGTGATCTACAGGATCAAATCTTAAGGGTCTGTTGCCCAAAGGGATAATATTATCAAATAGTGGTAGTCGCAAGCTTTAGCTTGCGTTTAATGACATTATTGCACCATTACGCAGGCTAAAGCCTGCGGCTACCTTTGTTTGATCCATTTGGGCAACAACCCCTTAAGAAATGACAGATGGGTAAGGTTGACTGTTTATGAAGAAAAAGACCAGACAGTATCTCTGTATTCCGGGGATCCTCTTTCTTGTTTTTATTTTTCTTTCTTCTTCTGTTTCATTAATTCCTTTTAACAGCTTTAATCGGAATGCCATGGCCGGGACACTGGATAATTTCAAAGAGGATGTAGAAAAGGAAGAGAAGGAGAAAAAAGAGGAAAAGAAAAAGAAGGAAGCTGAGGAGAAAGATGATGACTGTTTCTCATCCTGTTTTTCCACTTTTTTCTCTGAATTCACATCGATCCTGATCAGGATGAACCAGGCTGCAACATACTCTGATTATCCCTATGCGGAAAGGAACCGGAACTGGATCAGTCTGGTATTTCCGGATGAACCCTCCGGGGAAGGTGTTGCCGGCAAAGAGGAATCACCAAAGAAATACTTTATAAATCTTGATCTTGGAGTACAGAATATTGACAGTGCTACTTCTTCCTGGTATCTGGGTATTCAGAGCAGATTCTGGGGAATGTTCGGCCTTCTGATCGATTATAAGGTTTACAAAGAAGCATCGGACTATCTTGCTCTTCACGGGTACGGACTTGATTTTCCTTTTATTCAGTTGGGTTCTTTTGACTTCAGTTTTTACGTACAATATGCCATCTTTAATAATTCTTTATCCAGAAATGGCTTTGGTTTCGGCGGGATGACCCATATCTTTCCGGTAAAACCTCTTTCAATATTTTTTAAACTGGGAGGGATCTCCTGTAAAGATATCTCCTTCTGGGACTGGGAGATCGATGCCGGATTCATGCTAAGCAGGTTTGAAGTCTATATCGGTTACCAGGAGATATCCGCTAAATACGCAAAATTGGGTGGAATTCAATCCGGTATACGAGTATGGTTCTAGTACATTGATCAGATTATTCAGGCAGTACCACAAGGGACTGATTGGCAACAGCCACATTGCCATGATCATCTTTGGCTAAGACATAAAGAATAAAAGTAGATCCGAAGGAAGGCATCCTCAGCTTAAAGCCGCCTTCAACAGGAGTCATTACTTCTTCCCAGTATTCATCCGGCATATAAGTGACAATACCGTTCTTTACTGTTCTCAGATCATAATCCAGCGTGACAGGGTCATTATCAGGGTCCTTGACCAAAACCTTAACCATGATCTCTTCAAAAGGCTTCAGGTCTCTGATCTTACTTACTTTGATAGACTTTATTATAGGGGGGGTGTTTTCCGGTTCCTTCCCTGTATAGTGCTGAAAGGCCTCCCAGAAGGAAGCTCTCTTCAGATCCCTCCAGTTCAGCGTCCACCAGCTGTCTGTCCACTGGAAAGTCTCTCCGATCATAAAGATAAAACCACCGAGAAGATTTCCTTTAAATTTTTCCATGTTCTTCATTATTCGCTTATACTCTCTGGCTTTATGCCAGTCATGAGGGTCTATGGGATAATTGTTCTTATCCTTCCCGACACTCCACATGTTCACGGGGCCGAATTCCGTAAAGATGTAGGGGATCTTGAATTTATTCCGTTCCCAGTGTTTATGCATGGAGATGACATGTGTGTACATATTGAGGCCCAGAATATCCAGATCAGGTGTATATTTTGCCAGATAAGGCATGCCATGCTCAAAAGCAGATGCATAGATCACGGGATGATCAGGATCGAGCTTGTGAATAAGCTGGCAGAGCTCGTTTAAAAATTGTGCAAACCAGACTTTCTCCTCATCAGAGTGCGAGAAGAAGATGACTTCATTCCCTACGCCGTACATTAAAAGGGCGGTATGGTCTTTGATCTCGTTGACCCATGTTTCCACTTTTTCTTTATAGAGCCTGCGATAAGCGCTTCCCGGCCGGTACGTAAGTTGGGGATTATTTTCGTATGTGGGATTAAGCCAGATCCATGAAGCTACATAGAGACCCAGTTCATGAGCACGGTCCAGATAGGCTCGGTCATATCCGCCCGGAGCAAAGTTCCATGTCCGCACGGCATTGGCTCCCATCTCTTTGGCCATGGCCAGGTAATCTTCTCCATGCATGCCGTGGATATGATTGACGCCGGCCCCTTTTATTTCGAATGGTTTTCCGTTCAGATGGAGTTCCCATTCGCCTTTTTTACCCTTGACTTCTACTTTCGTTTTTCCTGTAACAATAGATGAAAATGAAATAATGAACATAATAATGATCACAGATGATATCTTATTCATAGAATAAACTCCGGATATGATGGTTATGTTTAATTATACAAATATCAAATGTAAATGCAAGAAAAAACATTAATTATATTCCTATATTATTATATTTAATTTGACGTTAAAATAAATTATAGTATATTGGTTTTCAGACCTTGATCAGGCTTATGCGGGTCTGACCATACATAAATGATAATTTATGGATAAAGATATTGTAATCGGATGTATCCTTATTGCGGGTGCGATCGGCTTTTTAACCTTCATAGTCCTCTGGAGCAGGCGTATGATCAATTTTATTTGTGATAAAGGGCCTACTTCAGCCCGGAAGATCATCAAGGAACTGGATAAATGAAAGAAACCGGGCATGTATCCTCAGAACTTTCCCGGGAACTCTCTCTCTTTCATATAACCATGATGGGTTTGGGGATGATGATCGGTGCCGGAGTCTTTTTAGGGATAGGGAATTCTATCCATGTTGCCGGCCCCGGGGGAGTGCTGCTTACTTTTGCCCTTAACGGGGTTATCGCTATTATGACAGCCATGTCCTATGCGGAGCTTTCCAGTGCTATCCCCCATGCGGGAGGTGCCTATAATTTTGCCAGGGTCGGATTCGGACGGGGTACCAGTTTTCTTGCAGGATGGATGGAGTGGTTTGCCTCCAGCATTGCGGGAAGTATCTATGCTCTGACCTTTTCCATTTATGTGCTCCGGTATTTCCATCAACTGGGCTTTTTAGACTGGGCCGGACCTAGTTTTTATATTATAGAGAAAGCCCTTGCTGTTCTAGTTGCCCTTTTCTTCCTTTACATTAATTACAGAGGGGCTTCCGAGACAGGTAAAATAGGAGCCCTGATAACTTTGGCACAGACTGCCTTTTTGATCTTTATCGGTGTTATCGGAGTGGTGGTAGCGGTCAAAGACCCTTCCAGGCTGGTTAATTTTAAACCTTTTCTTCCGCACGGCTGGCACAGGCTTCTTATTACAATGGGATTCACTTTTGTAGCATTTGAAGGTTATGAAGTTATCGCTCAGGCAGGGGATGAGACCATTGACCCGAAAAGGAACCTTCCCAAGGCCATGCTCTATTCAGTTGGTATTGTTACGATCACCTATATTCTGGTTGCTTTTGCAGCCGTGATCTCGGTTAAGGCCGGTTCGGAGGGTGTTAACGGTCCGGTGTGGCAGTGGATCGGGCAGTTCAAGGAGAAGGGTTTTGGCGAAGCTGTTTCCCGTTTATTACCTATGGGGAATATCCTTCTGACACTTGCGGTAATATTTGCCTCCACATCTGCTTTGAATGCTACGATCTATTCGGCTACCAGGGCATCATACGCTTTAGGAAGGGACAGAATGCTTCCCGTTTTTTTTTCAAAGATATCCGCCAGGAGGAAAACGCCATGGGTCGCCCTGATCTTTTCCGGTTTGATCATATTAGTAGTAGCCACTCTGCTTCCGACCATGGATGTGGCTTCCTCAGCCAGCATCATGTTCTTATTTTTATTCTTTTTAGTAAATATATGTGTTATCAAGATCCGCCGTAATATGGGTGATGAATTGAAATACGGATTTATTATGCCGCTCTTTCCCGTATTTCCGATCCTGGCTATTATATGCCAGGGTATTCTGGCTATATGGCTTATCCATATGAGCTGGATAGCATGGATCGTGGCTCCGGTCTGGATTTTCTCCGGCCTGCTGATCTATCATTTTTATTCTAAAAAGCGTGCTGTTATGACAAAAGATGAAATATTTGTTTTTGAAGAGGAGGAATCCAAACAGATCGAAGGGGATGAGTACAGGATCATGGTCAGTGTTGCCAATCCGGATAATGCACTGGACCTGGTCCGGACCTCATACAGGATCTGCAAGGCAAAGGATGCCCATGTTGAGCTTCTGCATATGGTTCCTGTGCCTGATCAGGTCTCTCTCAGGGATGCGGGAAAGTACATGGCTAAAGGAAAAGAGGGAATGGTTGAGGCCATGCTTTATCTGGCTCCCATATTTTCCGTGAGTACAACATTGCGGTACTGCCGTAATATTGCCCGCGGTATTATCTCGGCAGTCAAGGAAAAAAAGATCAACTTGCTGATCATCGGCTGGCACGGGTCCATTAAAAAGAATGAATATAAATTGGGTCATATTATTGATTCCATTATTGAGAGATCACCCTGTGATGTGGCTATATTAAAGGACTGCGGTCATCGTGAATTTAAAAAGATCCTGGTCCCTCTTGCCGGAGGCCCGAACAGCATACTGGCCCTGGAAATTGCCGGTATTATCGGAAGCAGGGACAAGAGTCAGGTTACCGCTTTAACCATATCCTCAAAAAAGTCTAAATTCAACCTGAAGCAGTTCTTAAAAGAGAATAAAGATAAAGTCGGGCTTCCTTCAGAAAGGATAGGGACAAAGGTCATTCATTCTGAAGATGTAACAGATGCTATATTAAAGGAATCAGAGGATTATGATCTTGTAGTTCTGGGAAGCACTCAGGAAGGGCTCCTGCATCAATTCGTAAAAACATCAATTCCTGAGACCGTAGCCCAGAAATCGGAGAAACCGGTGATCATGGTGAAAGCATCCGGCGGTATCCGGTCTTTTATGAAGAGGTGGATATAATAAGTACAATATTATTCAGGAGGTTTAAAATGAAAAAAATTAGAATTTTTTTTCTTTTTTTGATCACTACGATTGCAGTGATTACAGTAATTCTTACAGGCTCTTTTCCCGTCCTGGCAGAATTCAAGTATTATGAGAAATTTGACGAGAATACCGCTTTTATCCATATTGATATGATCCCGAAGACGGTAGAGGAGTTTATCTCCCTTCGTGATAAGGTAGCCGTGTACCCGGAAGGGGGGGTAGTCATGCTTGTTTTAGCTGCAAAGATCTATGTTGAAAATAAAGAGGAAGGTATGAAATGCTTTACTATCGTCCTGGAAAGAAATAACCTTCAAAAGAACCATAAGGGGTATAAGGGGTGGAGTCCGGATTCAAGTTTTCAATGGAAGCTGAAATATCTGGACCAGATGCCCTGGGCTCCAAACACCTATTTCAGCGGTACTTCAGGAGATAACGGGTATAAGCTGCCCGAAGGTCCCTGGAAGTTCATTTTAAAGACCAATAAATATTCCAAAAGGCCCAAAAGCATCAAGTTCTTTATTGAAACATCCGGTGCTGATAATCCGCGTCCTTTTTCAGTTTCAAAGAATAACAAAGGAATATGGAAGATCTCAGGCAATGCTTCCAGTTTTTTTACCGGCATGAAGGCACCGAAAAAAGATGTTGATGATGATCTGTAATTTTATATAATATAAGTATTGGTCTCACTTACCAAATTGGGAGGGTTGGTATGGCATACACTTCGATGTTTCCGGATAAAGGACGTATAAAATACGTAATAAGCTTTATTTTTATGCTTCTTGTTTTCCTTGCAGGTAACCTTGTGGCATTAGAGGTCGATGTTGATGAGTTAAGATCTGCTAAAAAAGTAAAGTTCTATAATTATTACGGAAAGCATAAGAAAATGGACGGGCCGATGAGCATCAAAGCTATCGGCAGGTACCTGGCAGAGAATGTCTCTGAAAAAGGGGACAACCGGCAATTCCGATATCATATGAAGTATTCTATCATTCATGCTGTCTCAGAAGAGGAAAAGAATAAGCTTTCAGCAGATATCTTTTCCATTGACAAGGATGCCCGGGTAGATCATATTCGGAATGTCCGCCGTATTATTGCCGGTTATCTTATGAACATGTATGATTATTCCGAAAAAAATGCTTATTCACTTTCTGTATTTGCTTCCTATTATAATGCGATCCACCGCAGTGATATGGACTACTTCTCTTCAAAGTATAAGACCACGGTCCTCTATTT
>Ga0180007_10003635_pt1 | contig 16994 bp, 16 predicted proteins | sample MM_PC_MetaG_FD_121122 | JGI IMG/M metagenome (GOLD analysis project Ga0180007, IMG submission 121122) | Groundwater microbial communities from the Aspo Hard Rock Laboratory (HRL) deep subsurface site, Sweden - MM_PC_MetaG | ecosystem: Environmental > Aquatic > Deep subsurface > Groundwater... | reverse complement strand
CGCATGTGCAGTGAACGTTGCACCAAAACTCTGGAAAAATAATCTGCCCGGAACTTTTCTCGGAAGAACTGCACCCAAGATTGGAATTAACCAATACATAGAATATAACCAAGCATCTCTACCAACAGGGTGTGCAATGAACAAACCCACACAAATTACTGGTACGATTGCTCCAAAGTAACGTTTCTTGTACCCAAAATAAAACGCAGCGAATAACATTGGTGTCAATCTCAAAACACTGATTAATCCAAGTTCTTTTCCTAAAAGCAAAAAATCTGCAATTTCCGACAAAGCAACTGTAATCACTCCAAATACTGGGCCTAAAATTGCACCAGCAATTGGTCCAAATAATTGGTATAATGTAAAAAATTGATTCTCAGCACCAATTACCGCTGAAAAATTAATATTTTTACCAATCAGAACCAATACAAAAAATGCTAATAAGAAAATAATTCGTTTTGTTGTAAATATCTTATTTAATTTCTTAATGTCAACCACTTTTTCCACCCCAAAATAATAATTATAAGCTTAAAATAAAGTTGTAAATAGTCTAATCGGTTTCTTTAAATAAATTTCTGTGCTTGAGAACGTCTCCCACCATATACAACGAACCTGTTGCTATTATGATCCCATCATCGGTGACTAATTCTAACGCTTTTCTTATTGCATTTGGTACTTCTGGACATACAGTAATCTTATCTTCACTTAAATGCCTTACAACTTCCTTTTTCAAAACTTCAATTTCTGCCGGCTTAAAATTCCCTTGAGTTAAAATTACCTCGTCTGCGAATGGAACAATCAAATCAACCATTTCTGGAATTTGTTTATCTTTGGCTATACCTAAAATTAAAATTTTCATACCCTTAATCTTTTGAACCGTGCTTTCCAAAAACTTGTTTAACGTTATAGCACCAGCAACATTATGTGCGCCGTCAATTAAAACTAATGGTTTATGATTAACCAGCTCTAACCTCCCTGACCATTTGGCATTATGCAACCCTTGCTTAATTGCATTTAACGAAAAGTAAGGATTCATTTTTAAGATAGCAAGTGCTGCCAACAAACCATTTTTAATCTGATGTTCACCAAGCATTTTGAACTCAAAATTTCCTTCTAACAAACCAGTAACTTTTGCAGCCTGACCAACCAAACCAGACAATATCACATCATAACTTATCTCCTCATTTAAAACAAATAATTCAGCATTCTTTTCTTCACAAACCATTTTGAAATCTGCCAATATTTCTGGATCTTGCTCACCAGTAACCACAATACTACCTTCTTTAATGATCGCAGCTTTCTCAGGAGCAATCTGGAGCTTAGTGTTACCTAAATGTTTAGTGTGATCTAAATCAATGTTAGTAATAACGCAGATTTCTGGTTTAATCACATTAGTAGCATCCAATCTTCCGCCCATTCCAACTTCAATGATGGCATAATCAACTTTTTGTTGTTCGAAATATTTGAATGCTAATGCGGTAGTAAATTCAAAGAATGTTGTTTGAATGTCATTTTCTTCGACTTTTTGTTTGATTTCTGGAATCAGCGCTACTAATTCTTCATCACTGATCTTTTCACCATTGATTTTGATCCGTTCATTAAATTCTATCAAATGTGGACTTGTGTTAAGGCCCACTTTGTATCCTGCTGTTTGTAAAATGCTTGCCAGAAATGCTGAAGTGCTACCTTTGCCGTTCGTTCCAGCAACATGTATTGTTTTGAATTTAAATTGCGGGTTATCTAAAGCATCGACTAGCTTGGTTATTTCTTCTAAACCCAATTTCATACCAAACCTTTCGAGACCGTACAAGTAATCTAATAATTGCTGTTTTTCCATAATTAAGACCATAATCCCACTATTGATTTTTATTTAAAATGATTTGCTTATTTTAATCTTACTTTTGCTTTACAATAATCTATTTAAAACAGTCCAGTTTCTAAATTTTGTATATTTACTTAACATTTTTTGATATTAGGGGTGGTTACATGCAAGAAAAAGAATTTCTCAACACTACTGGTACTTTAGGTCCTTGCTTAGAAGACCGAGAATTTACTGATGATGAAAAAGTTGTTTTAACTCATTTTTTTACTAACATTAACAAGAACATTTACGCAGCAACTGATGCCATGCCAAACTCATTATGGGCACTCTTAGAAGGAGGTTACAGCAGAAGTCAAGGATCTATGCGAATGAGATTTCTTACTATTTTTGACGAAATGCAGACAGATTTTGAAAATGGTAAATTGTCACAAGAAGATTTAGTAACCGTAAAAGATTTTGCGGATCAAATCAGAACGGGCAGTAACCTTAACATGGGTTTTTTCTTAAGTAAAGCAGAACAATTTATGCGTAAGTGGGCAGTACAATATGGTCACGATTCATTAAAAGATTCCGATGTGGTACGATTTGCAATTGAAAATATTACACAAACTGCTGTCAACCCTATCCAAGAAGCAAGGCTAGGCGCATACCAAGAAAAATCTACCCGATATGTTCCTTTCTCAAGAGATCATTTAGTTATTCCAACCGATTTACAAGAATTTTCTGAAGATATTAAAATGTGGAATAATCTGCTTATAACCAGTTATGAAGAATCTCAAATTATTGTCAGTGAATTTATTAGAAAAAAACTCAACAAAGAAGATTTCAAAACAGAAGCCGCGTTTAATAGAACAATAAATGCTAAAACGTTTGATATCATCAGATATTTCTTGCCATCAACAATGTTAACTTCACTTGGTGTGGTGTGGCCGACACGTGAAGCTGAACGGCACATATCCTACTTATTAAGCGATGAGCGAGAAGAAATCAGAAACATTGGTAAATGTTTATTAGAAGAAGGTAAAAAGGTTTCTCCAGGATTATTAAGTCACGTAGCAGTTAATGAATACCAAATTACTAGAAGAAAAAATGCCCAATTATTAAGAAACCTTTTAACATTAAACAAACCATTACCTGAAGCTGGTAGAACTAACAAAGCTGTAAAACTTATTCATATTACCCCTAACATTGAAGCGCACATTGCAGCTACGATTCTGTTCAGGAACTGTTCGCAAGGTAATAGTTATCAAGAATTTTTTGAGATGTGTAAAGATAATTTTCAACTGGTTGACGAAGTTTTCAAAACCTATTTGGCTCAACGTGGAAAATTTGATCCGTTCCCAATGCCAACTGAAACAGGTAACATTATTTTTGAACTTATGGTAGATTATGGTGCATACCGAGACATTAAACGTCACAGAAGAAATCTTTTCTTACGTGCACCAGTAACTGCTTCTTTGGGATTTGAATATCCTGAACATGTTGCTAATGAACCAGACCTAATAGAAGTTAAACAAAAAATTGAACATTGTGCAAAATACACTCAACAACTGCATGAAAAAATTAAAGTTAAATATCCGCGCTTTGCCGAATATGTAGTGATGTTTGCTCAGAAACAAAGAATATTATGGCAAATGGATCCGAGACAGTTTGTTTATGTAACTGAACTTAGGACCACTCCTGCTGGACATCATTCTTATCGAACAATTTGTCAAGAAATGTTTAATGTTGTAATGCCACACATGCCAACATTAAGTAAATATGTCCGAGTTGACTTTAGTTCAGGAGATGAAGGTCGGAAGAAACAAGAAGAAAAAACAGTAGAAAAGTTACAGAAATTAGGCGCAGATTTAGAAAGAGTTACTTTGTAAGTAAATAACAAAATTTCCTAAAATTAATAAAGATACACAAAGGTGAAACTACAAAAATGCCATTAAGAAAAGATCCACAAGTTTACAATTACGTTCAAGCAGAACTTAAACGCCAGCACGAAATACTGAACATGATTCCTTCAGAGAATCTGGTCAGCACGGCAGTACTTCAGGCAACAAGTAGTGTTCTAACTAACAAATATAGTGAAGGTTATCCCCGGAAGAGGTATTATCAAGGCAACCATTTCATTGACGAAATTGAAGAATTGGCAATTGAACGCGCTAAACAAATTTTTGGTGCAGAACATGCTAACGTCCAACCTTATTCTGGCAGCCCAGCAAATATGGCAATTTATCATGCCCTGCTAAAACCAGGAGAAAAAATTATGGGTATGCGTTTGGACATGGGAGGCCATTTGACTCACGGACATAAAGTAAATTTTTCATCCAGATACTTTAACGCCGCACAGTACGGTGTTGATCAACAAACGGAATTGCTTGACATGGATGCTATCAGAAAAATGGCCATTGCAGAAAATCCGCAGATTATAGTTTCCGGTGCAACTGCATATCCAAGAACTATTGATTTCAAAGCTTTCCACGAAATTGCTGAAGAAGTTGGAGCTTATTCGATGGCAGACATTTCACACATTGCTGGTTTGATTGCGGGTAGTGCACATCCAAGTCCTCTTCCATTTACTGATGTAGTTATGACTACAACTCACAAAACTTTACGTGGGCCAAGAGGAGCAATGATTATGTGCAAGCAAGAAGACAGATTAGCTGACCTTACCAGTTTGGATGATGAAAAGAAAATCAAAGCTGCAAAAAATTTGGCTTCAAAGATTGATCGTGCAGTTTTTCCTGGCTTACAAGGTGGTCCTCATGAAAACATTATTGCAGCAAAGGCAGTAGCATTTGGTGAAGCTTTGCAGCCAGAGTTCAGAGATTATGCACATCAGATTGTTAGAAATGCTAAACAACTTGCTAGTACTTTAATGGAACATGGAATTAAATTAGTTACTAGTGGTACTGATAATCATCTTATTTTGATAGATTTGCGACCAATGGGAATAGGTTTAGGTAAACCTGCAGCAGTTGCTTTGGAAGAAGCTGGCATTTGTACTAACTGTAATACTGTACCTTTTGATCCTTCCACTCCCTTCAAACCTAGTGGAGTTAGAATTGGTACTCCCATCATGACTTCCAGGGGAATGAAAGAATCTGAAATGAAACAAGTTGGAGAATGGATGGCACACGTATTGAAAAATATGGATAATGCTGAACTGAAAGCAAGAACCTTAACAGAAGTTAATGAATTGTGCAACCAGTTTCCAGTGTATCACGATTAGATTCATGAGATTAAGTTAGATTAGTTAACGTAATTAGAATTGTTAAATTTTAATTTTTTAATTAATACCAATATTTCTTGATTTTCTTCAAATACTCTTGCACACGCTTTTTACCCCTTGGCTGAGCATTCTCACCCAATTGATAATATGTTTTCTCGACTTTATCTCCCCAAGAAAATTCTCCTTTCTCTGTTTTAATTTCTCTTACTTTAATTTCGCCGATGGCAGCACCTTTCCGCAAATGGTAATAAATACTTCGTTGTGTAACTTCTGGAAAGATTTCATTATATATTTTAGCAATCTGGTACCCATAGCCCTTACCTAAATAGAACAATATTTCTACAATATTTTGCCTGATTTGGCTTTTTACTGGTCTTCCACGTGGCATGACAAGCTTATAACATAGATCTTATTTATTCTTTTTCATTTTTAACACCAACATTAATATAATACTTATTCTTAATTCATAATATGCCAAAACCGCGCTTATCAAAAGTAAAGCAGAAGGAAATAGCTAAAGAAAGAATTCTGGAACTGTTCAAACAAGCAGACTTAACTTTTGCAAAAAACAAAGCTCTAGCTAATCGTTATGTAACTCTTGCCAGAAAAATTGCTATGAAAGTTAAAGTTAGAATTCCTTTAGAATTAAAAAGAAGATATTGTAAACACTGTTACAAATATCTTAAGCCCGGAGTTAATTCCAGAATAAGAACCAGAGACAGTAAAGTAATCATCTCTTGTTTAGAATGCAAGAAGTTTACTCGGATACCAATTACGCCAAGAAGGAAAGTTAAATTAGACACAAATAAAGAAATGAAAATTAAAAAAAATAGAAAATAAAATTTAAACTATTCTTCCTCGAAATCTTTTTCATTCATCTCTTCAATCTCTGCACGATCAGCGTCCAACATCAATTTCTTCTCAGTCCTAGCTACCACATGTCTTATTTCATCAACAGCGTCAACATTGGCACTGATGGAATCAATGCCTTGATGTACGAGGAAGTTTGCCATTTCAGGTCTTGAACCCGCTTGACCACAAATGCTAGTCTGAACATCATATTTCTTACAAGTCTTGATAACTTTTGCCAGTTCACCAAGCACAGCTGGATGCATCTCGTCAAACAGTTTTGCAATTCTGCTATTGTTCCGGTCAATTCCAAGCGTCAACTGAGTCAAATCGTTAGTTCCGAATGAAATGAAATTTATCCCTTCTTTACACAACTCTTCAATTATCCAACATGACGCCGGAGTTTCAATCATAACACCAAAATCGACATCACGGCAAGGTTCAAGTCCAATATCTCGCATAATTTCTTTAGCTTTCTTAACTTCATCAGTTCTGATTACGAAAGGTAACATTACACCAACATTTTTATTACCTTCATCATGCAACTCTTTCACTGCTTGAAATTCTGCCTGCAAAATTTTTGGTTCATCTAACAACCTTCTGATTGCATGCCAGCCAATCATCGGATCGGTTTCTTTAGGTTCTTGCTCAGCACCTTTAAGATTCTTGTACTCATCAGTTCTCATGTCAGAACATCTGATCCAAACCGGTTTGCCATGGAACGCTTTTGCAATTTTTCCAATACCATCTTTCAATAATTTAACATAATCTCCGTCCTTACCTTGTCTGATATACTCTGCTGGATGGATACCCCCATTAGCAATCATGATTTCTAACCTAACTAAACCAACCCCATCAGCACCAGTATCCGCTGCGCGTTCGGCCATATCTGGAAGGTCCATAATTACTTTAACCTGGGTTGCAGTTATTATCTCACCAGCTGGTGCAAATTTCCCCTGAGCAGATCTAAGATTTTTTTGAGTTTCTTTCTCTTGATCAGAACCTACTTTTCCAGCATACACTATTCCTTGCGTCGCGTTAACTGTTACCAATTCTTTATCTTTTAATACAGAAGTAGCAACTTCTGTACCAACAATACAAGGTGTACCCATTTCCCTACTTACAATCGCGGCGTGACAAGTTAAACCCCCTTCATCGGTTACTATCGCGCCAGCTTTTTGCATTGCCGGTACCATGTCGGGAGTTGTCATTCTTGTAACTAAAACATCTCCTTTTTGAACTTTGTCTAATTCAGACATCTCTTTAACTAAGATTACTTTACCTGAATAAATGCCCTTAGAAGCAGTTTCTCCTTTTAACAAAATCTCTCCTTCTTCTTTTCCACTTGGAAGACAAGTTCCTTTTTCAGCTTCCTTTTCGTCACATTTTTCTTCAGATTCCTCTTTGAAAGTTGTAACAGCCCTGGCCTGGACAATCATTACATTATCACCTTCAATTGCCCATTCAATATCTTGTGGTTTACCATAATGGTTCTCTATCTTTTGACCTAACCTGGCCAACTCTTTTATTTCTCGATCAGTTATAGTTTGACTCTTTTTATCAGCATCAGAAATTTCTCTTTTAACATTATGACCATTTTCATCTCTAAACAATCCCCAATCTTGTTTTTTAACTTCAATTGTTTTAATCTCACGGCTAGCCTTATCAATGATGTATAAATTAGGATTAACAGAACCGCTAACTATAGCTTCTCCCAAACCGTAAACTGCTTCAATAACAATTTCATCCTTTTTGTTAGTAGATGGATTAATTGTAAACATAATTCCACTTTTAGTGGAATTTACCATTCGTTGTACTACTACTGCAATCAAAACTTTATCATGTGGAAAATTATTTTTTACTCGATAATATGTTGCCCTAGCTGTAAATAAAGACGCCCAACATTCCTTAACAGCTTTCACTAAATCTTCTTTACCACGTACGTTCAATAAAGTTGCCTGCTGACCAGCAAAGCTAGCTTCCGGTAAATCTTCTGCAGTAGCAGAACTTCGTACTGCCACAAAGACATCTTTAGAGTCAACAAGTTCAGTAGCATGTTTTTTATCAAGTGATAATACTTCATAGCATTCCTTAATCTCTTCCGCAATATTTTCTGGTACCGGAGTAGAAATTATCAATTCTTGAATTTTTGTTGTCCGTTTCTGTAAATCTTCAGTATCATTAACGTCCAAACCTTTCAAAATTGCAAAGATTTTATCATTAATTTGTGTTGTTTCAACAAATTCTTTGTAAGTCTGAGCAGTAACAATAAAACCGCCAGGTACTGGCAAACCCAAATTAAACATAATCCCTAAATTATTACCTTTGCCTCCAGCTACTGGGAGAGAATTTTCATCTAAATCTTTAAACCATGCAACATATGCCATCTTGACCACCTTCTTTTTAGTATTAAGTATAATATTGTATTATAACTAGATCTACCTATAAAGAAATTTTTACTTTTATATACTTTTCTTAAAACAAAATTAAAAATTAGATAAAAATTAGAAATTTAACCCTCATCTTCCAAATCAGCACCAAAATCTTCAGTTTCTTCATGATGGCTTTCAAATTGTGGTTCTTCTTCAGTCAACTCTTCAGCTTTAACTTCCATAAATTTCTGTGGAAGTTCTTTCTTTTCTAACTTTTCAAGAACTTCTGCAAAACCAAACTTGGTCATCACTTTAGTAATTTTAATTTTGACAAAATCGCCCTTCTTGGTATCTGGAACAAACACAACAAACCCATTGACCTTAGTGATCCCATCACCCTTTTCTCCAACGGAGAGAATTTTAACCTCATGTACTTCACCAGCTTTAATTGGTGCTTCATTTTCATTCATGCTTTTTTTACCTCGTTTATGTTTATTTTATCTTAAATTATAGGTAGATAATATCAATAATACTATAAAAACGTTTGGTAATAAATACCAGAAATATGAAAGAAAATTGAAATAAAAGAAAAATAAAATTAATGTCTACACATCGTACAGACCATCTTCACGAACCTCAAAACATGCTTCACCATCAGCAAGGTTCGGTGCATCAATCAACTTTGCAACTCTCGTGCCCTTCTTACCTTTTCTCAAATAAATTCTAAAGGTAGAAGCGTGTGCAACTACATGCCCACCAATTGCTTGAGTAGGGTCACCAAAAAATTGATCTGGTTTAGACATTACTTGGTTAGTTACAAACACACATAAGTTATGCGAACTTGACAATTTTCCAAGAGTATGCATGTGTCTATTAAGTTTCTGTTGTCGTTCCGCTAAAGTTCCTCGACCGATAAATTCTGCTCGAAAATGCGCAGTCAGCGAATCAACCACCACCAATTTGATTTTATTACCTTTTTCAGTAATCAAGCTATCAACCTTTTCCGCCAGAAGCATCTGGTGGTCAGAATTGTATGCTCTAGCTACCATTATTCTGTTCAAAGCTTCTTCATGATCTAGATCCAGTCCACGAGCTAACTGTTCAATCCTTTCCGGCCGGAAAGTATTTTCAGTATCAATATAAACCACGCTTGCTTCAGGATCTTCTTTCAAAACCTGTACAGCAAGAACGTGTCCAATCTGGGTTTTTCCAGAACCAAACTCACCAAAACATTCTGTAATTGCACCCGTTTCAAATCCACCGCCAAGCAACATGTCCACATTTGAACTTCCTGTTGGAATTCTTATTACTAATCCACGTTTTTTCATGACTTCAGTTCCACTCTCGAAACCCATGCTCATACCATCCCTTGCAGCGTTAATCATTTTTCTAGCAACTGCTTCTGACGTACCAGTAGATTCTACTAACTGGCCAGGACTAGCAACTGCGATTGATAATAAGTCATGATACCCTGCACTGATCAACTTTTCTGCAGTTGCGGCACCAACACCTGGCAAATTTTGAATTGTCATTTCTTCACTCATTTTTCTATTCCTCCTTTTTGAAAAGTTCTTGCTCTTTTACAACTAAATCTGCATAAGCTTTATGCATTACCGCCTGTACTTTAGGCAGATCGTTAAGTCTGAACGAGTTGGTACTTTTCCAATTAGAATCTTTATCTTGGTATACCCGTTCCAGAGAAATTGTATTATAGGTATTCTCTTCACCGTTACTTGGGCTCTTACCTTTATTTTCCCAGACAGTTGCAACAACAGCACCTGCACGATATTTTTTCTTTGGTAAGTTTCCACCCGTACCGTTATTGGCACTTTCAGAAACAAACTCAACTACTTCTTCAGGCACCTTATCGTAACGTGCCACTTTTTTATTTTCTTTATTCATTTTTTGACCTCTTGCTTTCGCATTTTATTTCAGCCACTTGCAGATTTTTGCATGTGGTGAGGTTGCAAGCCAATTTTAACTTGCTGATATTATGGTAAGATAGCTTCTATATAAAGAATTTGTATACTTGACCAGTGGGTGTGTGGGTCAGAAACAATAAAATCTTTTTCCTCAACAAGAAAATCATTCAAATGAGTTAATTTGTCATTAGAAGAAAAAGAAATAAATTAGAATCCTACAAATCCTGCTTCCCTGAAAGAATAATTACTCTATTATTTTCATTAAAGTGAACATCTAAATGGACCAGATTATTGATAACAAGGTCGTTACCCATTAAGTAAAAAGAAACGTTAGCCAAATCTCTTAACCTTAATTTGATAACATCTTCATACTCCACAGTCTTGAAAGGCACTTTAGCTTTCAAGTGAGGATTATTCTCATCAAACATGGCAATTACAGCTGTCCATAAACCATCCTTATCTTTACCGGGTTTACGGCTAATTACTATACTCTTAGATTCAAATCTTTCCATAAACTACTTGAGAAAGCTCTTACTTTTAAATATTGTGATAATTTTTTCTCGATGTAAGAAATAGGATGCCACAAAAGTAGCTACAAATAATAGCAATATTGTCAAACGGCTTACAAAAAAACTACCTGCAAAATAACCTATAAAAAACGCTGAAATCATTATCGCAAAAGGAAAAATTGGTTCAGAAAAATGTTTGATGTAAAACGTCCGACCTAATAATAGTCCAAGCAAAGCAATTGCTATATAACTGAACGCCGGAGTTCTCAGCATAATCGCAATAAAAAATCCAAGGAATGCTACAATTAGAGTTATGTACTCAACCCATTCTTCTTGTATATTAAGCTCTGACATTTTTCTAGTCCCCCCACAATAAACGGAAAATTGCAAAACCAGCCCCGCCAACAATTACAATAATTAAACCCACTTTGGTTTGTGATAATAATAAAATTGAAGCCAAAATTGCAGCTGCCAAAGATATAAAATAATAAAATCTTGATCCAAAAAATATTTGTAGGCCATCTAACCAAGGCACGGGTATCATAAAACACAACATCATTATAATGTTCATTAACATCCCAGTATAAAAGAAGAAAGTTCCTGGAAATGCAATATTCAAAATAGCAAAAAGTGTGGCAAGGTATAAGTTTGCTATCAAACCCCATAATGCTACTACTGAATTTTCTTCATAAGAATAACCGTAACGGAATTCTCCTAACCGATGTCTGATCATAAAAACTGAATTGATGTTACCTAACAAAACTATTGGCAATTTCCCTAAACTTAGGAACGCGATAACAACTGATGCTACTAAGCCTTCCCACCAAATTTTAAATTCACCATAATAACCCCTGTACAAGGCATAACCTTTCTGTAAAGCTACTCTTAGAAACATTGCTATTGCTGCTAAAATTGTTGATAAGAAAAAATATTTAAGATAATTGAATAACCTTAACTCATCGCCAGGATGTTGCATGGAAAAAATGAACCCAACTACAACTGAAATAATAGCTAGATAAATTAGCTCGGCTTTACTAAAACGCAAGTATTGCTTTATCCTGGAATAAGTCTCAAAGATTTTCATTATAAGTTAAGATATTATTTAGACCTATATAAATTTTGTTGGAGGTGTTGGTACCAGAAGGGAAATATTATAAAGATTAAAAGTTTGTTTTTCAACATTAATAATGAAATATTCCAAAAACAAAAAAGATTTGAGGAGAAGTGTTAAGAGCCTTAACAAGTCTTTAATTTTAAGGTTAATTATCTGGTTAGCTCTCATTTTTGGTATCCCGGCGCTGTTTGACAAATTCTTGAGCACTTCTGTAGGTTACAACCTTTTCAGTTTTACTAGTTTTTTGGCAGTGGCAATTTTGATTTATATCCTTTACAATAGGAAATTGTTAGCTAAAGAGAAAATTAAACAGAATTTAAATTTGGCTTTAATTTTTGGAGTAATCTCTTTAGCAAGTCTATTTGCTTACGTTTATTTCAAATATTTGACCAATGGACAGGTGAGTGATGTTGTTTCTTTAACTCATATCAGTTTAGTCATGCGCGGTTTTTTTGTAATATTCTCAGCTTTAGCTATTTTTGGAGTCAATATTTTCAGGAAAACTTTCATTTCCTTGATTTATACCTTAACTGCAGTTTATTTGTATTTTTTATTTACTTTAATGGCATGGACCAACTGGCAGTTCTTTTCTGAAAGAATTACAAAAGTTGCACATTTTTTCTTAAGTTTATTTTACAAAGATGTATCATATGTATTTAACGGAGATCCGTTGCTTAAACTCAATGATTTTAGTGTAATCATTGGCGCACCTTGTTCTGGTATTGAAAGTTTAGTATTTTTCATTACTTTGTTTGGTTTAATGGTAATTCTTGATAGAGACAAAATTAATTGGAAACGCGCAAGCATTGTATTTATTTTAGGTTTAATAGGAACATATTTTCTTAACGCGATCAGGTTAAGCGCTCTGATGATTATTGGTTTACGCTGGCCAGACTTTGCCATGGGCCAGTTCCATTCTCATTCAGGTTGGATCATGTTCGCTACTTTTGTCTTAGTATTGTATTGGATTACACAGAAATGGATGGTGAAGAAAGAATTTAGAAAGAAGTGAATTTTGTATTTTCCAGCCTTCAAAAACTTGATATTTTCCAAACTTTACATAACTAATGTTAGTTTCAATTTGGTTCAATAATCTTTATAAAAAGAAAAGCATTACACATACTTATGTTCACAGAGCTGAGATATAAGGTTATTAATTATTTCTTTAACCGAGAGCTTGGAAGGATAGAAGAAACCTACTACCAAAGGTTGGGTGAGCTTTTTACAAGAAACCCAAACCAAGCTGAAATAGCAATTTATAGTTGGATAAGTATGGCTGTAGAAGATAAAGACCATATTAAATTAGCTTTTTTTAGAGGATTAAGAAAGGATTATCAGCTTGGTTTAGATCATCTTCTTTCTTCCAAACCAAACTAAACTTCTACGGTCACTGCGACCCTTCGGAATCTCTGAGGATTATTAACACAGTATAAAATCAATTAAAACTTAAGAATTCTAAAACCCATGTTCGGGAATTTGCATTTTTTTGTGTTGCTTTCTTCTTACAACCAACAACCCCACAAAAACAAAATTCATTAAGACCAAAGATGCTGGATATAACCAAGTTATCACAGTATAATTTTGTAATGCTATTATTGCAATAATAAACTTCAATCCACTCAGAAAATAAGTGGACATTGTTTCTTCATGTGGTTTATGATATGATTTTCTAAAAGTAGGATAAAATCCAAGGGCATCAATTAGTGTGATTAAAATTACTGACCCTAATGGATTATTTGTAATAAACCACAAAACTAATGCAATACAAGCACCAAACAAACTCCATTTATCTGAAGTAGTTATGCTCTGTTCTCCCTTCTTTAATGCTATAAAGAAAATTACAAAACTAACTAACGCAGTAAATCCTGTAACCCATGCTCCAGCACCACCACCATCAAACATCTGTCCGAAAAAAGCAATTCCAGTTAGAGATGCCCACACTAACCAAGTATAAGTGTGTGGTTTTGTCTTTCCAAGAAAAATATCTCTAAAATATGGAATATAACCAGCAAGTGCAAGAACTATTGCTATTATTCCAAGTATTGCTTTATATTCAAACATGATCTCGATAATTGATGAATCTTAATAAACATTACTAACTCTTAAGTATTGAAAAGTGTTAATTTAATTCTCAGCAGGAAAAACATCTACGCATGTTCCATGATTGTATGGTGATAAACCCCCTGAAGCACAATATCGTTACGTAAAATTCACTTCTTCTCCAAACAAACAACTTGGTAAGAACTGCCGCCACGATGCACTTCCTCATTGAAAAGTTCCTTGAACTTATCAGAAACAACCAATTCAAAAGATGGACGGGAAATGAATAACACTTTAGCTCCACCCTTCAAAACGTAATTAAGTTGATAATAGATTTCGTTCAGACGATCTTCGTCCTTAGTTGTCAAATGTACTATTGCTTTGTCAAACTCTTGTTCTTGAAATTTCAATTCCAAATCGTCAAGTGAAGCAATTACTAAGTTGAGATAATCAGAAACTTTAGCAATCTTAGCATTGTTTCGTGCAGATCTAACGTTACCTGCTTTTTCCTCAAATGCAGAAACAACCTTTTTCTCATTACTGCTTTCAGTATTACTTATTGAACCAACAATCTTCGTTAATATAGGAATCTTGCTCAAATGATCTTCTGATTTAATCTTTCTGACATTAAGTTCATTCTGAAATAAAGCAGCTTCAATAGGTATTGTTGCATCTTTAGCGAACATACATAATAACTGATCATTTTTTTCCAAACCCAATTTTCTCAAAAGGAAATAACCAAAATCTCCTTTGAAAGATGCTTGATGAGCAAATACTCGAAATGATCTGGAATCAAAATCTTCTTTGTTCAACCTTAAACCAAAAAGGTAATCTTTACTTGGTTCTTCTAAGCCAGTATAATAAACTTGGAACACCAGGTCTGGATTTTTGAAATCGACACTTAATTCAATCCCAATTTTTTCCTTAAACTGTTCAATTAGTGGCTGGTAAATAGTTTTACCTAATTCAATTCTGTTTTCATTACCTTTAACACCTTCAATCTCAAGTTTAAATTTAAGCTCCTTTTCCCCAGCACCAAATAAATTATTAATCAATTTTGTATCAATTTCAAGTTTACTAAAATCGTCCAGCTTCTGTAGAAATAAAGATAAGTTTTGTAATGATTGATTACGTTGAAATAAGGTGATTACATTCCCCGGTTCGGATAAAGAAAAAGTTATTGCTCTTTGATTAAGTTCTCCTTCTACATTAACAATTTCTTTAATTTCCCGTAATGATAATTCACTTAAATTTGGATTAGAAAGTGAAAAAAAGGTTAATTTCATTGTTGGTTATTTTCTGGATCTTCTTCATCCAAATCTTCTTCTGGTTCTTCAGATTCTTCTTGTTCCTGCTCAGTTTCTTCTTCTAAATCTTCATCATCTTGATCTTCTTCAAGATCTTCTTGGTCATCATTAGCATCTTGTTCTTCTTGAGCCTTAGGTCCTTCATCAACACTATATTTTTCTTTTGGACCATCTTCAGCACCTTCAACTACATCTTCATCTTCGCTAATAATCTTAGCTGCTGCTGCTAACTGATCTTCAGCACCCAACCTCATTACTCGTACACCTTGAGTTGCTCTTCCAATTACAGAAATCGATTTAGATTTTACTCTGATTCCAACCCCATTTCGAGAGATTAACATTAAATCTTCACTTCCATCAACAATTTTAGCAGTAACAACCTTACCATTCTTAGCAGTGACTTTTAGGTTAGTAACTCCCTTACCACCCCGGTTACATAACCGATAATCATTTACTGGTGTACGTTTACCGTAACCTTTCATAGTTAATGTTAAAAGTAATTTTCCAGGTTCTGCAATAAGTAAACTTACAACTTCATCGCCAGAGTTCAGGCGGATACCTCGTACACCATACGCTGTTCGACCCATGTCCCGTACTTTAGATTCCTTAAATCTGTTTGCTAGTCCTTTTCTCGTAACCAAAATAATTTCTTGTCCAGGCACAACACTTTGAACACCAATCAAAGAATCTTCTTCTGGTAAGCTAATTGCCCTAATTCCGCCTTTTCTTGGCTTTGAAAAGTATTTGAGTTTAGTTTTCTTAACAATACCTTTTTCAGTTGCCATAAATAGGCATGAATCTTCTTCAAAGTCCCGCACGGAAACTACCGCAGTAATGTTTTCTCCTTCCCGTAATTCTGTCAAATTAGCAACATGCCTACCTCTTGACTGTCGGCTACCTTCAGGGATATGATATACCTTCAACCAATAAACTTGGCCCTGATCAGTAAAGAACAATAAATGTGCGTGAGTTGAAGTAACATAAACATTTTCTATAAAATCATCATCTTTCATACCAGTAGCTAATACTCCTTTTCCACCGCGATGTTGAGTTCGATAAGTTTCTAACGGTACCCGTTTCAAATATCCAGAATTAGTCATGGTAACTACCTGGGTAGTTTCTTCAATAAGATCTTCCATATCAACATCATTCATATCTCCGGTAATTACCTGAGACCTTCTTTCATCACCATACTTATTTCTCAGTTCTAAAGTCTCTTCTTTGATAATGTTGTAAACCATTTCTTCAGAAGCTAAAATTTCTCTTAATCTCTCAGCAGAGAGAGTTAAATCGTGATGCTCATTTTTGATTTTTTCCCTTTCTAATGAAGCCAACTTTTGTAATTTCATATCAAGAATAGCTTTAGCTTGAATTTCACTAAGCAGGTAATTATCCATTAAGAATTCTTTAGCTTCCTCTACCGTTGAGCTATTTCTAATTCCGGGGATAACTTCATCCAAATTGTTAAGTGCAATTAATAAACCTTCTAGGATATGTAACCGCTCTTCTGCTTTACGTAATTCAAATTGTGTTCTTCTGGTAACTACTTCTTTCCTATGTGAAATATGATTTAATAAGAAATCTTTCAAACCTAATAATTTTGGCTGATTATCTACTAAAGCTAACATATTAAGACTAAAAGAAACTCTTAACCTACTGTGTTTAAATAACTGATTGAGTACAATCTGGGGATCAATATCTCGTTTCAAGTCAATTACTACCCGGATTCCTTCACGGTCAGACTCGTCATTAATATTTCTTATCCCTTGCACTCTTTTATCTTTAACTAATTCTGCAATCTGAATGATTAAATCCGCCTTGTTGACCATGTACGGT
>Ga0180007_10003634_pt1 | contig 16997 bp, 15 predicted proteins | sample MM_PC_MetaG_FD_121122 | JGI IMG/M metagenome (GOLD analysis project Ga0180007, IMG submission 121122) | Groundwater microbial communities from the Aspo Hard Rock Laboratory (HRL) deep subsurface site, Sweden - MM_PC_MetaG | ecosystem: Environmental > Aquatic > Deep subsurface > Groundwater... | reverse complement strand
CAGGGAAGGTTTAATTCTCAATTGTAGCCTCAACAAACACAATTTGATCAACTTTTACCTGAAGGCGTGAATGATGATGCTCCGGAAAATGTTGCCCCTGAAGTGGTTGATTATTCCGATACTGTGACTGTGGGATTTATTAAGAAAGATGCATATTATTCGCTCGGAGAGATTGATTACCTCCCAATTATTATAGATCTAACTAATCGGTCACCTAAAAAGCTTACGGTAAGTAATTTTGTATTTGAAATTCGTTCAACTTCAAATCCAAGTGCATTGTTAACGACTGATCTTGATCCAAAATTTGTTGGGTTCAGGTTGATATATGATGCCCACTATGCTGGTGCTCCTCAAGCTATGATTATTGAAGGTCCGGTATATTTAAAGGAAAACAATTGTGGAGATCATGATTGTTCGGACTGGCAAGTTGTTAGGTTTGCAAATTCCAAACAAACTCTCTTAAGCCGAGCTCAAAGCAATGCTACTGGAGAAATGTTCTTGTTATATACAGATATTCACCCGGTTTTTGCTGAAGCAGGTGATATGGTTTCAATAACTTTTTATCCTGAAAAATTAAAGTTTGAGGATGAAAACGGAGTGAAGGTTAATACTGAGGATGTTTTAGTAAACAGTGCACCAATAACAGAAAATTTCAGATATCAATAACTGAAATTATCTTAGGCCACTTTCCCGTTCTCCAGTGTGACCACCCGTTTGTTTAGTTTCTCTACAATCTGGGTGTTGTGAGTTGCGAAAATTACTGTAACTCCCTCAATGTTGAGTTTTGTAAGCAGGTCAACAATGCCTTGTGTGGAAACGGGGTCAAGGTTTCCAGTTGGCTCGTCTGCAATGATTAAGCGGGGATTGTGAATTAACGCCCGAGCTATGGCGACACGCTGTTTCTCACCTCCGGATAGCATGTGAGGGAAATGGTGAGGGGCTGAGGCCAGGCCTACAATTTCCAGAACTTCCATTGTTCTTTTTTTGATCTGTGAATAGCTGTAGTCACAAACTTCCATTGCGAATGCAACGTTTTCATAAGCGGTTTTTTTGGGGAGGAGTTTGTAGTCCTGGAAAACTATGCCAATTTTGCGGCGGTATTCTTGGAGTGCGCTGGAAGAGAATTTTGTTACGTTGTAGCCGTCCACCATTATGTCACCAAAGGTTAGCGGAATTGCGCCGATAAGTGCGTGTACTAGGGTGGTTTTGCCGGCGCCGGAGGCGCCCATAAGAGAAACCCATGAACCGCCATCAATTTGGAGGTTCAGGTTGTCTAGGACGGCGCGGGAGCCGAAGATTTTGGTGGCATTTTTGAATTCTATCACGGAAACAAGTATAATCGTTTTATGATTCCTCTGCAAAAGGGTTCTCAGAAAATCAAAATGAATTTTTTCTTCTCTTGCTTCGTTAACACTCCTCAATGTACCTACCTGGTACGTCGTAAGGGATGGTTGCTCCCTTTGGTCGCCTTAGCTTCGGCCTTATGGGCCTCAGCCACGCTCGCTGGCTCGCGTGTGGCCTTGCAAGTGAAGAAAATCTTAAATTTTTATTTAACTTCGACCTTTTTGCAGGGGAATCTTATGAGATTTTCCAAATTGATATCGGTGGTTGTTTTTAGTTTTTGTTTCCCTATTGTGGCTTTTGCTGCGGTTGGAGTGACTTCAAGTGAGCTTTCGGGTGCAATAAGTATTGTTTTGCCTTCAGGCGGTGCACTTGAGACGCTGCCGGGCTATAGTGCTTTTTCGTTAAAATCTTCCGGAAATGTTACGGGTGGCATTTATGCTGAATATGAAGCGCGCAACAGTGCGAATCCTTTTTTAACTCAAGAGTTACCAAATATAAAAATATTTGTTTTTACATATGCAAATCAGGATACAGCTGAGGCTAAATTTGCTGCTATAAAAAATACCGCGCTGTATTCACGGGATATGATATTTTCTGATGAAAAAAATATTTATTTTAAAAGTCAGCCCGGTTCAGGGGTGGATATTTTTGGACTTATTGCAAGTGAAGAGAATTCGCTGCATTTGGTGCATGTTAACGGGAATATTATTTATCAAGCAAGTTTGTATAGGGGAAGTGGAGAATATGACAGAGAAAATGTGGAGGATTTTCAAATTGTGCTGAATGATACTGCGCAGGTGCAGGACGTTTTGGGGAATGCTATTTGGCAGATTAAGCTTTCTTTGGGGCTTTTGTTCCCACCCGCCAGCAGTGATTTTTATTCAAAAAGTTCAAAGAGTTCTCTGAATTTGAGTTCTTTGTATGCTATTCCTTTAAATGGGGATATTAATTTTGAGTTTTATTTGGGTCAGGCTAAGTCTGCTGTGGGAACCATTTTGGATTCTTCCGGCATTTCCTCCCCAAAAGAGGGGGACTTATATTTGTATTTGCAGAATGATGGGAAACTTTTGGCGGGCATTTATGCTCCAAAATATGACGCGGATTGTGATCAGCAGTCCGGATGGTACAGAATTTGGAGTAGCAAACCTTTAAATGAATTTGAGTGGAATAATGTTAATTTGCATTATGGAATTGGTGGTTTTTCTTTGACGGTTAACGGAGAAGAAATGGGGTCATGCAGTGTTTCACAATCGCGTTCGGCACGGAATTTGTTTTTTGGTGACTTTCCGAATGATTCAATTGAGGAAAGTGCAGTTGGGTATATGACTCAACTTGATTTTACGTCCAGCAGGACCGGAGGTGGGCAGACTTGGGATAGTGTGCTTTCAACGCAGCTGTTTTTAGATTTGCCGAATTCGGATCCGGACGTGGAGATTTTTGAGTTTTTGAAAGATGAGGGGATTTTTATGGGTAGTGATGGCATGCTTTATCCTGACAACACGTTAAATAGAGCGGAAATGGTGAAAGTTTTGTTGAAGGCCTTTGATTATTCGACGGAAGGAAACAGTGTGCCGTTTTGGGATGTGCCGGCTGATTCGTGGTATTTGGGGTACTTGGCAAAAGCTTATTCAATTGGAATGGTAGAGGGAAATGATGACGGGTCCTTTGCTCCGGCTTCGCAGATTAACAGAGCGGAATTTTACACAATGCTTTACCGGATTTCCGGGTCCAATAAACTTTCATATGGAGGTGAATTTTCAGATGTTTCAAGCGGGGATTGGTATATGAGTGGGGCGGCGTACGCTTTGGAAAATGGTTTGGTGAGTGGGAGTAGCTTTAAACCCTCCGCTTTGGTTTCCAGGCGGGATAGCGCGAGGGTGCTTTATTCTTTGTTAAAATAGGATTATGGCGGAGAAGGTGAAAATTACTGAAATTCAGAGGTTGATTGGGAAGTTTTTGCAGCACCTTGAGGTTGCGAAAGGGCAGAGCGAGAAGACGATTGAAAATTATCATCACTACTTGATGCGGTTTGTGGATTTTATTGGTTCTAAGCCGGTTTCCAAGGTAGGTTTGGAGGATGTGCACAGGTATCAGATGTATTTGAATCGGCTTGAGGACGAGCACGGGGCGCGGCTTTCCGGGAAGACGCAAAATTATCATTTGGTGGCGCTGCGGGCGTTTTTGAAGTATTTGGTGCGCAATGACATTCCGTGTCTGGCGCCGGAGAAGATTGATTTGAAGAAGACCGGTGAGCGGGTTGTTGAGTTTTTGACGAGGGACGAAGTCGAGCGGCTTTTTGAAGCTGTGGATTTGACTCGGAAAACCGGCTTCCGTGACCGGGCCATGTTGGAAACGCTGTATTCGACGGGGCTTCGGGTTTCGGAGCTTTGTTCGCTGGACCGCGGGCAGGTGGATTTGGAGAGGCGGGAGTTTACGGTGCGGGGGAAGGGTAAGAAGCCGCGGATTGTTTTTTTGTCCGAAAGGTGCGTGGATTGGATAAAAAAATATTTGACGGAGCGAACGGATAACTTTGAGCCGCTTTTTGTGAGTTTTGGACGGGTGCGTGAGGGGGAGGAGCTTTCTTTGGGTGAGAAGCGGCGGTTGACTCCGTATTCCGTGCAGACTGTTGTGCGGGGAGCCGGTCGATTGGCCGGTTTGCGAAAGAAGGTGACGCCGCATGTTTTGAGGCATTCGTTCGCAACCGAGCTTTTGTTTAACGGGGCGGATATTAGGGCGGTGCAGGAGATGCTGGGGCATGCGTCAATTACGACGACGCAGGTTTACACGCATTCGACAAATACGCGGCTGAGGGAGATCCATGAGAGGTTTCATAAGTAGTTAAGAATTGTCCAGTCTAAGGTTATTCTGAATTTGCGAGTTTCGTGTTGTTTTGTGAGGCCGTGATAACTTGGGAGGTTTTTCAAAGTTAGTCGTTTTATGATTCTTTTTCTGTTGCGACTTTTTAAGTCGTCTGCCGGTGGGCCAAATTTCGACTCCCAGGAACTTGAGGCCGTTTTTAGCTTTAACAATCAGATCGTTTTTGGGATTTATGGTTAATTTTATAACATTTGTAAGGAAATTTTCTGTTTCTTCTCGCAGTTTTTTGAGGTTAGTTTTGTTCGGTTCGAAGAGGAGAAAGTCATCACCGTAGCGCAAATAGCCCTTTACTTTGAGTTTGTGTTTTACAAAGCGATCCAGTTCATTAAGATAAATGTTGCAAAAGATTTGACTAGTTAAATTCCCAATTGGCATGCCTTTAACACCCCCCCCCCATAATTCTGGACCTGTTGTAAAGCTCTTTATCACTGTTTTGGCAAGATTCATGGCTCTGGGGTCTTTTATTCGGCGTGCTAGGATTTTTAATAAAAGATCATGATTTACCGAATCGAAAAACTTTCTGATGTCTGCTCGCCAAATGTAAGCTCGTGGGTAATCTTTGAGAAACTTTTGGGTGCGTTCAATTGCTGTGAGAAGACCTTTGTCTTTTCTGCACGACCAAGCGTCAAATATGAAAGTTCTGTCCCAGATCGGGACGAGATAGTCGTAGAGGAGGCGGTGGACTACTCTGTCTCTTACAGAAGCAACCGAGATTTCTCTTCGTTTGTTGTCACAGACGATGAATTTTCTGTACTGACCATGTTTGTATGTGCCGTTATTCAGATCTTGGTGAAGCTGAAGGAGGTTTGTTTCAAGATTGAACTGAAATTCGTGCATTTCAAGACTCATGCGTTTTCCTTTGCGGAACTCAAACCACCCATTCCAAATATTTCCTAACCCAAAATCTATGTCTTCACTTCCCATCATTAATAAAAGTTATGAAGTATACAAAGCAATTATAGACCTGAATAATAAATTGGAGAAACGGAGAAAATATTCGATCGGCTTAAGTCTTGAAACCTCAATTTTAGACTGCATGGAAAGTCTGGTCATGGCAAAAAATGCACCAAAAACTTTAAAGGCGGGCTATTTAATTAAGGCAGGAAGCAAATTGGAGGTTTCAACCCTGAAACTTCGATTATTACTTGAACTTGCACTGGTCAATGAAACAAAAATTTTTCAACTCCAGTCCAAACTTGATGAAATAGGCCGTATGCTTGGAGGCTGGTTGAAGTCAGTACAAAGCTCATAGACCCTTAGCGCGGCGCAGAACGAACCATTATCATTGTGATTGTTCGCATTGTTCTTGTTGATACCACTAACGTTGCCATTGAACGCATTGCCGATTGTTGATGGAGTCTATCCGAATTGCAAGCACAGTCGCAACCGTGATGCATGCATTGGTTTGCTTTTTCAGCTCCTTTTTTGAAGCTAAACTCCACTCATACCTAAGGGTCTTTAAACTCTTTATGTGCTTTCAAGCTTTTCTTGACGTTTTCTTAGATTGCAAAACCGTTTGAAGCTTTTTCCATGAAAGAACATTATACGGTAGCCCGCAGCCCCATTTTATAAAGAGACATCGAGTTGCTATCCACCGTATGTAGTAAGTTTAAACTTTTTGAGAAAAAAATAAAGAAAAAAAGCCCCGCACGAGGCGGGGCAAAAGAAAATTAAAATTCAAAGGCTAAGCTTTTTTGACCCTTAGCGCGGCGCAGAACGAACCACTAACACTGTGATCGCCCGCAGCGCTCTTGCAGATACCACCAACGTAGCCACCGAACGCATAGCCGGATTTTCTGGTAGCGGCATCTGTTTTCAGCCATACCCAGCCGTTTTTTACTCTTAATTGTTCATAAAGTTCAGGATCGGCCAGTTCAACACCCATGGATTTTGCGATTTCTTCCGCACTTCCATCCACATTGTATTCCGGAAAATCAGTACGGGCTTTTTTATCGCACATAATTGTTCTGTGTTCCGGCGCAATATTAAGAACATCCAGTTGGGCGGAGCGGAACTGAATCTCGCCATTCTTTTCACCGAAAACATTCATTTCATGACCTTTTTTATCCAATTCCAGAAGTTTTCTCATTGATTCGAGGTCCGCTTTCAGTGAGGATTCAACAACCGCCCACTCAACGCCTTGGTGCAAATGAGGAAGCGCGTCAAAACGCTCATGAAGCGTACCTAGAAAGGCTTCTAATTCAGGAGCAAGTTCTGTTTGAGCTTGGGCTTCTACAACCACATCTACTACACTTTCATCTGAGCTTTCTTGAGGCTGTATAAATTGAACATTTACTCCAGCCTTTGCAAGAATTCGGGCTACAACGGCAAATACTTGCCCTCTATTTTTTTCTAAAGTTGGATCAACTTCCACGGAGGAAGTGAGATCTTCTGATGCAGCTCTAGTAACTGCAAGTTGTACGTCGGGAGTAACCGTTTGTGTATCTGCTACTTCTGTTGCATCATCAATACCTTGTTGAACGATCTTTGTCATTGGGGAGGTGTTAATTGGTTTAAGATTGGATTGTACACTTTTTGCCAAATATGTCAACCCGAAGTTGGCCCTTTTGCCGTTCGCGGGTGAAATAACAGGTTATGAGTTGAGTTTATCGAAGACAGTTTTGGCGGATTTGTAGTGGGCTTTGACTTTTTCGTAGAGGTCGTCGGCCATTTTTTTGGAGTAGGTGTGAACGGAGAGGTTTCGGTCTATGGACATTTGGAGGCAGTCTTCGATGACTTTTGGGTCGATTTTGAGGGGAAGACGGGCTTCGCGGAAGCAGGATTTTGGCGAGTGGCATTCGATGCTTTCTTTTTCGAGCAGGTAGAGTTTGACAGTTTTCCAGAGCAGTTCGAAGCAGTATTCAAAGCGTTGAATTGTGGCGTCGCGGACGATTTCCGAGTAGGGTTCAGTTAAGATTTCTTCCCAGGTTTTAAGGGCTTCTTCCAATTGTTTGAGTTTTTCATTCAGGTAAGCCATAGAATTTTTTGGTTAAGGATTTTGGTTTGGAAAGATTTGTCAGTTTTGTCGAAGTCAATCAGGTCAATTTTATATGGAATGGAGGAGTTTTCCAGGGCTTCTTTTGCTTGGTTGAGGGCTTTTGGGTTTTTCAGGTTTTGTATAGCAATGTCTATGTCGCTAAAGTTTTTTGTTTTGAGGGCGGAGCCGAAAATGAAATATTTTTCGCCTTTGGTGAAATGTTCGTTAAGTATAGCTTGGATTGATGCGGTCGTTTCTTCGTCGATCATGTGGGAAGTATATTGGAGAGGGCTTGATTGGTAAAGTGGTCGTTCGAGAAAGAGTTCTGCCCGGGCAGAGATTTTGGGTTAGTTTTTGGCTTATGTAAGCCACTCTTGTTTTAACAATTGGTGAGTATGATAGAATGTGTGCATGATCTATTCGCTTTCCGAGCTTGAGGAAAATGAAGCTAAGGTGTTGGCGCCTTATGCGGTGCTGTCACGCGAGTCGAAAGGGAGGAAATATGGGGAAGCGCATGATTTACAACGGATGACGTTTCAGAAGGACAGGGATAGGATTATTCACTCGCGGGCGTTTAGGCGGCTTAAGAGTAAGACGCAGGTTTTTGTGCCGCATTATGGGGATCATTATAGGAATAGGTTGTCGCACAGTTTGGAGGTTTCCCAGATTGCCAGGGATACGGCGCGGAATTTGGGGCTGAATGAGGATTTGGCGGAGGCTATTTCTTTGGCGCATGATTTGGGGCATACGCCGTTCGGGCATGCCGGAGAGGCCACTTTGGATGAGGAGCTAAGGGCTTATGGAATGAGTTTTGAGCATAATGAGCAGAGTAGGCGGGTGGTGGAGGAGCTTGAGAATGTGTATCCGGCGCATCCGGGTTTGAATTTGTCTGTGGAAGTGGTGGAGGGCTTGATGAAGCATGAGACGAGTTGGGATAATCCTGCGGGAGCGGCTGCGGTTAGGCCTTCGCTGGAGGCGCAGGTGGTGAATTTGGCGGATGAGATTGCGTATCAGAATCATGATGTGGATGATGGGCTGAGGAGCGGGCTGTTTTTGGAGTCGGATTTGAGGGGGCTGGCGGTTTGGAGAATGGCGGAAGATGAAACAAAGGAGAGATATGGGGATATTAAAGATGACAAAGTGAGGTTTGCAAGGACGGTGAGCAAAATGATTGGCCTGATGATTACTGATGTTTGCGTGGAGACCGGGATAAGGTTGGATGAAAAAGGGATTCGTTCGCTTGATGATGTGTATGAGTGTGTGGATAGGTTGGTTACTTTTTCCGAGCAGATGGGGGAAGCAAACAAGCAACTAAAGGATTTTTTGCTTAAGAATTTGTATTTTCATCCGGATGTTATGTCGAATATGGAAAGAGGACAGGTGGTTATAAAAAGCCTGTTTCAACATTTTATGAAGCTGCCGCAGGATTTGCCGCCTCTTATTGCGCTGAAGACCCGGGAGTTGGGAGAGATGGACCGGGCAGAGTTGGTCCGGGATTACTTGGCGGGGATGACGGACCGGTTTGCGTGGCTTCAGGCTGAACAGCTTGGTCTCCAGTAGGTGCGGGGAGTGGGGATTGTTTTTCTTTTAGCATTTCCATGAGGACTTTTTGTTTGATAAGGGCGCGAAGTGATGCGTCTTGTTCTCTGGAGTCACTGTCACGGAATAGCGAGCCGAAGGCGTTTTCCACATTTTGCAATTTTTGAGCATCCATAGCTTTTGCTTGGAAAATTTGGACCACTTTGTTGTCCGGGTCACGCATAAGGAGACGTTGACATATGTCCACCACGTCTTTGTATCTGCCTTCTTTTGTCCACATTCCCAGGAGTTCAAGCACTACATCTGTGTCTGTTTTGGCCATTGTTGAACGGCGACCCATGCCGGCAAATGCGATAGCTCCGGCCTTGTGTGCCAAAAGATAGAGTAAGTACATAAATCCAATTGCGACTATTGCTATTACTGGGATTAGCATTTGGAATTCCAGGAAGAAATTGAAACATGCATGTATGAACATTGCTATAAAAAGCCCTTTTAGTAGTGTTAGTTCTTTGTATGCTTTTGATTCGCTTATGTTCTGGAATTTAGCCATGAATCTTACAAAGCCTGATCTTTCTCCCATCCAAAGTTTGGATTCCATAATTGGATTGCTGAATTTTGCAATGCCATAGAAGTATCCAAAAATTCCTGAGAAAACCATGTGTGCACAGACCGTGAAAATTGATCTGAAAATCATTGGGAAAATCAGCCCAACTAAACCGCTTGATTGCCAGATGTAGAAAAAGTAGAAGATGTTTTCCGTGAATGCAAAACCGAGTCCGGCTAAAATTGAATATTTTACTGCGTCATTTATGGTTTGGACTTTGATTTTTGTCAGGTCTATGGATCTAACTACAAGACTTTTCACAAATTCTTCTGTAATTCCAACTACTACCAAAGTGATAAATGCGGCGAAATGTACTTCGTTTATGTTTTGCTCAATTGCTTTGTAAACATCCAGGCTTGGGAAAAAAAGCCAAAGATAGTTTAGCGCCATTAAAGGAGTCACCGTTAATGTTCCTAAGAAGAATGCCAAAATAAGTGGCGTTCTGGAAGTTTTCCTTCCTTTAAACAAAACAATAAACCAAATCACTGCAGGTGTTGCTGCGAGAATGATTACAACAATAAGTTGTTTTACTTGTTCTGGCGAGAGGTTTGAAAACATGACACGTTTAAGATGACAAAAAGTGCGTGTCTTCGCAAGATATTTATCTGTTCGGAGTTGCTATTTGTACGAGTGATCAGTAAGATTCAGATGATGATTTGCCCAAAATGTAAACATAACGATACCCGAGTTATTGATTCACGGGACGCCAACGAAGGACGTTCAATAAGGCGAAGGCGCGAGTGTGAGAAGTGTTCGCAGCGTTTTACCACTTTTGAAAAACCGGAAACTACGAATTTCCTTGTGGTAAAAAAAGATAGCTCAAGAGAGGCTTATGATAGAGAAAAAGTTGAGCGTGGAATTTGGCGTGCTTGTGAGAAGAGGCCAGTGACCGAACAGAAAATAAGTGATATGCTTAATAAGCTTGAAGAAGTTTGGAGTTCAAGAGGTAAAGAGGTGCCGGCTGATATTATTGGCAGGGATGTTATGCATGCCCTAAAGAATATTGATGAGGTTTCATATATTCGTTTTGCCTCTGTTTATAGGCAATTTAAAGACGTTGAAAGTTTTAAGAAGGAGCTGCAAAAACTACTGGACCGGTAAGGGTCTTTGTGGTATAATTATGGGATGAAAAAAAGTTCGAGACTATATTTGCTCCTTATTATGACCCTTGTTGCAGTGTCTGCAATGGCATGGGGGTTCGCTATTGTTAGCCTTGAAGGAGAGGCAAGTATTTTAAATTCTGTCTTTAGTAGGGAAGTTGCTTTGGTGGATGGAACCGTACTTCAGACTGAGGCTTTACCTGAAAAGATTGGTGAATGGACTTATTGTGATTATGAAGTGCCTGCGAAGGCCGAGTACAGTGTTGAGTTGAAAAATATTGTTGTTTCAGAGGATATAAGTACCGGAACTCCGTTTACGGTGGACTTTACCATGGTTAATAATAGTAATTCGCGGTTATATGCGGATGGTAGTGGTTGTGAAAGCATGCCAACTTTGAGTCTTGGCACTCAATTAAAGCTTGATAGAACGAGTGTGTTTGGTGTGAAGCAGAGGGCTGTTTCCGGATGGATTGCACCTAATAGAGTTAGAATGAAGGAAGACTTTGTTGAGCCTGGTGAAGAATTTCATTTTGAATTTGTTAGCATTGCGCCTGAGGCTGACAATGTTTACAGAGAATTTTTCCAACCGGTTTTAGAAGGCGTTGCTTGGTTAGATGATGTCTACAATGTCGACATTGAAGTTGGTGAGTCAACTGATGAAATGAAAGAAAAGATCAAGTATGTTTTTGATATGTCCGCCGCAGCTTCCACTTTTGTTGGGCTGGATGGGAGTATTGAAGTGGATCTTTCAGAGCAAATGCTCTATGTGAGGTATGGAGATACTCGAGTTTGGAGTATGCAGGTTTCGACCGGTAAGAGTAAAACTCCGACTCCAACCGGCAACTATAGCGTATTACATAAACAAGAGCTGAGAGTCGGGCGGGCTTATCCGCATTACAGAATGCCTTATTGGCTAGGATGGAGATATGATGGTTATGGAATTCACGCCCTTCCTTATCTTGGAAATGATGGTGGATGGTTCTGGCAAGAAGCGTTAACTCATATTGGCATTCCGGTGAGTCACGGTTGTATCCGGGTTTTGCCGGATAATGCGCGAATTTTGTATGAGTTCGCTAAAGTTGGAACGCCTGTTGAGGTGCACAAATAATTATTTTTCTTTCTTGACGTGGACTTTTAGAATTGAGTGACGCCACATTTGCGTGACTGTGAATTCCCAGTCTTTAACTGTGATTTTGTCGCCTTTTTTGGGAAGACGGTCCAGTTCTTCTATGATTAGATAGCTGATGGTGCGGTGGCCGGGGTATTTGAATTCAATGTTTAATATTTCTTCCAGTTCGTCGAGTTGAATATGGCCGGAAACTTCATATTCCAGCTCTGTTATTTTTTTGAGACGTTCTTCAGTGAGGTCGCTTTCATCTTCAATTTCTCCTACAATTTCCTCAAGCAAATCTTCCATTGTGATAAGACCTGCGGTTCCTCCGTATTCATCAATTACAATAGCCAGATGTTGGCGCTGTTTTTTGAAAAGAAGAAAAAGGTCGTGAATTTGCATTGAATGAGAAACACGAAGCGGTGTGTTAAGGTCTATTTGGCGGACTGTCATTTTGTCTTCCTCTTCGCATTCGTATAGGCTTTCAAAGAGGTCTTTGAGAGTTAGAATACCAACAATATGGTCAATTGTTTCACGATACACGGGTATGCGAGTGTGGGTTTTGTGAATGAAAAAGTCACTGGCTTCATTTAGGTTATAATCTTCCGGGATAGCGTCAATGTGGACTCTGGGGGTCATAATTTCTTCAACGCGTATGTCTGTGAATTCGAGCACATTTTCTATAAGTTCTTTTTCATGGGTGCCAATTATGCCCTCTTCTGCGCTTATTGCGGCCATTGCTATCAGTTCTTCGTCTGTTACACGAGCGGTTTTTTTGTGGCCCAGAATTTTAAAAAAAATAGCTACAATAAGATCCAAAATCCAGATTATTGGGGTCAAAACAATTCCCAGAACATAAAGAATTGGAGAAACAAAGAGTCCTATTTGTTGTGCTTTTGCGGTTGCGAATGATTTTGGAAGGATTTCACCAAAAATTAAAATTAAAAGAGTGAGGACACCTGTTGCGATTCCGACTGCAGCCGAATCAAATACCCGAGTTACCAATACTGTTGTTAAAGCGGAAGCGGCAATGTTTACCACATTGTTCCCGACTAAAATTGTGATTAGAGTTTTGTGAGGGTTCGCTTTTAATTTGTTCAGAAAAAAAGAGCCGCGAGCTTTTTTATCTATCAAAGTTCTGACTTTTGCCGGTGAAAGTGAAACGATTGAGGTTTCACTGGCGGAAAAAAATCCGGAGAGAAATAATAGGATGATTACAAGTACTAAGCCTGTCGGGTCCACGAATTTGGTGAAAATACTTGTTGAATATAACAGGATATGATTTTCATTGCAATTGTTTTAGGGATATGGTTTTCTGTTTGCATTTGGAAAAATTTAAAAATCTGATAATAAGGTTGTGTTTTTTTTAGGATTTGATAGATTAGTTTTGAAGAAGAAAGATTCCATTTATGTATAAGTTCCACGCTTTTCGTTCTCTCTCTGTGAGTTTTATTGGGCTTTGTGTTCTTTTTTTGTTATGTGCCACTGCACAGGCTGCTTCATGTCCTGCTGCTGACAGTGATGATGGGAGTGTGGATGGAGTCATAACTATTAATGATGGAGGCACCACAACTTGGACTCCAACTGATGCTACGGCTTTTGATTGCAGTACTTTATCATTATACATAACAAACAGTTCAACCCTGACGATTGATCAGAGTACCAGTACCGGATACATTGGGCAGATCAATGCGGTGAATTTAACTATAGATGCCGGTTCGTATTTAGAGGTGAATGAAGAGGGTTGTACGTCTTCACAATCTCCTAACCCCAGTACAAATATTTGTGCGGATGGAGGAACGGGGGAGGGTACGGATGCAGGTACTGGTGCTAGTGGTGCGGGTGCTAGTGGAGCCGGAGGAAGAAGCTCTACTGGAAACGCCGGTGGAACCTATATATCTGAGGATGTTTTTGCTCCAGCAACTTTTGGGGCTGGGGGAGGAACTGCTACAGGGTCTTGGCCTGCAGCTGGAGGGCTTGGTGGTGGAGCTCTGAAGTTAAGTTTAAGTGGAAATCTTACTAATAATGGAACTATTTCCGCCAATGCCGGTAATGCAGGTGGAAATTGTGGCGGTGGTGGCGGTGGTAGTGCGGGAAGCATCAATATTGCCGTTGGCGGTAATATTGCATCTGCTACAGGTGTTTATGAGGCGAAAGGGGGCAATGGTTCCGGTGGATGTTGGTATGGCGGAGGAGGTGGAGGAGGATTTGTCTTTATTAGCTATACTTCTTCGTCAATGTCTACGGCGGACCTAGCTGCATATATAAGTACGGCTGGAGGTGCTAGTGGTGGAGGTGCTGGAGTTGCTGGTAATGCCGGAAATGTTATTTTAAAAGATACATCTTCAAACACTGTGATTTTCTTGGAAGGTCTTTCCAGGGTGCAAATGGATTCAAGTGTTTGCTCTGCGAATACTTGTTCTTTTGGTAATTTGACTCTTAATAATGATTCTGAAGCGCTACTTTTGACAGATACCAGTGTGGGTACATATATCACTGTTGCGGTGTCAGGAGATGTAACGGTGCACCCAAATGCAGTTTTTGGCTCTGATGAGCTGGGATGTCCTTCTTCGACTTCAGTTTCATTATCCACAAATATCTGTGCAGATGGTGGAACAACTGAAGGTACTGATGCTGATGGAAGAGGTAGTGGAGCCGGTGCAAGTGGTACGGGTGGATTCGCTAAAAATGGTCTTGCGGGAGGTACTTATGCAGATGTTGATGTATTTAACCCTGTGATTTTTGGATCCGGTGGTGGAAATGCTACGGGTTCATTTTCTGCGGCTGGTGGCTATGGAGGAGGCGTTGTCAGGTTAAATATTGGTGGGAATTTGACAAATAACGGTAGGATTTCTGCAAATGGCCAGACGGAGGCTGGAAATAACTGTGGTGGTGGGGGTGGAGGAGCCGGTGGTAGTGTTTATATTACTGTTAGTGGAAATGTAGCTTCCGGAACAGGTACTTATGAAGCAAAGGGTGGAAATGGAGGTGATGCTCCTGCTTGTACCAATAATTATGCCGGTGGAGGAAGCGGGGGGTTTGTGATGATTGAATATGCAAGTTCATCCATAGCTACTGCAGATTTTGCAACTTATACTGATATTTCCGGTGGAATTGCAACCGCTTCAAGTGCAACTGATGGTGGTGTTGGTTCAGCAATTTTGAAGAATACAACAAGTAATACAACAATTTTCCTGGAGGGAATTTCCAGGATGCCTTTGGATGCGAATGTCTGCAGCGCAAATACTTGTTCGTTTACAAATATTTTGGCTGAAAATGGTGGTGAGCTGCGGGTGCTGGGTGATACGTCTACAGGTGATTATATTACAGTTTCTGTATCCGGAAATGTTACAATAAATCCCGGCGGAACAATCAGTTCTGATTATCAGGGTTGTTCCGCTTCAACTTCGCCTTCTTTATCAACCAATATTTGTGCGAATGGTGGAACAACCGAGGGTTCAGATGGTGATGGCAAGGGCGGTGGTGCCGGTGCAAGCGGTAAAGGCGGGGCATCTAAGGGTGGTGTTGCTGGTGGTGGTTATGCGGATGTGGATGTTTTTGCTCCTGTGATTTTTGGGTCCGGTGGTGGAAATGCAACTGGTACATATTCTGCGACTGGTGGTGCCGGTGGTGGTGTTGTCAGGATGAATATTGGAGGGAATTTGACCAATAACGGTAGGATTTCCGCGAATGGTGCGACCGAAAATGATAACAACTGTGGCGGCGCCGGAGGTGGTGCCGGAGGTAGTGTTTATCTCACTGTTGGCGGGAACGTAGCTTCCGGAACAGGTACTTATGAAGCAAAGGGTGGAAATGGAGGTGATGTTGCCGGTTGTACAAACAATTATGGTGGTGGTGGGGGGGGGTGGTTTTGTTTTTATTGATTATGCAACTTCGGATATTGCTACCGGAGATTTTGCAACCTATACTGATACTTCTGGTGGAACCGCTGTTGCAACAGCTATTGCCGGTGGTGATGGTTCTTCGTTGCTAAAAAACTCTACTAACGATACATATTATTTTATAGAAGGAATTGCTAGGGTCCCTATTGATTCTTCAGTTTGTACTGCAAACACATGTTCTTTTGCAAATCTTGTGGCGGAAAGTGGTGGTGAAGGTAGGTTTCTTGGAGACACTTCAACCGGTGACTATATTACGGTGGCGGTTTCTGGTGATGTCACTGTAAATTCTGGTGGATCAATTACTGCAGATGAATCAGGCTGTCCCGCTTCACAGTCGGCCAATTCAAGTACGAATATTTGTGCAGATGGAGGAAGTTCAGAAGGTGGTAACGACAATGAATCAGGTGGTGGTGGTGCCTTTGCCGGTACCGGTGGTAACGGTTCTCATGGGGGTGTTGGAGGGTCAACAACTTATGGTGACTCAACTGCGCCTGTATTTTTTGGTTCTGGTGGTGGTGATAATGCCGGCAGTTCAGGAGGAGCCGGTGGTGGTGTTCTTTTGTTAAACATTACCGGAACGCTGACAAATTCAGGTACAATTTCTGCTAATGGGGAGGACGGCAAAAAATACGGTATTAATGCCTGTGGAGGTGGAGGATCTGGAGGTAGTTTATATGTTTCTGCAGCAACCCTGGCCGGAGCCAGTACTAATGTTTTTGCAAAAGGAGGGAATGGATGTGACTCAGCCTATGATGGTGGTGGTGGTGGTGGTGGACGAATTTGTATTGTTTACACAACTGACAGCAGCACTTGGCTTTCTTCGCTTTCTGCTGCTACAAATGCTGCCGGAGGTACAGGTCCCGGTGCTGCTACTGATGGTACTGCCGGTTCCTTGGATAAAACTACTTGTACTTCATTTAATCAGCCTCCAACCGCTACAGGCACAACGGCTACGGCTTTGAATGATGGAACCGGGCGGATTCGCATTACAGTCGAAGTAGAGGATGTTGATTTTGATGATACTGTTCGTTTGCAGGTTACATATAATGATGGTGGCGGGGATGCGGATCCTACTTTGTCCACTTCAAATGCAGATACGTACGCGGATGTTGGAGATCCGGCTGTTGATAATTCGGCATCTTACCAGGTTGGAACTGCAGCAGGATATATTCTGACTTCTTCCGGATCCAATACGGTCAGTTTCATTTGGAATTCAGCAACGGATGAAGGGGCTTTGGATGGCACGGTAACTATTTCAGTAACTCCATACGATGGAATATCTAATGGTACGGCAAGTACAAGTGCCTCTTTCAGTGTGGATAATGTGGATCCCACTTTATCCCTTTCTTATTCGGCTACGAGTGAGAATTCTTCAGAGACTGTAAGCGGGACGACTGAAGCCAATGCTTTGGTTTATAAGGACAGCGTTTATGTGACTACTGCGAACGGGGCGGGTGCTTTCAGTTTTATTATGAGTTTGCAGGGGGGTGTTAATGCAGCAAGTGTTTATACAGTTGATGGGGGTGGGAATGTTTCCGCCACT
>Ga0180007_10003633_pt1 | contig 16999 bp, 15 predicted proteins | sample MM_PC_MetaG_FD_121122 | JGI IMG/M metagenome (GOLD analysis project Ga0180007, IMG submission 121122) | Groundwater microbial communities from the Aspo Hard Rock Laboratory (HRL) deep subsurface site, Sweden - MM_PC_MetaG | ecosystem: Environmental > Aquatic > Deep subsurface > Groundwater... | reverse complement strand
GCCCCTGAAGTCCCTGAAGTCCCTGAAGTCCCTGAAGTCCCTGAAGCCCCTGAAGTCCCTGAAGCCCCTGAAGTCCCTGAAGCCCCTGAAGTCCCTGAAGCCCCTGAAGCCCCTGAAGTCCCTGAAGCCCCTGAAGCCCCTGAAGTCCCTGAAGTCCCTGAAGCCCCTGAAGCCCCTGAAGTCCCTGAAGCCCCTGAAGCCCCTGAAGATGTAACGCGTTATCCGGCTCTAATAATGGCAATAACGGACCCAGTAAAGAGAAGGAAGTTAGAGAAGATAAGTCAGTCGTTAAAGGCCAGGAACTTAGAGAAGCTACTTTGTTATGGTCATCCTCTTGCAGGTGGAGTACCGTTTGACATAGTAGGAGACTACTTAGAAGCTACCAAGGACATAGACTTTAGCAAGGTATAGATTATGCCATTAAGTAAAGCTAGCCAAGCGGAATGGATGAGGGAATACAGAAAGCAAAAGAAAAGCGTTATACCTAGCGTTATACCTAGCGTTATACCTAAAACTGACGCACCACAATCCAAATCTAGCCCTGTTGAAAAGCCTTTGAATACTACAGCACCTTCCAGCGTTATACCTAATTGCCCTGAGGGGTCTAAACAAGAGGTTGTGCAATCTAAACTGCCCTTCTATGCTGGAGCTGGAAACCATTTTGGTGTTATTAAAAATAGAAACTATGCTAAGCAGTTCTTTTCCAGCCTGCGTTAATAGGAGTCGACAGGTGAGGGATGGTTACAGAGACTAAGAACATAATACTAACATCGGTATTCACTCAATTGATGGATGCCTGGATGTCTGGGAAAAGGAGATTCTTCGCTTCAGGTGGTACTACATCGAGTAAGACTTACTCAATCATGCAGTTCTTGGTACTGGTGCTATCTAAAGCTGAGTCACCCTTGTTAGCTACTGTGACCTCTGAGAGTATGCCACACTTAAAGCGCGGTGTTATACGGGACTTCATAAACATAATGGGTGAAGAGCTTATGGAGTCTCAATGGAATAGAACAGATATGATATACAATTGGCATAATGGATGCAGGCTAGAGTTTGTCAGCGGTGACCATCCTGAGAAGTTTACTGGCGCAAGGAGGGATATATTATTCTGTAATGAGCTCAATAATATATTAAGGGATGTATACAGGGAGGCGGACATAAGGACAAGCAGGTTCACTATGGGGGACTGGAACCCTTACTTTGAGTTCTGGTTTCATGATGAAAAGATGGATAAGGATAGAGAGAATGTGTATGTTAGTGGGTTAACATATCATGATACCCCGGAGATTGTATCCGATGCTCTCATACAGCAGATTGAAAGTTACAAAGATAAAGACCCCATGTTTTATAGAGTGCATGGACTGGGGTTACTAGGGCAGGTTGAGGGGTTAGTCTATCCTTTGTTTGAGCAGGTTGACGAGTTACCAGAGGGAGATTATTTCTACGGGTTAGACTGGGGATTTGCGAGCGACCCCTGTGTTTTAACAAAGCATATTATCTTAGGAGATAAGTTATTCAGTAAAGAGATGTTCTATGATAGGACTGGATTGACTAATGATGAGATAGGGAGGAAGATGGACTTATGCGGAGTAAAGGGCAATCAGCCTGTATATCCTGACCCTGACGAACCCAAGAGCATGGAGGAGTTAAGGAGGCTACACTTCTGGATACCTGACGTAATGCAAGGTAAAGGTAGTGTAGCTTATGGAGTACAGAAGGTCAACCAGTATTATCAGCATTGGACTAGGGACAGCTTAAATTGCATAAGGGAGCAGAGGAATTTCAGATACATAGAGGACAGGCAGCATCCCGGGCAGTTTACAGACAGGACGACGCATCAATGGAGTCACGGAATGTCGAGCAGAAGGTATGCTGTTTCTAGTTATCAAGCGGTGTGGCATGGTGCGGAGCCTGAAGCCACGAGTTATATGTAAAGGAGAGAGAAATGGAAGATAAAGAGTTTAGCAAGTGTCCTGCATGTGGAGCAGAGAGCCCGTATTTTCAGATGATAGCCGAAGAGTTAAAGGAAGCGGGCAGAGTACCAGATGGGTGGAACTTTTATCTTGATAAGAAGCAAGGGATAGTATTTCCACCTGATAGGCTTGCTGTCTTGCCGATAGGGGCTGAAGTACCAGGCTTTCAGTTCATGACGGATATATGCAGTGAATGTGGGTGTATATATTGTGTTAAGCTAGTCAGCACGGTGGCAAAGAAAAGTATACAGCCGGTACAGGTAGTACCACCGAATAGGGCAGAGAGACGGAGGATAGAGAGGGAATGTTACACACCACCTAACTTTGGGAATATAGGGGAGAACTGAGATGGCAAAAGATACATGGGCGCGGGTAGATGACAGGTTAAAGCAGGTCAAGGGTCTAACTGACAGGATGGATACTACTCGCAGGCTATTGGAGATGGAGGACTTCAAGTTAAGGGATTTCAAGGACGCATTTGACCTTACTAACGTGGTCAATGTAACTGGCAATCGGTTAGCTGCTTATGGTAAGAGGGTGATAGAGAATTTGGCATCTTATAAGTGGCAGCTTATGATTGAGGGGAATATCACAAAGACGGATTCGGCAAGAATGGAGGAAGTCCTAAATTTAATGATGGCATGGACAAACAGGTATATTGGGGAGAACTTTGATGAGGTACCCGACCTTTATACTTTTTGGTCAAGGCACATTTGTAACAGGGGGAGGATAGGGGCAATGTGGTTGCCTTATGTGGAGGATGGGGAGTTCAAAGTTCATTGCGCGCCGTTAGATATGAGGTGGACGCCTTATGTCAGGAATAACTGGGCGTGCCCGATATTCTTTGTTGGTAAGGACGATTTAGAGCAGCAGCTTGAGCAGTATGAAAAAGAGGCAAAGCAGAAGAAGATTGAGTTTAATAAGCCGTCATTGAGCACTACCGAGTCGGGGCAGGATTATGAGGTCAGGGATTATTATGATGGGGAGAAGAGGGAGTTCTGGGTAGAGAAGAAGCTAGTCTTTACTGATAAGAACCAATTTAACGGGAAGTTACCTTTTGTTTTTGTAGTAGCGCCGTCTGGTAATATGTTCAGGGACAAGGGGTATAAAGAGCATGAAGGGGAGGACATATATTATCTAATACGGAAGTTAGAGAAGGAGCTTAACAGGTCGTTATCGGTTGAGTCCACAATAGCATTTGAGCAATTATTTCCTGCTTACGAATATCCCACCAGGAATTTTGACGCAAAACCTGCCATAGCACCACCGAAGTTAGGGGAGGTAAAGAAAGTACCGGAGGGTGAATTACATACGCTTGTTCCCAAGCCTGACATAAACACTGCTGGAATGACGACAAGGGCTGATATTCAGAAGATGATAGATGAGGGAGCACCGATGGCTCCGAAGGCATACACACAGCCTCCGAGTGCTGTTGAGGTTGCTACTGAGATTGAACTGCTTAATCAACTCTATAATTCTTGTGTTACTGCGCTTCAGACAGGGCTATCACAGCTATATAAACTCATGGTGGACTTAACGCTGATAGTGGGAGATAAGTATAAGGGGAAGGTTGAAGTACCAGGGTTAGGCAGCCAAAAGAGTTTTGTTCTTTCACAATTCAAAGATACCAGCCAATACACTATATCGTGTAGGCTAATGAACAAGAGTATTCGGATGGAGATGGTCAATCTTTCAATGGCACAAGCAGCGAGAGGGATAGTACCTGATGAGATTATTATCAGGGATATTCTCAAAGCCGATGACCCTGCTGAATGGGATAGACAGCTTGAAATGCAGAAGGCTAAGCAGGCTAATCCTGCTATTGGTTTGGCAGAGATGGCGGTTCGATATGCAGAAGAAGGAGATGAGATTGAAGATGAAACTGAGAAGCAACTTAGATACTGGCAATCCATGATACTTGTCCATGACTACAAAATGGCAATGAGGGCAAGGATGCAGCCTCAACAGCCAGAAGCACCACCAGAAGAAGCAGAGAAGCCTAATATGCAGGGCTTAATGTCAATGCCAAAGATGCTTGAAGGTGGGTCGTTAGCCTCAGCACCAAGGCAGGAGGTTCAACAACAATGAGTTTGAAGTGGAATAAAAAAATCTGTATTGGGAAGATTACGGAATCCCCGTTATTGCCCAGTCCTTTTGAGGAGCAACAGTCAAATGGGAATAAACTGAATCTGGCTCAATTGGGTCAGATGCTAAAACAGAGATTGACAGGGAATAGGTAAATGGTTCAACAAGTAGAAACCGAATATCAGAAGTGGCTCAGGAAACGTCTACAGTTTCAGAGGGATGTTGGAATCGGCAGAGAGTTTACTGCCGAGGAAGCCAAGGCAAGGTTTGCTATTGATATTGAGCCTGAATGGAAGGTAAGAGTAGAGGAATACGAACCTGCTGAGGCTGGCTATGCTTTTACTTATATATCCCCCGAAGGCTGGGAACAGAGACCAGGGGATATAATTATTTCTCCAGAAGGTGAGCAATTTACCAGAGCCGAGATAGAGGAACAGCAGAGACTTTATCAGCAACAGCAATTGGAAAAGCCTTTAATCTACCAGCAACCAGAGATTAAAGTAAGTCCTCGTGCTCAACAACTAATAAGCAAAATCAGGGGAGAAGAAGTTGAACCAGAGGGGGATTATCCACTTCTATATAAACATTACCAGAGTAAGGGTGGTTTACTTGATATACCCTCATGGATAGCTGCTGGTACACCCATTCTGCCAGAAGAGGAGAAAGAACCATCTGACCTCAGTGCAATGATTCAAAGTCTCTATCCTTTTCCAGGGAAGACAGTCGACCAAATAAAACAAGATATTATCAATAGGGTAGAAGAAGACCCTGAAGCCTTTGTCGAAGACCTGTATGATAGGGCTACAGTTGAGGAAGCGGAGGAATTTCTACTGGCTATTGGTGTGGTAGAACCAGAGGTTATTACTGAGGAGATAACATTCGGATTAAGACAGTTGGAGATGGTTCAAGCTGTATTCCCGCGGGTGGAAAGCCTTGAAGAGTTTAATGCTATGCTGGTTGAAACTCCTGACAGATTTATAACTACAATGAAAACTGGTGAGAGGACTCCAGAGAAGGTTGCCATACTGGAGGCTATGGATTATACTACAGCAGAAATTAACCAGATATTCCGACGACCGCCAGTGGAGAAAACTATTCCTTCTCAATACCTTTCTCCATTCCCGTATCCCGAAACGGCAGAACAAAGAAAAGCTAATCAGGATATGTTTAGGCAATATAGACAAGCGGGTGGAAGATTAGCTTTTGACCTATGGAGGCGGGAAACAGCTTTGCGCCAAGCCGAAATTACTGATGAGTTAAGGGAAGATGTGTTTCGCAAGCTATCTGGATACCCCACAACAGAAGAAACTAGACTGATGAGAATTGCTTTTGCTGAGAAAAATTCAGTTGCAGCTCAATTCATGGCTGGTTGGGGAGACGTGATAGGGTCGTTTGGTTCTGCTGCACAATGGTTAGGGTTTGAAGAACTTGGTCAGAATTTCAGGGATTCAGCCAAACCCCTGCAAGAGATTATTACACCAGCGAAAATGCCAGAGCTTAGCTGGAGTTCGGCTACTGACCCACGCTTCTGGGCAGCTTTGCCACAATTTATATCAAGGAACACTCCATTTACTTTATCTCTTATTCCAGCAATGGTAGCTGGTTGGGCTGGTGGCTCGGCGGTAGGAACAGCTTTAGGTTTAAGCAAACTCTGGGTTGGTGTTTTGGGAGCTGTTGGTGGTTCTACGTTATCACGTCCTATAGAAAGTGCACTAGAAGCTGGTGGCACTTATGATGAAGCAATCGCTAGGGGTTTATCGAAAGAAGAGGCTACCAAAGCTGCGAATGATGTCTTTCTAAAAAATCTGAGTTTAACTGGCTTGGATGCTGCGCAATTAGCAGTAGCTTTTATACCTTCCCCATCTAAATTGATGGCTAACCCATTTATTAAGTGGGTTACTAGAGGAGGGACATTAGTATTTGAAGGATTAACGGAAGCCGGTGAGGAAGCCGTACAAGAAGTATTTCAAAAACAGGCGCTTGGTGATCCGATAGTGCTTGATGAGAACTTAAAACAGGCTATGCTTGCTGGGGGGATATTTGGGCTTGGTATGGGGACAGGTGGTGTAGCTTGGAATAGTATTGTTCAACGCTCAACTGATTCTATGTCCCCAGGAGCTAAGAGCCAATTCTTAGGCGATGTAAATGAGGCAATAGCAAATGGACTAGATGAGAGGCAAGCTATATTAGTTGGGCTGGAAGGTTTTGCTGATACAACTGAAGGGCAGACTGTAATAAATAATGTGGTTCAGGAAATTCAGCAACAAGACGCTGAGATGCAAATTTCAGCCAGTATGGAAAGGCAAGGTAAAACACAAGAGGAGATTGATGGACGCCTAAAGTGGCTTAGAGATGCAATAGAGCAATTTAGAATAGCACCTGAGCGTGGAGCAATAGGCGGTGAGTGGATTTCAGGCGAAAGATGGGAAGCTATGTCCGTACCTGATAAAGTCACATTCATTGAGTCTATTCCTGCCGAACAGAGGACAGAGATAGACTTAACTACCAGAGATGCCAGTGCTGTTTGGGATAGCCTTTCCCAAGAGAAGAAACAGCTATTATCTAAATATCCAATTACCCCTCCTGTTACCCCAGAGGTTACAATTCCTACTGCCGAACCAGGTATGCCTGAAGCTGTAGTAAGACCTCCAACGGCTGAAGCTATAACGCCAACTCCTGTTGTTACTGAGGAACTGCCTACAGCTATCAATAAAATTAGAGAGGAACATAACCAAGTTAGGAGCGATGTCGCCGCTATTAGACAATCATTGAAAGGCAAAACCGATATTGGCTCAAGGCTTACCAAGCAAGTCCTTGTTGGGACTGAAAGGGAATTGGCTATAGCCGAGAGATTGCTTTCAAGAGTTGAGACAAAAGAAGAGTTAGCAAGTGCAGAAATAACACGGCTTCAGGAGAGAGTGAAAGCATCTATCAATTTGGCAAAGGCAGAAACCCAAGAGGTTCAAAGTTATAAGCAAGCCTTAACAGATTTTATAAACACATTACCACAGGAAGTTAGAGGCAAGATGTTGGCTTCTATTAAGAATGTCCGCACTGAGCGAGGGCTTGAAAGTGCTGCCAATAGAGCTTTGGATTTAGCAGAGCAATACAACCAAAAAACTTTGAAGGCTCAAATAAGGAAAGAAATTAAAAAGGCTAGAGCTAAAATTAAAAACCATATTCTCAAGGGAAGATTTACTCCAGATGTTCAAAATCGCTTAAATGTTCTTGACCATAACCTAGAATTGGACAGAGATACGGCTAGAGAAAAGATGGCTGAGAATATTCAGAAGTATGATAGCGGTTCTCTTAGTTATGAGGAGATGCTTGAGGCAAATGAGTCTCTTAACTTTGCTGGTATTGATGGTATGTCCTCCGAGGAATTAGCGAACACACTTGAATACATCAAGGTATTGGAAACCGTTGGCAGGGCGGAGAGGCAAGCAAAACAAGAGGCTAACACCGAGAGAATAAGAGCTATCAGGGATGATATATCAAACATTCTTACTGGTGGACAAGGGTTAAAGACTGGTATTGGGGCTGTTTCAAGACAGCAACTGGCAGTTAAGCCAGGATGGTTAGATACCTTTACTAATTGGCAATATGGGATAGATAATCTTGCTGACAAACTAAGCAAGTTAGACCCGACTTCAAAACCATATCAGAGTGCAATTAACAAATTTGTGGCTCAGGTTCACCGAGCTACTAATAGGCAAGTTATTGGTACACGGGAGGCCTACAGTAAGGTGAAGGATATTATTGCCGAAATCTATGCAATAAAAGGAACCCGTGAAGTTAATCAGGCACTTAATGCTTTAGATGAGGAGGTTAATCTGGGGGTATTTAACCTCACTGAGCAATATAAAATTAAACATCCCAAGGCAACCACCATTACCATCAAGATGACTCGCGATGAAATGATAGCCAAGTATATGCAGATGCAGGATTATACTCTAAATGATACATTTATTGAAGGTATGGGATGGTCTCAAGAAGTAAGGGATGCGATAGAGAAGACCCTGACTACTGAGGAGAAGAAGCTAGCATCCGCTATATTTAATTTCTATGAGGAGTATTACGATACTATCAATCCTATTTACCAAGAATTGTATAATGTCGATTTGTCTCATAATCCTAACTACTCACCAATAAGGAGAGATTTTGAGAGTGACATAACAGAGAATGTACTTACCTTTCAAGATGCCGGCCAATTTGCTTCGGTGCTTAATGGTAGCCTAAAAGCTCGCCAGAGAAATATTCGCCCTCTTCGGTTCAATGGAGCACTAAAAACGCTTTCCAATCACATAGAGCAGATGGAGCATTTCAAAGCGTGGGCTACTACTATGAGGGATATGAGGAGAGTATTTGGGAACACAGAGATTAGGCAGGCAATAGAACAGTATCATGGTAGGGGAATTAGCCGTCTCTTGGATACATTTATGAACCAAATGGCTAGAGGGGGGATAGAATCAGCGGCTACCAATCGTGCTGCCGATTATCTTAGGCGGAATTTTACTAAGTCCATCTTGGCTATTAAGCCCGTTATAGCTTTGAAGCAAATACCATCATTATTTGCTTATGTCTCAGAGATGAATGCAACTGACTTTTTTGGCGGGGTGGCTGATTTTTGGACAAACCCAGTTTTCCACTTTAAGTTTCTGTATAACAATTCTGAAATGTTTAAGGCGAGAATGTCTGTAGGGTTTGAGCGAGACATCAGGGCTGCTATGGAAAAACACGGCAAGAAAGTAATATCTGGGCGGGGTAAGTTTACAGACTGGTTCTTGCTACAAATCAGAGCAGGTGATACCTTCGCTGTTACACAAGGGATGTGGGCTAAATATAAGGCTGGACTTAAACAAGGATTAACACAAGAGGAAGCGATAGCTTCTGCTGAGGATGCTACTGGTAGAACTCAACCTAGCTTTGGAATCGATACTTTATCAGCTATCCAAAATGGTGGGTCGTGGTTAAAGTTAATGACTATGTTCCAAAATCAGCCTAATAAATACTTCCGTATAGTTGGCGATAACATTAGAAACTTCAAATACGGAAGAGGTAGTAGGGCAAAGGCAACATCAACCATTCTATTGACTTGGGTAATCCTACCAATGATGTTCCAGTATATTGCCGATGCCTTCCAGTGGAAACCTGAAAGGCAAGCTAGGGCAGGTATCCTTGGGCCTTTGAATTATATCTTGATTGGCGGTCAATTAGTTCAATCAATGTGGGGATGGCTGACAGACCAACCCTTTGATTACCAGATTAGTCCAGTTGCCCAAACATTTAGAGATTTACAAATGATATTTCTAAAGGCGAAGAAATTATCGGATCAAGGACTAGACCCTTACAAAGATATAAGCGCCGATGATGTAGCTAATTTAGTGGAGTACTTAGCTAAAGCTACTGGTCAGGTTACTGGTTTACCAACACCTTATTTTGTGCAATTAGAGAAGCTATTACGTACTAAGTTTGAGGAAGGGGAGGAAATTGAGATTAAAGATTTTCTCTTTAGTCAGTGGGCATTAGAACCCCCGGCACTAAATGCTGAAGAAAAAGTAGAGGAGGCGACTCTTGAATTAGGGGAGTTGAAGGAAGGGCAAGAAGAAGCACCCCTTTCCGAGAGAGAGCTAAAGGTTAATACTACTGTTGATTGGTTCAAGAAAATTGGTGAAGCTCACAATAAAAATTTGCCTCAAGATGTTCTGGATAGCACTAAATCCTCTAAGGAAAGTAAGGCATGGGCTGAATCTGAAATAGCACGTTCTCAAGCTGATATACTCCCTGATGTTTCCATTTATAAAATAAACACTGATGATAATGAGGACACGATAATCAATTACTACCAACAGTGGAAGGCTAGGGGGAAGATAACTAGCCTTGCCAAGTTGAAGGAATTTGATAAGCTATATCCTAAGGCCTACTTGGGTAATGTCAGTAGGCAGCAATACGACTTGCTTAAGAAATACTTGGAAGCTGAGGATAAAGATACTTTCTTTAAGGAACATAGGGATGAACTAAAAATCAATCCTCGTGATGAATGGTTGAAGGACCCTGTTAATGCTAGAGGTGCTGCCTTATTAGCTCTGAGGGGTGAAGCTAAAATACTCAGCAAAGAAACCTACAATGAATTTAAGAAGCTGATTAACGAACTTGATATACCCGAAGATGGCATACCACCGTTAATCGGAGAGGAAAATCCATTCTTCCAACTCCCTGAAGAATCGGTGGACAACTATATAAAACTCAATGAAGTAACGAATGAGCCTGGAATGGCGTGGAATAGTTGGGAAGCTCAAATTATCTGGGGGCAAGATGATAAACTTCGCGAGTTTCTTGGATATGACCCCATAGATACTCCTATAGAAGCCCTAGATTTAAAAATCAAGAATAGGGCAAATTTTGATGCTTATGAAGAACTAGAAGCTGTGGATAGGGAGCAATATAAGTTAGATAATCCTGAATGGGTAGATGATACGAGACGGATTGAAGCCCTTGAAAACAACGGCTCTGAATTTCAGGAGCAGTGGGTGGAACGAGGCAAGATAATAGACGAACATGGAGGTAGTAGTTCTGAAGCTCTTGCTTGGTTGCTTGATAATCTGGATGCTTATGACTGGGCTACCGAGAATGAACTACTTAAAGATGGTGAGCGTAAGGAAGAATTACTTGAAAGTGAACCTGTATTGCGTATCAATGTCAGAATGTCAGAACTTGAAGCCGAAGGACAAGAGGAATCTGAGGAATATCTGACTCTCAAGAGACAAAAGCAAGGTTACTCCGAAGGCTTTACTCTGATAGATGATTTTGTTGAGTATTATAATCTACCAGTAGCAGGATTCAGGCAGGAACGCTATTTATTAGAGCATCCTGAATTTGCTGGAGAGATGCTTGAGAACAAGGGAATAAGCCCATCTGATTATGTGCCTCCAGTAGAGTATGATGTATTACTTGAAAAAGAAGATAAGACTCCACAGGACGAACTAAGGATAAAGGCATACGATAAGAAGGTCACGACTCAGTATATTGATACCTATGTGGATTATTATTCTATACAAAAACCAAAGGATTACCCAAGCACAATTCCTTATTGGGAGGATGATTGGTTCCTGATGGAGAATGAGCAATTTTACAAGGAAGTCTATCTCGGTATACTCGGCAATCAAAAAAGGGATTTTAGCAAAGTGCCTACCAGAGAAATCGGTGCCAAGTATATCACTTATAAGAAATTAAAAACTCAGGCAGAGCGAGACTTGTATCGGATTAGAAACCCCGACCTTGACGAGTGGGGTGTAGCAGTTGGTATCTGGAGCACTTCTATGACTGAGAAACGGAGACAAACTGGTGTGAGTTCAGGTGCAAGTTCAGGTATAGGTTCAGTGGGGGAATTTTGGGAGGACTATACGAAATTCCTTCAAGGATTAGGCGAATGAGGAGGTAAGTAGATGCCTTACTCGGAGAAACAATTGAAACTATTTGGGATTGCCCTTTCGATGATGAACGGCAAGACTCCTTATAGTTACAGTAAGCAAGCTGCTGAGATAGCTAGAAATACATCAAAGGCTGAATTGGAGAGGATGATTGGAGAGGGAAAGAGCTAACTATGCTAGATACCAATACCATTAAGCTAATTGAGGAAAAGATAAAACTCATTGAGGCTGAAGGCTTTGGTGAAGTTATTATCGAATCTGAGAATGGGAGAACTTGGAGAGTAACTAGGTCTATTGATACAATAATTGACGAACTCCAGCTTGAGGAAAAGATAAAACTTCTTGATGGTGAAGGCATTAGCAAAGTTATTATCAAGGTCAAGAATGGGAGAGCCTGGAGGGTAATTAGTTCTATAATTGACGAACTCCCACTTGACAAAGACATTATGAAAGTGGTATAGATAAAATGACAACTGAATAAATTTAATCCTAAACGTAGGACGTAGAAGGATTGGTGAAAAACCAGTCCTTCTTTTTTTATTCAGGAGTAAATTTATAGGAGGTAACCAAATTGACCGTAACCGAAACTAAAGACAAAGGCACTAAGCCCGAAGTTCAAGCCCTTAAAAACGCTGGAGAAGAAGGCCAAACCCCTAAGTCGAAAGAGGTATCGTCAACACCACCTAAACTGTATACCCAAGTTGAAGCTGATGCTCTAGTTCACGCAGCCAAATCTGAAGCTGGTAGGGTAGCTAAGGAAATTGAGGGTGAGAGGAACAGTCTGAAAGTTCAAATGCTCTCAAAGGATAATGAGCTTGAGGATACTAAGGCTGATTTGAAGAATGTCCAAAAGCAGATAGATGAACTTACCAGTGGCGACCCGGCAAAGTTTGACCTTGTTACAAAGGAGCGTGAGCTTAAAGCGCAGGAGCGACAACTAAAGGCTGAAAAGTTACAGATTGAGCAGGAGAGGGAATCTCTTATTCCAGCCTTAGAAACCAAGAGAGAAATAGAGATATGGGACGTAGCTTCCGCTTTTGAGGATGGTGACCCTGTAAGACTAAAGGCACTGGCTGATACCTTCGAGGCTAAGTCCAAAGAGAAGTATCAAGTAATTGCTGAGTCTCTTGGCTGGAAACTAAAAGATGGTAAACCTCCTGCTGACCCAGAGCCTATGAAGCCTTACCCTGGGCATACTGAAGGTGGTGCACACTTACTTGGTGATTTACCTCCCAAAGAACGCTTGGTAGAAGCCGAAAGAAGGCTTCGTCAATAGTAAGTAAAGGAGAAAAACGATGGCTGTAACATTGGCAGAACATGCCAAACAATCTTATAACGATGGCAAATTGCTTCTCGGCACGATTGCCGATTGGTTTCTTATGGAGTCCAATGTACTTCAAATGATTCCCTGGCAGACCAACGTAGAACTGGCTCTCCAAATAACAGCTTGGGATACGTTGCCTTCTGTGGGATGGAGAAAACTTAACGCTGCCCCTAGTGAGTCAACGGGCAAATTCAAACAGAAGATTGAGTCAAAATATATCTTTGGGCAGTATATTGACGTTGATAGGGTGATGGTAATTGCTAACCCTGACAACAGAGTAAACCAACGCAAGATGAACGCAAAGGCTATGGCTTTTGAGTTTAACGACCAGTTTATCAACGGAGACCCGATAAATGATGAGTTCAAGGGTATATCCAAACGAGTGGATGATGTCTATAACGATAACTATACTGACCAGTATTTTGATGGTGGTAGTGCCACTGCTGGTAGGGGTTGCTTGTACGATACTACCGAACGCCATTACTTCATTGACAAGGTGGCTCAACTAATTCACGTCATAGCCGAGCACAAACCTGATGCCATGTTTATGAACTCTAAAATGTACTTGTGTTTTGAATCTGCTATGAGGCGAGAGTCACTGCTCAAACAAACCGAGGATATGTTTGGGCGGATAATCAATACCTTCCAGCAGGTACCGTTAATTGATATTGGCATTAAAGCTGACCAGTCTACTGAGATTATTACCAATGCCGAATCTACGGGTGGCTCAAGTGATGAGACCTCAATCTATGCTTTGAAATATGGTGAAACTGAATACCTGTGGGGTATGCAGCAAGCACCATTAGAGGTCATAGACCAGGGATTAGTAACCAGTTCACCTGTTTACCGCGACCTAGTTGAGTGGGTAGTGGGTCTGGCGGTAGGCAATCCGAGGTCGATAGCCAGAGCTTATGGCTTTGTAGCTGACTCTGGGTCAAGCTAAAGGTAAAGGAAATAAATGAGGAGAATAAACAATGTTTGACGATAATATGGAGCTACTTGATGGTAGCGTAGACCTTAATCCTACTAATGATACAGCAGCAACTTCTACTACTAGAGATGCGACTACTGGTGCTGCTGTTATTGACCTTGGTGCTGGTGGAACTCCTGCTAGTGGCTTGTCTGCTGTCTTGATACTGCCAGCTGCCGATGCAGATGCAGATATACTCACGGCAGTTCTTGAGGCATCGGATAACGCAGACTTTAGTGCAGCCATTAACGAAGTGGGCGAGTTTACACTAGCTGCTGCAACGGCTCACACACTGATAGGAAGTGAAACACCATGTGTTGTGATTTTAAGGTTCTCAACGAGCAAGCGATATGTCAGGCTTAATGCCACTGTGACAGCGAGTGACGACTTTAACAGGGCTAAATGCTTCCTAACTCCGTATGATTTCCATGTGCTGTAAAGGAGAATAAATAATGACTGAAGCTACACAGTCACAGAAGTTGGAGTTTGAGGCTGGTTATATCTATACCACTGACCAGAGTGGCAACAGGACAAGGCACTCAATAGCCGCTATGCTGAGAGCTGCTGACATCCCTACTGGGCTGACCTATAGTCAGGTGCAAGCTGTAACTGCCCTTGCTAACATAATCGCTGTTGTAATCAGGACACTCATCCAGAGGGATATACTGGATGATAACTTCCTTGAGGAGGGCGAATATACGCTTGAGTCTATGACGGAAGCTATCGAGCAAATGGGTGGGGATTACGGCGACCCTGATATATCGGTAGATGATTAGGGGATTTGTAATTAAGGAGGAAGTGCCTATACGAAATAATAGTTAGCTTTCTGTGGAGTTCGGACAGTTTAACTATATAAGAATGGATAACTCCAAGCCGTAAGGCTTATTCATTCTAATAATCTAAAAAGTAAAAGGAGAAAAAATGAGTTCATTACAGGAAATTAAAGTAAATGTAGACCAAGTTAGTCCTACCATTCTCTCTGAGGGAATAAAGGATTATGCCGCTCAGACCAAACTGGGGCAAATCTTTACCGCTGATTGGAAGCAGAGACTTTTGCTTGCAGGAAAGCTGTGGAGATGCTCTTGTGGAACAGTCACAGGTGCTGCTGGCATTACAGGCATCACAGGCGGCGGTGCAGGCACAACTATTGATGCTGATGAGCCTGAGATAGCCATTAGTGTTCCGACTGGATACTTCCTGATTCCAATAGAGGTTCATGTTTCAGGAATACTTGACCAAGATGCCAATGCGGAGCTTGGTGCGATTCTGGTTACGATGGATAGAACCCAAGAACCTGCTGGTGTCACTTCAGCTACTACTCCCACACTATATAACATGCTTGATGGCGGCGGAAGTTTCCCTGGACATGCTTATGGTGAGGTCACCGTTGTTACTACTGACCCAACCAATGAGGAGATTCTTGCTTGTGAGCATGTCTCCAGTTCGGAGTTTGTGTCTAATGGTGCTGCTACCAACCTAACCAATGGGATCGTGACTAGGCTCCAGTTACACTATGAACCCCTGGTTCCAAGTATTGTCGCTGGTGCGTGTACCCTGTGCGTATACTGGGGTGGCACTGCAGCTGTTACAGCTTTCGCTACTGTGGTTGTTGGCTGTGTTCCATCAACTTGGTTCCCGGTAAGCTAGGCCTTGCCTAAATGAAGGGTAACTAGAGTAACTGCTTAGGGAGTAGGGGGTTTACCCACTTCCTACTCCCTAACTACAAGGGGTAAGTGAATGTCCAAGGTTCTGACACTAAGTCATTGGGAGACGCCAGCTTCACCATACCCAGAGGAGCGGGTTGGTGACTACTGTATCGGCAAGCACACATACGAGATAGGTCGCTATGGCTATAATGGTATGGATGGGTATGACTACTTTGATGTGAAAAGTCCGCTTACCCTAACGACATTAAATGAGTTGAAAGACGGTCAGTGGGCAGAGTGGATGACCGATAGCCCGACTGACTACGGAGCTATGCAGAGATATGCAGGGCAAGCGGAGGGGAATGTTTTAACTTGTGGGCTAGGGCTGGGTTTAATAGTTCACGAGATGTATAAGAATGACAAAATAAAGAACATTACCATCATTGAGCAAAGTCCATCAGTAATGGCTCTTGTTGAAAAGTATTTACCAAAAGATAGTCATATAAAATTACTCTGGGGTGACTTCTGGAAGTTTATCTTTCTTGATGACAGTAAATGGGATTGGATTATTGTTGATTTATGGACAATTAGAGGAACAAAGAGGCATTTAGAGATATACAATCAAGAGATACTTCCTGCCAATAAGCAATTAAGGACTAAGTATCCAGAGGCACAGGTTGTTTTCCATGCTTTTGCGGGGATGCCAACTCCAGAGCAGTTGAACAAGTCGCTGTTTGTCGGGAACACAGATGCAATACTATGGGGATTGGGGTGATATATGATATACCAGTTTCGTTGCAAGGAACATGGAGAGTTTGAGGTTAATCAACCTATGCTATCTGAACATAAGACTGATTGTCCTGAGTGCAGTGAACCGTGTCAGCGTGTCTATTCTCCATTAAAGCATATATGGGCTGATTCAGTATTTAGACCAGATGGAAGCAGGCGTGAAGATAAAGACTACGCAATTCTAAAGGGGTAGATATGCCGAAATTAGGAGAACTTAAGAGAGGTAACGAGGTAGGATATTCAAGCCATAAAAAGCGGATTTGGTATGCTTGCATGGATTGTGGTAAAGAGCGTTGGGTTACGGTTGTAAATGGTCAACCTGAATTTCTACGATGTCATGCCTGTTCAACGATGGGCGTATTAAATCCCTCATGGAAGGGTGGGCGAAAAAAGAATGGGACTGGCTATATTGACATTAAAGTATTCCCTGGCGACTTCTTTTATCCTATGGCTGATTGTAATGGCTATGTCCTTGAACATCGCCTTGTAGTAGCCAAAGCTCTCGGCCGCAATCTCCAATCTTGGGAGATAGTTCATCATAAAGGCGACAAATATCCAATAGGCAGTACCGAGAATAAGCAGGACAATAGATACCCTGAGAACCTAGAGTTATCTGCTAGAGGTAATCATATTAGAGAACACGCAAAGGGGTATCAAAATGGCTACCAGAAGGGATTAGATGATGGTCACTTAAAGCAAATACAGGAGCTTAAAGAGCAAAATGAGGGACTACTAAAGCAGATAAAACTCTTGCGGTGGGAAGTTAAAGAGATGAGAGG
>Ga0180007_10003632_pt1 | contig 17002 bp, 15 predicted proteins | sample MM_PC_MetaG_FD_121122 | JGI IMG/M metagenome (GOLD analysis project Ga0180007, IMG submission 121122) | Groundwater microbial communities from the Aspo Hard Rock Laboratory (HRL) deep subsurface site, Sweden - MM_PC_MetaG | ecosystem: Environmental > Aquatic > Deep subsurface > Groundwater... | reverse complement strand
GTCATTGCGAGGGAGCGCAGCGACTGAAGCAATCTCTGTAACCTGTTATATTTATTGAGATTGCTTCGTCACTCACTCCGTTCGCTCCTCGCAATGACGACGGAAATACGCATTTTACAGAACTCTAGCAACTATACCACAAAAATATAACTTTGTCAAACTTTAGTCGCATAAAGTTATATTTAGCAATATAATCTATTTACTGCCTTCTATGTGTCTGAAATACTCCTTTTTTTCTGTCACGCCAGGAAAGAATTGTGGGAGGTAATTTTTTAAGTTGTCCGAGCAAATCTCTGGCGATTGACAATAAACGGTAAGTTATTTTGCGCGATCACTGATATATCCGGCGATCTGCGAACAGAATTCCATAAAATCCCCCATATGCAAGTTCAAGTTGTCGAACAACTGTCCATGGTCGGTCTCTAAATAATCGTGAGCCAGGATATTTCTTAAACCGGCAAGAAGCTTAACTTTCATCATTAAGGTATCATCTATAATTGAATTTTGAGCTAACACTTCAAATATTTCACCGTAATTCTCGGGCTTTTTTAACGATTCACTCGCGATTATATGCGACCCGATATCTATCATCGATTGGACAATTATTTCGACAAGCCTTTCCGCCTTCAGGAAAAGATCCGGATCTCCCGCAAATTTCCCCCTATCAACTTCTTTTATAAAACTCAAAAGTTCCGTCGCTTCCTTGATCCTTGAGATTCGCGTGGCGATTATATTTTTATCGACCATTAACTATCCCCCTCATTTTAATATTTTCCAGCAAAGACCCCGCGTATTCTTCACGCATAAATTTTGTTTCAAAATATTCCTGCATTATCCGCGATTCAAATTTATAGCGTTCAGACGGCTGTATATCGCGAATAACGATGCCATTTTTTATTATATTAAAATTTAACTCAGCAGACCTGGACTCATTTAATAGAACAATATCCACCCTGTTACAATCAAATATTTTCGAAAATTCATTGATAAGGGCGAGTTTTATCTCCAAATACGCGGAACACGTGATCTTGTGGTCCAAAAAGATCGCTATATCCACGTCACTCAAGGCCCCGGGCTGCCCAATAGCCCGCGATCCAAAAAGGTAGCCAAAAATCACGTTATATTGACAAAGTGATTTTTTGATACGCGATTTAAATTTTTCCATACTGAATGTTTTCATACGTTTTCCCTTGTTGACCATTCTTAATATATCACACCCTTTCATAAATAACAAATTACGCACGTTCTGGGGAACGTCGGACTAAAAACGGATCGGACGTTGGGCAATTCTAGCCTTCAGGGGATGGAATCCAACGATTGGATCTTGTCTGAAGTTTTTAAGAGGTCTATATGTTTTTTGTACTATTTTTTTCTATATTTTTCTATCAACAATGGAATGATTTCATGCGCGTTTACGAGCATGTTTGCTTCACTTTCTTCGAACAAAAAAGGCCTTAATGTCTCGGCTTGTTTCGATAATTCTTCTTTGGTAAGATCTTTTACCCTATCGGAGATCATCTCCAGTGGATCTTTGTTTAGACCAAGGTTTTTTAGAACATCTCCACTAATGGGATATTTATTTGAAAGCATGAACATAATATCATATAAATGCCGTCCACGCGTCTTTTTGTTCAATGCATCTATCTTATTCGCAAACAAAGTACCTTTTTCAGTACAAATGCACGGATAAAATTCACCAAATCCGGAAATTACCTGGGTTTCCGTTTTTATTTTCCATTCAGTCTTATTCAGTTCAACTTTTATAATGATCCCTTCTTTTTTTGAATATTTCGATACCACATTGTAAGTTTTTTCTACCTCAGGAAAAAGCAAATTTGACACATACAGATTTTCCCGGTAAGAAAACTCAATCTGCGTTTCAAGCCCGATCCTTTTTAATTCTACTTTTATTTCTTTTTGAAGCTTTTCAAATTCTTTTCGAGTAATATTTTTTACATCGAAATCTAAATCCTCAGAAAACCTTTTAAGACCGCAAACTAATCTCAGGTATGTCCCTCCTGTAAAATAAAATCTCTTTCCCTCTTCATTTTTATAAAGTCCTTTCAGAATAAGCACCTGAAGATATTCCCTTAAAATACCTCGAGTTTTCGCGGGAGGCATCCCTCCGATCTTTGCCTGCTCGACCAGTGAATCATATGTAAGCATAAAACTCCTTTAAATCAAGATTATACAATTTGGCGTATTTATTTATCACGTTTTTTTTGAACCCTAAAATTACATCTCTATCCAGTCGCTCTTTCCTGAGATCAAATTTACTATTTCGGTATTTCTTGAAGTATAAATAATCAACAAGCGCCTTTTCAGGCTCCGCGATAAGAATATCATAAACACCATGTTTCTCTACGTAATACCCCTTAAAAACATTTGTATTAACTGTTCGATACGTGAAAAGACCGTGATCATTTTTAAACCTTCGTGTGGGCTTTGTCGTAATAGAAGTAACCGCCATTGCAACTTCAGGAATTACGTTATAACCGGATAGAGCCGTTTCCAACGAAACATAGGAAGGACTGTACAGCTTGTTAGCAACATATACGTCCGGAATATTGAGGTTAACAGGATATGTAAGCTCATACAGCCCTCTTTTAAGAGCATAAATCCACCCTTTCTTACTCCATCTATAAATCATTTTTCTCAGATTAAGTTTTTTTTCTTTCGGAAAAAATGACAGTAAGTCATTGTAAGTAAAGATGTGAAATTTATGCCGTACTAATGTTCTGTAAACATCCTTGAACTTCATTTCAGTAAATACCCCATTTTGTCCATCTACTGAAACAAGTGTACCATATTTCTAAGTAATTGTCAAGAATTAGGGACAGGTGTATCCGGCAGTCTGACCCCCTTAGGGACGTCCTGCTTGTCTAATTGTAAATGTCAGGGGTTATCCGGCCGAAACAAGAGCTATGTGCTTGTGAGGTTTTGACATTTCATTATGCCGCGGAAAGGACACGCCAGGCTTCTCTTAGGGCTTCCTCTAGACGCTGTATCATCTCCCGCGGAGATAACGCGCGCGGCAGGATTATGTTTATGGTGGATTTTTCACCGTTGCGGATACTCCCCAACCAGTTGTTGAGTATCTTCGAAAGAGAAAAAACACTTTCTCTTGAATCCGGCCCGACCGGGATCCGTATCGAAATATTACCCCGAAGTTCGCTCTTTAATTTATTGCGCAGTTCTTCAGCCTCTTCTTTATCACGGACAGCATCCGTCGCTATGGCCATATATTCCCCGGCCGGCAATTCCTGCGTGCCAAGACCCTGAAGATATAAATCTCGTATCATCCATGCTTTTGTTTGAGGGTTGATCTCATTCATCTTAAATGTACGTGCCATCTCCTGAATCTCTCGTTCAGTTATCATCATTATTTCAATATTCTCCGGCAAACCAAGCGCCTTTTTGACATCAAGCTTACCAAGACTTTGGATCAGTCCCCTGTCTTCCTCCTTAACGTCCGTAACCACAAGCGTAAAGGGAACATCCTTTCCCAATCTGCTCAGCCTGTTCAGCGCGAGAGTGACGTCCGGCGCGTTTTTGAAAACCTCGACAGGCACGCAAAAGTGCAGCGCGGATACCCCCCGCGTCCTGCGGCAGGCCCGGCTGAGGTTGCTGACGGCAGAGATCAATCCGCTCCCTCTTATTTTTTTATCAAGCGCGCCGAAAGCCTGCTGAATCCCGACCTCGCTTGTCTCATGAAGGACGGATTTGATCTCGTTTTTTTGGGATTTATATACTGCCCCAATCAAAGGATCGTACTGGTAAGTCTTCCGATAAAAAGGAGCCATACTAAAGTTGTCAATATTTATCGAGTTCTGTTTTACCAGTCTAATACCCAATTTTTGTTCAAGCTTTTTAATTATTCGATTATCTATCCATTCCAAATTGCTTCCTAATCCTTTCGGCACGCTATAAAAAAATCTTCCTCCATCAGGACATAAATACTTTAAAATTGAGCTAATAAATGGCATTAGCTGGCCTTCTATGATTCTATCTTCTGGCATGAATGCCCAAAATGCATCCTTTTCATCCACTACTCCCAAGGCCGCTACATAATCAAAACGTTTAGACTGCAATTTTTCATAAGTACCATACACATCAATCTCCTGTTCCAATACAAATCTTTTATGCAGGTTCACCAAGTATTTCAATGTCGTTCCATCAATATCAATCACACTCACATCAAGTCCCAATTTCGCGAGCAAAATTGGAAAATAGTCTAAAGAACCTGGCCCCACCACAAGCGCGCTCTTGCCACGCACCAGCCCCATACCCATGACCTTCCGCGCGATTTCGTGTTTTATCTCATCATCAAATATAACATCACCCTCGACCTTGTTTATCTCGTCGATAATATTCACGATTTCTTCGCGGGTAATGGGGGCAAGCTGTTGAATATTTTCCCTGATAGCCTCTGCCTCTTCCTCATTCAAACTCGCCTTCTTCAACTCCGGTTTTTCGTCTAGGATCTCTTCTTTTAGTATGGACAGTATCTCCTGAAAATAAAAAGGTTTCTCTACTATGGCGACAATATTTTTGTTCTTGTACCGTTTCTTTGACATAATAGTCGCTTCGCTGCTGGTTATGACAAATTTTGTTTCGGAATTTTTCGCGGTTATTTTTTTCAGTATTTTGCTTAAGTTGTGTTTACCTTCCACGATGTCATCGGTTACGACCAGGACGGGGTTGTTTGAGACAAGTTCTCTTTCCAATTTCCAGATCGAGTCTATCACGACTATCGGCATATCACCCAGTTCTTCCTTGATAACCCCGGCTAACTCGCCGGCTTCTGAGAATGAGTTGTTGATGATGAAGATGGAACCTGACTTTTCTTCTGCCGCGGCCTGTTCCCGGGTTTGATACCGCGCCAAAACTTTCTCATAAACTTCGATTTGTTTTCGCCTCTCTTCCCTCACGATCCGGGCGGCATTTTCGTAAAGTTCTCTAATCTCCATTGTTTTGACATTTTTATACCTCTTTTTGATGTTCGCGAACAGGTTGTCATAACCGCTAAAAGCGTATAGAGAAATGTCCCGGTTCCCGGATCCGGCTTTCCCGGCGGCGAGGTCCAATATCGTAAATATACCTTTTTCTTCTATTTGCGCGTCTTTCTCAAAAGGAAGATTGCAATCGACAAACAGGACATCAACCCGTTTTTTCTGTAAATACTCGATCGCGTCCTTAACGTACACGCAATGCTTGATATTTCCCGCTTTAGTGGCTGTTCCGAACTTGTCCAAAAGGTAATCAGCAACGTCTAAATTGTCCACCACCAACAGCACTTTGATCTCTTCCGGCGGCAACGGTTTTTCTTTTAACCCATTTTCCCGAGCGGCTCGCCATTTCGAAAGGGCTTTTTCGTATTCCTCGATTTGTCTTTGTCGATACTTTTGGATTCGAGATATCAGTTCCTCAACACTATCCCCTGTTTTTTCAAATATATCTATTTTTTTGAGAATTTTTTGGTCGTATCTCTCGTGTATGTTTTCCTTTATCCGATAGTCGGGCATGCCTGATATTGCCAACATCCGCGGGATATCTCTAAGTTTATCGTCAAAAAGGCGACAAATCGCAGGCGTTTCAGATTCTTTAAGCGGCACTGTCACGTCGAAGACAAGGCAATAAATGTCTTCCTTATCCAACATGTCTACGGCTTCGGTATGAGTTTCGGCGCCAAAAAAAGCATATTCTTCCGGTGAAAATCTTGATTCTGAAAGGTCCTTGAGTGCCCGGTCATCATCAAAAAATAATACCCTGAGTTTTTCCGGCTCCTCCGGCGGTAATCCTGCCCCTTCTCGTTCTTCCTGCTTTTTAAGCCATTTTTTAATGCCTGGCCTTTTAATAAGCTTGTCATATCTTTCCGCTATACGCTTTACAGCGAGGTTTATTTTTTTGTTCCTCCCGCGTTTTTTTCGTACTCTATCTTTTTTCCCCTCAATGTATCGCGCCAGATCTCCCTGACGCAAACTCTTTTCAAAACCGAGTATACGGGAAACAATGTCTCCCGCCGCTTTTACCCCCGGCGCTGCCCATTCTTCGGGTAATATCGGTAAACCGGCTGTATTTTTCAACTTCCGAATAAAGAGATCGATGTAGGTTTCCCATTTCTCCGGGCCAAATTTTTCTTTCAGGTCCAGCAAGTACTCTTCAACCGGGATAAAGGCGTTCAATCCGGCGGGCGGCGCTTCCGCTTTACCTTCGAGCCAGTCATCAAAGAGTTTGTCGTCAGCAAAGATTAAGAAAAAACTCTCATCCATACAATCAATAACCCCGGAAACGGCGATTTTTTCAAACGATCTGTCAAAAGTGACGAGAAGCGTGCTGCGGAATGCCGCGTCGTCCATGTCCAGTAATTTTTCCTTGAACGATAAGATGAATTTTTTATCGAAGAATTTTCCCATGTTCTCACGGAACACCGCAAGCAAGGCTTCCTCTAAACAAGAGATCCTTTTTTTGCTTCGCTGAGTTTCATCAATGAGGAATTCAGCGTTCAATCCGTCAGAAAAGTAGGTTAATTGTTCACTCGCGCGCCATATTCCGGGATAACCTATGACAGGCCAAAAATCCAACTCCGCCAGGCCTTCTCTGAGTTTGGGACCGCTGCAGTAGCTGAACTCGCCCCTGTAGATCCCTTCAATGATAAGATCCACGTTATGCGCGTTTCTTGAGCCAAAATAAGGATCTACCAGAACGCGCGCTTTTTGAGCGCGCCCTGCCCGTAAATACGCGCCACTTGCCGCGTCAGGTTGAACGCGTATATATTCCTGGTCAAACTTTTTCTCAAATGACAATATTTCTTCGTTTGTCACAGTACCGCTGACCAAGATGACACTGCCGGTAAAACCCTCAGGCCCTGTCTGCCCTATCGTAACATTGGTCGAGGCAAGCAGTTTTTTATCCTTAAGCTTTTCGGCTTTTTTGACAAGTTTCTTACTGAAATCTCCGGTATCCGGCCGGACCTGTATGATATAAAGTTTCCCATCCAGGAAACCGAACTCTATATCCAGCGGCGTGCCTATCTCCTTTTCCAGCTTGGCGGCGACTCTATAAACCTCTCTGGCTTCTTCTTCCTTTAGAGGAGGGCAGTGTCGTGAAGACGCTTTATCAGCCTCCGGCGCGGCGGGGTACAATTCGTTCCAGAGCCCGAGCATCTCCTCCGGGTTTTCTGACCGGCAATATCTTTTTCCCTTATAGACAAACTCGTACGGCATCTCAAGAAACGCGGTATCATACCGAAAATCTTCCGGATTCTCTCTGTCAAATGTATAACTCGCGGTGTTGGCGTAATTGCCCCGCACGGCACTACTCGCGTCTCCGCAAACCGCTTCGATCACAAGATGATTATGGAAATTCGATCTTATCGTTCCTGACTTTTGAAAATGTAGGAATGGCTGGATCACTACGCCAAAACCTTCCCCAGCGTCCAGAAGGTTCGGGATTCCCTCAACTCTTTTCTCGCTATTCTGTGCGATCCAGATCGTCTCTACCGCCTGATCAAAAATCTCCCGCACCGCGCACGGGACAAGCCGCCTGTCTTTTTTCTTCGGTGAGATAAATATTCCGGCAAGTTTCCTGATAAAAGAATCCTCCCATTTCCCGCTTGAACGGCTAATAATGGGGTCCTTCAGGCCGGTTGTACGTTCGTTTATCAATGAATTCAGTTTTTCGGGAAAAGTGAATCTCTGTATCAGTTCTTCCAGCCGGTCCAATGTTTGCCGGCTTACGGCCCCTTTTATTCGCGTATCTTTTCGTACGAGACGATTTCCTTTACTGACCAATTTATGATTCGCCTTTATAAATTCACCCCATACTTCTTGTATAGTGATATACCGTGACGGAGGAATGAAAAACTCTATTTTTTCCGCCAGTTTTTCAATTATCCGTGACCATGAACCCTTGCCGCCGAAAACTCCCGCGTTATCTTCAAAAATTTCGCGTATATTCTCCCCTTCCTTTCGCGGTTTCCTGACACTCTTCTCGCCCTTCTTTGCTCTCTTCCCGCTCAGAACCTTCTGCGTTATTTCGTGTTTTATCTCATCATCAAATACTGTCTCCCCTTCAACCTCGTTTATCTCGCCAACAATCGCCTCGATCTCATCCTGGGTTATTTCTGGAGGTCTTTTAGCCCGGATCATATCGGCGGGGATGAGTTTTTCACGTCTTTCGCGGAAATATTCGACAACCCTTCTCTGGACAAGCATCGCCGCGACGGGGTTGACGATATTGTCGTTTACTCCGGCGCTACCCGCGTGGTCGATATCCGGCATACTCTCGACTTTATCCTGCGGAACCGCGATAAGCCGGCCGTCCTCCTGCCGTTCTATCGCGCCATAATGCCCATGAAAATGGGGCAGTAGCTGCAATGCCGCCGCCAGGACAATATTTGATGTCACATCCCTGCCCAACGTCTTGAACCAGTATTCTGCCACAGATGATGTCCTGGGGAACATCCCCTGTATATTATCCATATCAACATTAAGTGACATCAATTCTTTCCCGAAATAAAAAATTTCATTACCCGGCAGAAGAGGCTTACTCATCCCGACAAGTCTTACATTAATATTCGGCATTCTGTCACTTTTGCGCAGATTATATAGAATCTTTTGCAAAAGCTTGCCGACAGACCCCTTAAAACCGGTATCCAGAAACAGGATATTCTCCTGTCCGTCAAAGGTGTCCTGTGTTATGCCAAAACCTTCCAAGAACTCCCTCTGCAAACTTTCTTCTCCCGGCAATTTTTCAATAAACTCTCGGCTTCCCGGAAATAAGATGACTTTTTCCTCATAAAGTGTGCCGGCCAATAGCGGCCTCAAAGCGTCATAAAATATCTCCGCATCACGTCCCGCGATCAAGATCCTGTCATAGCGGCCCGGGAATGTCTTTAATATCTCCTCCACCAACTGTTCTACAAATAGCAGAAGAAATTCCAGTTCCCAAAAAGTCACCGAGTTCAAGTATGAATCGCATTCCTCCTCCCCGAAGGCCTGTTTCGCGCCTTCGGCGATATCCTCCACAGAAAACCCTCCCGTTTCCAGAGGATCGGGCCTTCTTTTCCAGTCGAGCAGAAGCTCTTTGACGCGTTCTGAGCTCCTGATGCTATTTCTGACTTCTGTTGTGCCGTCCGCGTCCGCCGCTCTGTAGAACCTCTCCTCCTTCTCATCCTGTAGTTTCCATACAAAGCGTGACCTTTTTTCCACGTCAAAGAAGATTTTGGAAAAGTTTTTGTAATGGCCCCGGCTGTCCTTAGCTATCAGAGCGGGGCGCATCAAATCGAGAAACTCCTTTTCTATTTCTGTGAGTTCTCTATCCGCGATTACATGTTCATTTGTCAGAAAAAGAAGCTCAAAGGCTTGGGCAACAAGATCGTTGAAGATGATATTCCTCTTTTTTCTTTTGTTCCCGAGCCGTTCCGCGGCATCTTTGTAAGAGGTTAACCCGAGATACAGCTCCACGATCCTGTCATCGGCGAGGATCTTTTCCATCAGCCCCCGGTATTTCGCGGGACGCAGTTTCTCTTCTCTCTGCATAAGTATCTCGAAATCCTCGTGCGTAACCGCGCGGATAAGCGCGAGGTCGTCATCGGCGGTTTCCTGCCGCATGAGGTACCTGCCGGAAGGAAGGATAAGCGCCAGGGCTCTATAGTTGTCCAGAAGATCTTGATATTTTTCGGAATGGGCGATCCATATAAGACGGTTTTTCCGGTAAAGCGAGGCAAGAAATTCCCGCTGGACATCGCACTTTTCCGTAAATGTCCATGCACTGAGAAAAGACGGCCTGCCTGCCTCCGGCCGGACCGCCCATGCCGCGTTCACGCACAAGCAGTTAAATAGGAACAGCCCCGCGACAAACACGGAAGTTGTTTTCAGAAAAATATTTCTCATGATCTTTGAAAACTTAAACCGGTTCACATAAAACTCCTACAGACGCATTTCTACCTTTCTTTTTTCATACAAAAACACACCTTATTCTACCATAAAATATAAAATAACCAACTATTTATTATTTTATTGTAACGGAATTTTGAAAAAAAGATGAAGATTTGTTAAGAACAAACATTGGGTATGATCCGTACGGGCCTTTGATGAAGCGAGAAAGCCAGGTATTATAAAAAAGTAAGTTGTTCCGCGTGATCTATTTTCAGTAAAAACAAATTACTTTTTTATAATTTTCGAGCGAATCATAGAGCAAGGCCTGCCGCTGGGAGCAGGCCGAGCGTGCCCGGTAGGATCATACCCAATGGTTGTTCTGCGAATAGCTGAAGAGAGCTATCAGCTTTCAGCTAAAAAGAGGAGCACGGGGCAGAGTGCAAGACACAGAACGCAAAACGCAATACGAAAAAACTGACATCTGAAATCTAACGCAAGTATGGGCATCTTTCCTCACGACGGCTGAATTCACAATCCTTATCGCAGGGGTGCAATTTTATTGTTACCTCACAAAAATGAATATTAGCCCTTATGTCGTTCTCAAGCGCGCTGACAATTTCGTGGCCTTTCTTGAATGAAATATCCTCCGGCACGATGATCTTAAATTCTATGAATTTTTTACGACCGGCGGTACGCGTCTTCAGATCTCTGAACTCACAGTATTTATCAATATGCTTGTTCAGCTGTTTCAGCACCTCCATCTGCGAGTCTTCTTCTATTGTCGCGTCAAGTAACTTGAAGAACGAGCTTTTCGCGAGCTTGCATGACGGGATTATTACACATACGCTGACAAGGAGCGCCGCCAACGGGTCAATATAGTCCGCCAGCGCGTCGGATCCATGCGCGCCGAGCGCCATTGTAATGACGAAGGCCGCGGCGATCATCCCTGATATGTATCCTTCCAACTTAAAATGCAGGCCTTCGGCATATATGGCCGGCGAACCGCTTTTTGCCGCCATTTTGAATATGTAGTACGCGCCACCAAAATTTAACAAAACGTTGACCATGCTGGATCCAAAACCCACCCATGGCAGTCTTATCGGGTTGGGGTGTAGCATGCCCACAAGCGCCTGCGAGGACATTGCCAGGGCGATACCGATAAGAACAACGCCTTCCATACCTTCACAGACATTTTCCACTTTGCCGTACCCGTAGTTGTGAACATGGTCCGCAGGCTGAATGGAGAGTCTTATGGAATAGTACAGGATAATGGAAACTGCGAGCCCCACGATCGATATTCCAAGATCCATGGCAATGGCAAGAGAATTCACCAGAAAAAGCGCGGTGGATTTCACGAGAACAAGCACGACGTTACACGTAAGGCTCACGAGCGTCGCGCGGTACATGTGTGATTCGCCTCTCACGGCTGTTTAACCCCCACTCTTAACCGGTAAACAACGGAAGGATACCCACCATCTCGAGTATCTCACGCGCCTTCCCGAAAATATTCGCTATTGTGATCTTCTTGCCGGATTTGATGGATTTTTTATGCGCGAGCATCAGTACACGGATACCTATGCTGGAGATATATTTGACATCTTCCATGTCCAAGATAATATCTTTTATATTTTTAGACATTATCTTGTCCAATTCGCCTTCCACCACAAAACCGCTGGATTCATCAAAATTGCCGTCTAAAAACATTGTCAGCTCATCACCGTCAATCTGTTCCCGTATCCTCATGGTTCTCCTGTTGCCCTTGTCCCTGCCAGTGGCGGGGAAACCCCGCCACTGGCAGGGAACTTGTCCTCAATGCGCAATATTTTCGCGTTCACTATCGCGTCGGCAACGGATCTCCGCGCCGACCTGACGATACGGCTGAAAGATTGCTGTGATACTCCCATCATGGCGGCGCCCGCCTTCTGTGTCATATCCAGGTGATCGGCCAACCGGATGGCTTCATAGCCCGCAATATCTATCACCACTTCATCAGGCCTTCCCGGCCTGCCACGGGGGCTGAAACGAATCGCCCGCGGCCCGCAACACACCTTTTTCTTTTTTTCCGGCCTGCCGATGATCTTATTTTTCATACTGCCTCCGGTATATGCTCATCTTAAACCGGGGGTACTTATGAGTATATGCCTATTAATAATACTACCTTATCATGTGAAAGCGCGCAAGGAAAAATTATCGGATCTCGGATCGGAATTTTTTCCAGGGAAATCTTGTCCCGGGACATTCCGTTTGCGCACCGGGGACATCTTTGTGCCCCATTACGCGGCTTGAGGGTATATTGTAATAATTTTTAAGCTTTTGTGTCAGTATTACAAGCGACCGCATTTGACGGGCCGACACTTCTTCCTCGGAAAAATTACCGACCAGGCAAATGCCTATGCCGTCCGAGTTCATCCCCCCCACCTTGCAATGCGCTCCATCCAGCTGTTTTATCCATCTCGGAGTAGTCTCTATCTGGCCGTTCTCTTTTCCACACGTGCCGTTATCGATCACAAAATGATATCCCACTCCCTGCCAACCTCGATTCTTGTGCGCCATATCAAAATTTTCGGAATTCCCTTTATCCGTCGCGCTGTGATGAATTATGATATATTTCCATTTTCTGTTCGGGTAAAGAGTGATAATATCTTTTCTGGGCGCGGCCTCGGGGATATAAAGCCGCTTTCCTATGTCCAGATCCTTGACGTTTTTTATGCGGTTCACCCTCATAAGCGTCCTCGCGTCTACATCATACATCTTGCCGATGCGCCAAAGCGTTTCGCCGGGAGCGACGGCATGATAAAGCGCCGCCCTCTCGGGCTGGATAATACTTATGGGTTCAGGGCCGGCCGGAGGAGGAAAAAGCGAGCCTCCCGGCCTCAAGCCGGTGGTTACCGTACATGAAGTGAGAAAAACCGCGAGAATGGGGATCAATATTATTTTGAGGGTTTCGGAAAAGCTGTTCACTCTGTTTTTCATTTATGATCTTTAGTTTCGATATGATCTGCCGAAAAGTTTATCCTATTATACAAGCGGCGCGGAAAAAGACAATGGTTTTTTGAGAAAACCGGGAAAATACGGCGGCTATTCCACGATGCGGACCTCAACGTCTACAAGTCCTTCGGCAAGATCGGCGATCTTTTTGAATGAAGCCATGGTAAGATCTATGACACGGCCTTTGCGGCATAATCTTTTAGCCGGCCCGCGGTCATTTACGCGAACCCGGACTTTTTCACCGTTCCCAAGATTGGTCACTTCTAAAAATGTATCAAAAGGAAAATCCCAGATCGCGCATGTCATGGCATTGTGATCGAATGTTTCCATATTGGCGGTGGTTTCCCGGATGCCCGGCGAGAACTCGGCATACCATGAAGCAACTCCCAGTATCTCCTGCATCGTACCTAAACTTGTATCGGCGCGGGATACACAAAAAACACCCGCAAGAAAAGCAACGTATACGATCCTTTTTGTTATATGTGCCATGTGCCACCTCTTCTAAAAAACTCACGAAAGATTCTAACTTTATGTTTACCTAAAACATAGCACAAGATGAGGTGGTAGGCAACTTTTGTAAGATTAACAATATGGCGTGAGAACTACCCCGCCTTTAGTGTGTAGTCCGGTGGGTTATTTGGATTTTTTGTGTTTGATGAAGCGGATGAGAATGATGCCGATCTTCTGGATATGTCGTTTTCGCTAATACAACGCGGCAAGTTGCCTGTATGACTCCGCTACGTTATTAACGATCTCTACTGTCGCGACAAACAGCCACACCGTGGCGGCAACGACCAGCGCCGAAACACCGGCCTTGATCAGTACACTTGTTTTAGGACGGAACCATAAGGGTAAAAGACCAAGGGGACCAACACACAATATAGCGGCCGTGATCGTCCACGGATTGAAATACCATTTGCCTTTCTTTTGCCCCATCCCCTCTAACGTGTCCATATATTACCAGTCCATATCAAAATTCCGACCTTCCTTTTTATGACGCGGCCGCTCATCAAGTTCTTCGACCGGTGAAGTTGTCGGCGGGATATACGGCATGCCGTCCTCGATGGCCTGATAAGCATCCTCGGTCCCTATGCACTGGTTATCTTCATCGTACAATTCACTGTCATCATCCTCTGCGGGATCACCATACCTGCCGTCCATTACCTTCATCTCATCAACAACACCTTCTATTCCCACAATATCCATTATGGTCTGGACAACAAGAGCCTTTTCGCGCCGGGAATCTATCTCCCCTCCCAACACTACTTTTGAACCCTTTTTTACCTTTATTGAGATAAGTTCAGGATCGATATGAACCCCTTTGAGGCTTTTCACTATCAATTCGCGCATCTCGTTATCCGACAGACCTTCAATATTTCTCACAGCTCCTCCCCCTTTGCCCACAATAAAAGTATACCATATGTGCGTAAAAATGCCAATTTTACGGGATTTTAGCCTATTCGCCTATGATCTTAACAAGCACTCGTTTCTTTCTGCGGCCGTCAAACTCACCATAAAAGATCTGTTCCCATGGCCCGAGATCCAATTTTCCCGCGGTAACCGCGACGACAACTTCGCGCCCCATTATTTGCCTCTTTAAATGCGCGTCGCCGTTGTCTTCACTGAAATTATGCCGGTAATGTTTCACGGGTTCATGCGGCGCCAGAGTCTCCAGCCACTCATCGTAATCCTGCAGGAGACCGGGTTCATCGTCGTTTATATAAACGCTCGCTGTTATGTGCATCGCGTTTACCAGACATAATCCTTCTTTTACCCCACTCCCGGCAAGGACTTCATCTACGCGCGGGGTTATGTTGATATAATCTCTGCGACGCGGGGTTTTAAACCAGAGATATTCGGTTTGTGATCTCATGGAATCCTCCGTAGGTAGGTGTTAAAATCTTATTTTAAAGCCGCCAATGACCCGGCTTTCGTTGCCGGTACGGCTTAACGCCAAAAAAAGCTCAGCGTCGTTCTTGAACTTCTTTGTGATGTCCAGCTCCACGCCGAGCGTCTCCCCTTTATTTGACGTAAGCGAAAGCTTTACTTTGTCGCCGGTGCCGATAAGTTTTTCTGCCCCAAATTCTATCCGACCCCGGCGTCCGCCGGAATACGCGATGGAAAAGGTGACTTTCAAACCCTTTTTTATGTCCCACCCGCCGTAAAGGGTCACGACTTTTTTAACGCCGCGTCTAACCTTTTTTTGTAAAAAGTGTGTGCCGACCTTAAACTTAATGACCCTGTCGAGAACGGACAATTTGCCGGATAGAAATTCGGCTTTGAACACAAAGAATGAGTTGAAGGAACGCTCAAGCCTGTATACCAGGCGATTCTTCCCGATATTCCATTGACCCCGAAAAACCACTATATGTTCTTCGCGGATCTTCGTTTTGAGGGATGTTTTGACATATTTGTATGTCAATTCATTGTTCCGGTTCACCAGCCAGGCGCCGTCAAAGGTCAGGGTGTCATAGCGGCCCCGGGCTTTCGCGACATTGAACGTTATCCGGTTGTTCCTGTCCGCCTGCCAACGTCCGCGGAGGGTGATACTGCCTGTCCGGACACCCGGAATACTCTCGTGGTCCCTTACCCTGAAACGCAGCGCGTTGCCACGAGCATTTTCTATCTCCCCGTAAAAAATCAGCGTCCTGCCGGCAATATCCGGGTCATCTGAATATGTGACATGAAATTTGAGGTCATGTTCCGGGGTCAAAGACCAGGTGCCGTCTGAAGTAACCCGGCGGCCGGACTTGCCCTCTCCGTTTACAATGAGCCTGTTCCTGAGGTCTGTTTTTATCCGGCTTTTATACATGGTTCTATTTTTCGCTGAGGCGGGCTTTACTGAATTCGTACAAGGCTATGGCAGACGCCGATGTAACGTTGAGCGATTCCACATCGTCGGATACCGGTATGTGAAAAAAAGTGTCTGCCCGGGAGATGATCTTTTTTGAAACGCCGCTTCCCTCGCTGCCAAAGGCAATTATCGCGAACCGCGGGAGGCGTTTTATCTCTTCTATTCTCGAGGCGGCGTCCTGATCTACATGGCTTACAAGCACTCGATAACCGTTATCTTTAAAGCGGTCCAGCTCGGCGTACGAACATGAAATTATCGGGATATCCAACATCGTTCCGCTTGAAGAACGGATGACCTTCGGATTGTATATGTCCACCGCGTCACCCGTAAGGATGAGGCATCCCGCGTTAAAAGCCGCGGCATTCCTGATGATAGCGCCAAGGTTGCCGGGGTCCTGCAACCCGTCGCACAAAACGATAAACGCGGGTTTTATATCTTCTATTTCTTTCAGAGAACAACTCTTCTTCTGAAAGAGAGCAATGATCCCTTCCGGGCTTTTTAAAGAAGATGCCCGGTCAAATTCGCGAGACCCCGTATAAAAAACGGGTATGTTCTTCTCTTCGATGAACGCGCTCAGGCAAGACCCACCGGATATGAAACTGGATGATACCAACGCGGAATTAACGACATGGCCTTTGTCTATCAGATCGCGGACTATCTTCTCGCCTTCGGCCGCGAAAACGCCTGCTTTCGCGCGGGCTTCTTTTTCCCTAAGCAGCTCGCGCGCTTGTTTCAAATATGTTTTTGAGGCTTTTTCCATATTATCGCTCAAACCTGCCTAAACGTTCCCACCAGACACTGCTATCCCAGGACTGCATATCATCCCATAATTGCCGCGCGGCTTCCGTCCGCAATTTTTCCGGGGCGCTTTTGAAGAATTTTTCAGCCGTTTTAAAACCGAGGTCGCAGTACTCTTTGGCCTGCAAAAGACACTCCAGTATATCCGCATCCCTGGCTATTATGCTCCCGGCGGTTGATTGGTCATCATACTCGTTCCTCAACTCCTGAAGTTCAGTTTTCAGGCCCTCTTCCAACAGCTCAATCTGTTCGCGATAAGCCGTTTTTTCGGCCGTCCGCCCATCCAGATATCTGTTGGCCACTTTATGAAGATCGTTTATTCGGGCCTCCGGTATATCCCCGAAAAGACCCATGACTATCGCTTTATAAGGCTCCACCCCTTCCATCCGCGCGAGAATATACGCTATTACCGCGCACCGAAAACTATGTTCGGCGACACTTTCTTCATACGGCACGCCTACCATCCACCATCCGCTTCGCT
>Ga0180007_10003631_pt1 | contig 17006 bp, 8 predicted proteins | sample MM_PC_MetaG_FD_121122 | JGI IMG/M metagenome (GOLD analysis project Ga0180007, IMG submission 121122) | Groundwater microbial communities from the Aspo Hard Rock Laboratory (HRL) deep subsurface site, Sweden - MM_PC_MetaG | ecosystem: Environmental > Aquatic > Deep subsurface > Groundwater... | reverse complement strand
TGAAATGCCCTCTGGTTATATTTTTATCCCCAAATAAAAAAACCTAATGGTTCACCATCGATTCAATTTCCAATAACATGCATTATGTCCAAAAAATATCAGGTCGTGATTCCCATCACAAATGAACCTTCACCGTAGCAGAGTGGATAAAAAAAGTGAGAGCAGGGGTGGAAATGTATTCATTTCTTGTGTATACTCAGAAATTCTATTCAGGTGATTTTTGAAAATCATATAATACTAATTTTTAAAGTAGCATATTGTGAAAACAGGACAAAAAAAATACCGCATGTCGTTTAGTTCAGGTGCTCTTTTTCAGAAGAGTCTATATATATTTCGAAACTATATCGTGGTTGAAATTACCCACAGATAATGAGTTTGAAGCAGGTTTAATAATAAATTTTTGGTTAATAAATATGAAACCATTTCCAGCAATCCTATCGGACAAAAGTATAACCATTGATACGGAACTTAAATACCCCCCATATAGCTCAGTGTGTTCATTTTGTGTTCATTGGAATATTTCTGTTATGTATAACAAGAAACCAACGTGCAAAGCATTCCCAAAAGGAATCCCTGAGAGGATATGGCTTGGGAAGGTTAAGCATAAACGACCAGTAAAGGGCCAAGAGAATAAGGTGGTTTATTCAAACCATAACAGTTGAAAAAGAAGAGTTCATCGGTGAAACCGAGACTGTGGATTTGCTCAATTTATCTATCTGAAGAAATATAGTGAGATGTTCCATGAAGAATAAGATGTTACTATCCACGGTGAGATGGAAGGCTGAATGAACAATCACTTAGAGAGGAATGGGTTTCGATACGAGTGGAAAAAGACGACGACCTCTCGAAAGTTCATTAATGAACCACCAAACATCTAACCACTACATCAGTGTCACAGAACTAAAAACAGCAATTATGTGAACGGCAGTAAAAAAAAGGGGGTAAGTAGGCCATAAGAAATAATGGTTTGCCAGAAAAGATAACTATTGATAAAAGTGGATCGAACAAGGCGGCTATTGAAGCATACAACGCTGAAAACAATACAGATATTGAAATTCGGCAGAAATATTTTATTCTTTGGCTGCATAATCTTAGGAACTGAGGAGAAGTTCGGCCTTGTTATAATTTTTGCGACAAAACGTTAGTTTTACAACTATCTGGAATGTTTTTAATGATCAAATTTAATGAGGCAATATGAAAATTTATTTCGATAGTGCTTTTGATGGACGAATCTGGCCGGAGTGGAAATCAGAAAAACTTGGATCTGTTGGAATAACTTGGGTCGGCCCTCTTGGATTACTCGATATTTTAGAAACACTACTTGGCCTAAAAGGTCCGGCGACTCCAAATTCTATTAGAGCAGCTCAAATAGTTCCGGAATTGTTGAAAAATAAAGATGCTTTTTGGGTAAAATCAGCGCAGGCAGATCCCTTTGGTGTTGCCAAAAAATTGTTGGAAATGCGTGACTATTTATGGCTGCATGGCTGGCAGGATCAACCATTAACAAGTCGGTTGACAGAATTGGCGGCTCTATCTAAGCAGATGGCATCTGGGATACCCGATCGCCTGGTTTCAATCTCCTTAAAATTGGATGAATACAATGGGAAACTTCCAGAAATTATTACCTTTGAACCCTTAGAAACCTTGGTTCCCCTCTGGAGGAAGGTCTTTGACAAAATTTCCAATAAAGGCGGAGGTGTTATTGAGCAGAATATTGAATTGGCTCAAGCTGAAGGAGACCTTGCTCAAGCAAGGAGTGAGAATTTCATTCCTGTTAACGATGATAGCTTGCAGCTGATACGACCGGAAGGCAAGCTCCAGGCAGCAGAGGATATTGCAGCTTGGTTATCGGCTGTAACTGCTGAGGAAGGGTTGGACGGTACTGTAATTATAGGTGGCGATGCTGTATTAGACAATGCGTTGAAACAGCATGGGTTGCCTACTTTAGGTGCTGCTGCAACACGGTATAATCATTCTCTCTTAGAACTGCTTCCTTTGGTTTTGGCAATGGGCTGGTCTCCGCCAGATCCTTCTCGTGTTATTGAATTATTATCATTATCCGCCAGTCCAGTACCTAAAAATATTGGGAATCTGTTAATAAGAACCTTAAATTCATGGCCAGCGATCGGAAGCCCTGAATGGGAAGAAAACCTTCTTAAAGGTCTATCAAATATCCCTGATAAGAAGCAAAGAGATAAAGTTCAAAATCGATTAGAGGTCTTGTTTCGTTCAGATGCAAAGGACAGTCTCTATTCGGTCAAAGCAATCGTTGATCGAATAGAAATGCTGGCAAGCTGGTTAAGAACCAGGTTTAGAGATGATCCTTTGGCAATAAATGCTTTAAATCAGTCACAAACCCTTTTGGCCATGATAGAGGCCATGAAATTATCTGAAGTAAGCAAACCTTTGCTTTGGAAGCTTTTGAATGAGGCGACATTAAACACCAAAGCCCAAGCTTGTCCAGCCCAAACAGGAATCGGTTCAGTCGCTACTCCAGATGGGATTATCGGTGGGGCAAAAAGGGTGGTATGGTGGGCTTTTTCTCGCAGTAATGCTCCTGATATAGATAGAACTCTTTTTTATGAGTATGAACGTAACGCCTTAAAAGATGAAGGGATTATTTTAACTGATCCGGGGAAACAAGCCTTAATTAAAGCAAGCAGGTGGCATCGTCCTTTATTATTGGCCTCAAAACAACTCATCCTGGTATGTCCTAAAATAGATGAATCCGGGGAAGAATTGCATCCGCACCCATTATGGGATGAGTTATTAGCCGTGTCGCAGAATGAGGCAAAAAACCTAATTGTCTCAGTTCCAAAGACAAAATTTAACATACCGGTTACAACCCCGAGCGAAAAAGCATTGCCTATCCCAGAAATTGATTGGAATGTAATGCCCGGGAGCATAGTGCCACGTGATTGCGAATCTCCTTCTAGTATGGATGCTTTTTTAGGATGCCCATTCAAATGGGTCTTAAATTACATTGCAAAAATTCGAGGTGGGACAACTGCCACCTTGCCAAAGCTTGTCACTGTTTTAGGAAGTATGGCGCATGAAATTATTGAAGAAGTTCTTTTAAAAGATCCATTACCATTACCTGACGATGGGGCCAAGTTGTCTGAAAAACTTTTTCTTGAAAAAGGGCCTAAATTGGTAGCAGCAATTTTTCAAAAGGGTTATGAGGTCGATAAAGAAAATGCAAAAAACACCCTGGTAATGGCAACAAAAAGTCTCCTGCAGTATTTTCATGATGCTGGATGCCAGCAAATCGAAATTGAAAAAGAACTGACCGGAACTATAAAAGCCCAAAAATTAGCCGGTCGAGCTGATATTGTTCTAAATAACCCATTCACTGTCCTGGATCTGAAGCGGAGCTGGGCAAAAGGGTTCAGAGATAAGCTATCAAAGGGCACAGCCTTGCAGCTTGTGGCCTATGCAAAAATGCTTAAAAATGAGAGAGGCAATTTCCCAGAGCTTGCTTACTTTACACTTGAGGACCAGACATTAATGACGACAGATGCATTGCATTTTACTCATGCTGATGTGGTGAGTGCACCTGATACAGATTTCATTTGGCAAGCGATAGAAAAATCATTTGAAGATAGTTGGGATTTTCTTAATAAGGGCAATATCAAGTGTCCGGGTAATGGGGAACAAGTTCAAGGAAGGTTGGAAGGAGATAGACTTATTTTAGAGCCACCCTGTCGATTTTGCGATTATGATGTATTGTGCGGAAACAGATTTAATGAGGCATTGATATGAAAATAGAAATAATTTCAGCCAGTGCCGGCAGTGGCAAAACCTATACATTAGCAGACTTGCTTGAAAAGGAAGTACGAGCAGAAAATGTTCGTCCTGATGCCATATTGGCAACAACATTTACCAAAAAGGCCGCAGCAGAACTTCAAGAACGAGTTCGGACAAAATTGCTGTCTGCAGGATTAATTGCACAGGCTCAACAACTGGCCGCTTCCAGGATCGGAACTGTGAATAGTGTTTGTGGACAATTGCTTTCAGATTTTGCATTTGAATTGGGAGTTTCACCTTTCCAGAAAGTTTTGGATGAAGAATCGACTCAGACAGCAATCAATCAGGCGCTTTCAAGGGTCATTAGCTCAACAAACCAGAAAGATATTATCTATCTCCAGCAAAAATTTGAAGAGTTAGATGTACGAGCAGTTGTCAGCGGTATTGTCAGTAAGGCGCGTGCTAATGGATTAAATACTAAAGTTCTTTATGATAGTGGTAAATCAAGTATCGCAAGTTTTAAAAGTCTTCTTGGTAAACCCGAAACAGATGGTGATGAACTTGATAGAGATTTAAAAATATCGATTGATACCTTCTTAAATGCAATCGATACAGATCTTGATACTACAAAAAAAACAAAAGATTTTTTGCGCAATGTTAATGCTATTGCGAAGCAGATCCGTGATCATGGATATATATCTTGGGCATCATGGTTAAGATTATCCAGGCTTGATGTTGGGAAAAAGTCCGTTCCTGTTACAGAGCCTTTGTGCACTATTGCCGCAGTACAGGATCGGCACCCCAAATTACATGAAGATACCGACCGGTTAATATCATTGGTTTTCAAGCTGGCAGCGGATGTATTGGATGCATACCAGGATTTTAAAAAAGAATGGGGAGTTGTGGATTTTGTTGATCAGGAGGTATTAACATTAAAGCTTTTAGAAATGCAGGAAGTCCAGACACAGCTTAAATCGGAACTTGATTTGATCCTTGTGGATGAGTTTCAGGACACAAGTCCAATACAGATAGCAATTTTTCTTAAATTGGCAGAGCTGGCCAATAAATCGGTTTGGGTAGGAGATCAAAAACAAGCCATTTATGGCTTCCGAGATGCAGATCCAGTGTTAATGGATGCTGCAATTACTGAAATTTTAAAAGGAGATGAGCCCAGGACACTGGAAGAATCTTGGCGGAGCCGACCTGAATTAGTTGGGTCTACCTCTGATATTTTTGTTAAGGCATTTGCTGGACAAGGATATCCTGAAGGCCGAGTTCGATTGAAGCCAGCTATTAACCAAGAACCTGGTGGGTTAAGCTCAATTTATGAATATTGGCAATTAGATAGCAAAAATGTATCTAATGATGCGAAGGCATTGGCCGGTATTGTAAAAGATTTTTTGGCAGAGGCTAAAAATTTTATCCGGGACCCTCAAACGAAAGACAAACGCCATGTTAAGGGGGGAGATGTTGCCATTTTATGCCGCAACAATGATGTATGCATCAACGTTGCTGAGGGATTGGAACAACAAGGGGTTAAAGCAGTATTACCAAGGAATGGATTGTTATCATGTCCTGAAGTGATCATTGTTTTGGCTGCTTTACGGTTTTTGATCGACCGCAAAGATTCTCTCGCTAAAGCTGAACTTGCCCGCATTTTAGATAATCCAGATCAGCACAATGAATGGCTGTCTAAAGCTATATCAAGTCCATGGGCCAAAGGTTTTGATTTAAAGATTTTTTCTGATCTTGATGAAATTCGAGAGGCTTTTCAGTTTAGCGGTCCACTTGAGCTATTGGATCAAGCCATCATTGTTACTGAGGTCCGAACATTATGTTTACAATGGGGGAATTCTCGATCAAGGTTGGCAAACTTGGACGTATTGCGTATCCATTGTTCAAAATATATTGATGAATGCCAGGCTGAAGGACGAGGATCAAGTCCTGCAGGTTTTATCTCGCATTTGGAAGAACTTGAAAACGATACCCAGGCTGTGGTCAGTAATCAAGATACAGTAAGTGTTCTAACATGGCACAGAGGCAAAGGGCTTGAATGGCCGGTAACCGTATTATTCCAATTGGATAAAGTGTATAAAGGGAAAGCCATTGGTGCAAATGTGGTAAGTGAGAGTCAATTTGATTTGAAAAATCCTCTTTCAGACCGTTGGATTCGTTATTGGCCTTACCCTTATGGTAGATTGGGGAACGGTGCGCCTTTCCACGATCGATTGGGAGTAAATCCGGCCACAATCGAAGCTGAAGAGCGTGAAGTGCGTCAAGAGTTGCGGTTGCTTTATGTTGGATGGACCAGAGCCCGGGATAAGGTTGTCTTTGCTGGAAGAAGTGGTTTCTTGAACAATGGGATTTTACGTTTACTTGTAGATGAAGAAGGCAACCATCTTCTCAAAGAGCCCGTTAAAGGCAGCGCTATTTGGGCTGACCGCATCGTTGATGTCGCGTTGAGATTCGGTGCACCTCAAGAACCAGTCACAATGGATAATGTACCTGGAACCGGATACATTGCAGCAGGCGTGAAAGATTTTCCAGCGGCAACGATTCCTGCATCAAGTATCCAAATGAACTTTGTGGGTAACAAACCAGAAGAATTGGGTGATCGACTCACTGTTAACGGCAATCCTGACTCACAATTTTTTGGGGAAGCCATACATACTTTTTTTGCTGCAGATTATGATATGAAAATACCCCGTAAAAAACGCCTATCAATGGCAGAAGATATACTAAAAAAATGGTCTGTGGCATCTAATTTTGGACCAGAATCCATGCTATCAGCAAGCGAGAGACTATGTTCCTGGGTCAATAAGAAATGGCCTGAAGCTGTTTGGCACAGAGAATGGCCAATGGAACTGAAAACGAGTGAGGGTACAATTATAAAAGGCTTTATCGATCTTGCTCTTGAATTATCGGATGGTTTTGTTGTGATTGATCATAAGAGCTTTCATGGCGGCTTGAGTGAATCTTCCGAAAAAGCTGCAACATATGGTGGCCAGCTTTGGGCATATGGAGAAGCAATTAAAAATGCAACCGGGAAAAGTGTCAAATCTCGATTAATTCATTTCCCAGTTATGGGAGCCCTGGTTGAAGTGGTTGAACGGTAGTGTTTTATAATGCATAGGTGCGTGGATATGGTTATAATTATTTTTTTGCGCCATAGGTAATAGAAAAAATGAGAGATAGGCGGACAATTGAGCATTTTAAAGGTTGCCTTATAGGTGGAGCAATTGGTGATGCAATGGGCGCACCAGTTGAGTTTATGTCGTTTGATCAAATCAAATCTAACTTCGGGCATCTTGGATTAACAAACTATTCAAAAGCATATGGTCGAGTAGGTGCTTTCACTGATGACACCCAAATGACTTTATTTACAGCGGAGGGTTTGATCCTTTCCAAAGTAAGGCAAGAATATCAGGGAACAGCTGGGATGATTTCCAGTGTTTATAGTGCTCTTTTGAGATGGTTGTATACCCAGGAAATTAATTTGCAAAATAGTTTAATTAAGAATCACGGCACATGTTCAATTGTGGATGGTGTGTTGACGGGATATAGAGAACTCTTTTCATTAAGGGCACCTGGAAATAGTTGCCTGTCCGCTTTGAAATCCAGAATGATGGGTACCATTGATAATGCTGTTAATGACAGCAAAGGATGCGGTGGCGTTATGAGAATAGCACCGGTTGGTCTTGCTTTCAGTGATACTGAGAAAGCATTTCATATCGGTTGTCAATGTTCTGCTATTACACATGGTCATCCAACGGGTTATTTGGCCGCTGGTACATTGGCTGCTTTGATTTCTGAAATTGTCTCGGGTGGGTCGTATAGGAATGCAATTGATGAATCGATCCGGATATTAAAAAAGCAAAACAACTATCAAGAAACTTTAAATGCAATTGAATCAGCTGTTGAGATGGTAGATAAAGGAGAACCATCCCCTGAAACTATTGAAGAAATGGGTGCCGGTTGGGTAGCCGACGAAGCTTTGGGTATCAGTATCTATTGCTCTTTGGTTGCTGAAAATGATTTTACAAAGGGGATCTTGCTCTCAGTCAATCATTCTGGAGATAGTGATTCAACAGGCTCCATTACAGGGAACATTTTAGGTGCTCTATATGGAATTGATGTTGTGCCTAACCTTTGGATTGAAAACCTTGAACTAAAAGATTTGATTGAGGAAATTTCAGGAGATTTGTTTGATCAGTTTGGATAATGGGAAATAGAAGGTGATATCAATGATCATTTTTAGAAATCTAATTTAAGAATATTACATGTACTTTATATCAGAAATCGACCCTAATTACAGAATAAAAGGTTCCAGAGATCCTCTGGGGTTTCAGTCAATATGGTCTGCAGCTGGTCATAAGGCAATCAAGCACCTATCTACTGTCTCAGTCAATATAAAAGACTTCATGGTTCTCTCATACAGCTTGTTTTTTTATGGTAAAAGAGACAGCCGACAGTTTCTGAATTTTTTTTATAAATTTGAACAAGCATGCGCCTTTGCACGAAATATACACAACGGAGAAAATGGCTTTAATGGGATTGAGTTCGTAATTAAAAATAAGGATAAAAATCAGTTTTCTTTTTCAACAAGACCATCTGATACGTTGTTAAGCAACCAAAGATCCTATGGCGTATATGGAAAGTATATAAGGCCTTTTCGTGATATGGCCATCAACCTGGACTCTGATTTTCGCCCTGTGCTGGAACGTTCATTTGAAAAAACAAATCGTACGCTTTTAATGAATTTGGTAGAGAACCTTTTAAGTGAAGGAACCTCTAAGGTTTCAAAAGATGATTTAAAATGTCTTTCTGGCTTATTGAATGTGTTAACCCCTAAAGAAAAAGAATTTTACCGAGATCATATTTTGAAACTGCCTGGTGAAAATCATCCTCAAAACATTCTCTATGACCTGCTAAAAAAGAATGAAGAGATTTTGAAATTCGAAAATTTTAAACTCCATGGCCTAATCGATACCTTGATTAGCATAAAAAATGATACTGGAGATCTGGTGGATGTGTTAAAATTTATACAGCACACGGACAGAGTTCTCCATCCTATTAATAGGATTTTTTCACACCTCCTCAGTGAATCTTCTTGGACAATAAAACAGATTGAAGAAGACGAACTGATAAATTCAATCGATAGCAATCAGAATTATAATTTTAATGAACCGGCATTAAGCCATTTAAACAGTGTTTTGAAATTGAAAAATTCAGATATGGTCAATGAGATCATAAGAAGAAATGAGGCAGTTTCAAAATCCAGGGGGAATCAACCCTGGGTAATAAAAGAGAAAAACACTTATAAGATACTTTACGGAGAGAATGGGCAAAAAATTGACAGGATTGATACGGATAACGATCATGAATTCCCCTATTTCATTGATTCATATTTGTCATTGTATAAACAAATTGAGATGGAATCATGAATCAATTGGTAATAATTGAAAAGTTAAAAGAGCAAATCAACGGGAAAAAGGTTATTGCCGCTGTTTTTTATACTTTTAATTTTGAAGTGACTTTTTTTGAAAACTATTTACTGCCTGCTTTTTTGCCCAATGTTCCTTTTTCAGATAACGAGATCCAGAACAAAATCCTCTGGCGACATTATGCCAAAAGTCTTCCCCCTGTTACCGTATATTGTGATTTTCACGCAAAAGGACCTGATGCACCTTCATTGGACTACAGAGTCATACCAATAGATATTAAAAGGAATGAAGGTCGAAAACCTTGTTTCCATCCTAAGATTAGCTTTGTCTTGTTGGAAGATTGGACAATGATCGTCCTGACAGGTTCATGTAATCTCACCACGGGTGGTTGGTGCACAAATAAAGAAGCCGTCTCAGTGATTGACCTTAAAAATAAAATATATTTACCCCATGACTATAAGTTCAACCTGAAAAAATTTTTCGAAGCTGTATTTGGACTGTCAAATCAAAAAGAATATTCAAAAGCTGAGGCAAAAGTCCATGAATTTTTAAAAAGTTCTTTGTATACGGATGAAGGGGACACTCAAGTTGATTTTTACGATCCATTTACAGTCCATTTTCCAAAAAAATTGAATCAGATCTGTACTCTCAATGAAGAAAAATCTTTTGACCAAGTCGAAATTATCAGCCCCTATATAACTCAAGGAGAATCTATTATCCGAGAGACATTAAAATACGTAGAAAAAGGCAACCTGCTGATAACAACGCCATACAGTGAATTGAATACGGCAGACATTACTGAAGAAAATTATAAGAGATTTGAAGAAACAGGAATAACTTGGGCAAAGTTTATTGAACCGGGAAAAGAGAAAGGATTCAGATTTAATCACAGTAAAATTTATCGGTTTAAAGGCAATAAATATATGCACACCATATTAGGGTCTGTAAATTTTACTGAAGCTGCGTGGGATGGTGTAAAAAATAACGGAAACATTGAATCAGCAGTAATATATACTGAACCCGTTGAAAATTGGAAACCATGGCTCACAGCAGATGATAATCATGATATTGAGTTTGCTGATAATCAAGGAGATGAGACGGTCTCCGAGGTCCGAAAAGATGCCCCAAATATCTCTTTTGTCCTTGATTGGTATAATAAAACATTATCCTACTATTTAAAAGAATCCGGTGAAGTTTCAGGTAAGGTGCTTTTTGATGGAGACACTGGTACACTCCTTCAAAAAGGAAAAGTCACAATTAATCTTACGCCTGAATGGTTAGAAATTTTGAGTTTGAATTCTACCATAAGGATTCGATACAACGGGGATATTTTTTATTTTTATCCGGAACAGGTCGGTATTGAAAATAAACCTTTGTCCATACGTTTAAAAATGACAGACCAGGAGCTTCTGAAGCTGTGGGAAAACATCTCGATAAAAGATGAGAACAAATCCCAAATATCAGACTTAATAGAAACCTACATCAGAGAGAAAACTGATAAGGAAGGGGATCTTATTGATGATGATTCAAAAACGAAGAGAACCATTAATTTAATGGCAGCCCATATTAGTGCGCTGATAAATCTTGAAGAAATAATTTATAATACTCCTCCTTTTGTGAGGGAGTATGACGCAGCAAAAGAACTTTTCAATTATTATTTGTATACACACAATGTCGATACTTTAAAGGGATACCGGGAAATGCTCCTGGCCATGTATAAAGATGGGGATTTATTGCCCGGGTTCTACTGGCTGCTGTTGGAAATAATCAAAAAAGATTTTTACAATATGAAGAAAAATACTGCTTTTTTAAAATCAGTCAGGGGAGACATGAGTGACCTTAAAGCAGCCCATACCTCTATTATTAAAAATATTGATGATGAAATTAAAACTGTGAAAATTGATTTAAACGGCTTAAAAAATTTTGATAGCAAAATCATCAAATGGATTACAACTGAGTTAATAAAAAATGTATCTTGAAGAAAAAACTGCCGCCCAGATAATAGATATGAATCCATTCCCGGATAAGGGTTTCATTGATGAAAATGTGGCGAAAAGGCAATTCAATGTGGTCTTGAAAGGATTTAACCATCTAAATCAGCCGGGAAATAATTTTCTATATATTGCCGATGAAGTCGGGTTAGGAAAGACCTATATCGCAATTGGTATCGCTTCTTTATTTAGATATTTTTCTTCAAATCCAGGGAATTATATTGATACAATTATTGTCCCCAAACAGAACCTCCAGTACAAGTGGTTGAAGGAGATAAAAAATTTTATCACAAACAACTATTGCCAACAAGATAACAGGGTTCGTTCAATCATTGATAAACCGGTAGCACTGCTAAATAGCGAGAGCATTCTTGAAAGGCTTGCACCATTCAAAAGCGAGGAGTCCAGGTATGTTTTAATGCGCAATTCTTCCTTTAGTGTAGCTTCATATGGGGAAGAAGGAGATAACGAATGGGTTGAAAAGTTAAAAAACAAACTGCCTCCGGAACAAAAAGATATTTTCGATCAAATTTCAAAAAGATTTCAGGGAAATGACATCATCATAAAAAGAGCTTATGCTTATCTATTAAACACGTTGATGCCAAAAGTGGACCTTCTAATAGTAGATGAGGCCCATAATTTTAAACATGGGATCAATGATTCAGTTTCCATAAGAAATCAAGTTGTTTCAAGGCTATTCGGCGCTTGTGATGAAGATGAAGAGTTGTTTTCAGCTTTCCCTGAATTAAAAAACAGGATTCAACCAAAAGTCAAAAAACTTTTATTATTATCTGCAACTCCTATTGATAATGGGCTATATGAAATACGGAATCAGCTGAATTGCTTTTTAAAGGATCATCGCTTTAAAAAAATAAAGGATCAAAATGAACTGATTGAGACCATTGATAAAAGTCTCAACCAGTTTATGATTCGTGGTGTCATGCATCTGTCTCTTAATGGACAAAAGTTTAGTAGGAATGGTTATCGCCATGAGCATAGATATGGCAATGTGAATATGCAGGAGATTCCTGAAACCCAGATTTTAAATGATAACAGAACTGCCGCATTCCTTGGGTTACTGCAATATAAAACCATTAAAGAATTGAAGTTAAAAAACAACAATTCTTTTGAAATGGGAATGCTGGCAGGTTTTGAGAGCTTTGCAGGTCATAGTGAATATGAAGACAGGACTATTGAGGATAAGACAGGCGGGGAGCCAAAAGACCAAAAAATTATAGAAAATCTGGTAAATTCATACAATAAAGAATTTGATGAATATCCCCCCCATCCAAAACAGGAAAGCCTTGTAAATGAACTGCTGGGTTTAATTCTAAAAAGGCAAAAAGCAATTGTTTTTGTAAGACGAATAGCATCTGTGAGGGAAATTGAACGAAATCTTTTTCAAAAATACAGCCTGTATCTCATACAAAAGATAAAAGCAATAAAGGGGAAACAATCTAACCCGGCCCTTGAAATTTTGTTGAAGAGCTTTGAAGATGATAAAATTAGAGATGAAATTGAAAATGTCTTGGACAGACTCTCAACACGAATTTATCCTGCCATAAAACAAGATCTCCTTGGAATTCTACCGGATAATAATGGGGATGACCAGTATCCCTATCAGATCCTGAATTCGGACATACGGCAATTGTATAATTCTCTGACAGAAGACACAGAGCTTGAAGTATTCAGGAATACTGTTAGAAAACACATTGGGCTAATTCGGATCAAAAATGATTTAAAAGAATTAACAACCGCTTTGTTAAAAAAGAAATGGAACAAGACTCTTGTTCTGGAGGATGAAGAAGATGATGAACTGTCTGCATCTGAAAGGACCAATGAAGAGAAAGCACCTTATTTTTTCCAAAGATTTTTTTATAATGAGGGGAAAAATTTTAAAAAAAGAAGTTATAATAAAAACTGGTATGAAATTAATTATCTGCTGTTAAATGATCATTTTGATTTATTTGAGCTGGATTGTAAAAAATTACAACATTCCCCTGAATTAAATAATGTAAAGACTGACTCAAAAAAATTTGAGATCTGTCAGAAAATCATTGAACAGGCCATCAAAAGCAAAAATAAATCGACTTGTGAAATCAATGAAGTATACCGGACGAACACATTCCTCAATGTGTTGATGACTGAACTCTGTGAGAAAGAATTTACATACTGGATAAACAAACACAGATATCTGATTTCTGAAGGTCAATACTCGACTTTTTTGGAAAAACTTGCAGGCCTTGTTGAAATTCTGAAAAGTATTTTCAGACAGGGTAGCGGACTTCTCCCCGCTTTTATAGCGGAGGCTAAATCAAATAAAGAAAAGGACTCTCAAAATATCTTCATAGATGAGATGAAAATTCTGCTTTCAGGTGAGTTTGACTTTGTATTACTGGAAATCAAAGATATAATTGCGGATTATGAACAATTAATGCAAATCAATTTTGATGATCCCAACAGGATTCGATACAACCTTATCCAGCAGCTTCCAGTGGCCGGGGTGAGTGGTCATCATAAGAAAGATGTCAGGAAGGTAGCCATTCAATTCAGGATGCCGGGCTACCCTTATATCTTAATCGCCACAGATATTCTTAAGGAAGGAGAGGATCTTCATACCTATTGCAGCAATATTTATCATTATGGGATTGCCTGGAACCCTTCCGATATGGAGCAACGAACAGGAAGAATAGATAGAATTGGTTCCCTGACCTATAAAAATATAAATACTATCCCCAAAAATATTCCGGAAATTCCTTTTGAAAGCAAACTCCAGGTATTTTATCCTTATCTTGCAGATACTCTTGAGGTAAATCAGATGGTGAAACTATTCAAGGGAATGGAAGAGTTCATTAATATTTTTTATAGCAATATTTCTAAAGGTATTGAAAAAAATGCAAGGGCCAATGTGGATTCTCCAATAATTGATATCCCTCAACAAAACACAGGCCTTCTGGTATCAAAATATGATTATCGTGATTTCAATTTGGAGTGTGACAAACAAGATACGCTTAAGTTGCTGTCGCATATTGGTGAATATCGAAATTCTTTGGAAAATTCATTAAAGGAAATATTTAAAAGTATTCTTGAAAGCGGGTTCGCTTTTATTATTGAACCTGAATTTGATGGAATTCGTTTAATGATTTCTGGAATCATGAAAGTCAGCGAGGCGGAAAGCGGCGAGTTCCGAAATGGTCCTTTCTTAATCTATTTTGATCACGGTGAAAAACCAGGGTGCTTTGTTTTGGTATTAGAATCCTGTCTTGGTAAAATTCAAGTCTTTGGACGCAGATCAAATCAGGTGATAGTTGAAAAAACCTTATCGAACACAAATATCAGTACTACTGAAAAAAATAATGAAGTATGGACAAAAGTAACAACTGAAAATTTTAAAAATCCTCAAACAGTAATCAGTTTATTGGTTAATTTAATTTGTGTTACTGATAAATTAGAGGAAGGAATAGCCGGTGAGGATTTAATCATCGATTTCTATTAAATATGGGTGTAATTAAACAAATAGGAAAAATCAGTCATAGAAGAAGCCCTATCTATTTAATATTATGATGAATAGTTAGAAATTTTACCACCGGTTTTTCATACTATAAAATGCCTTTAGAAACCGGGGGCGAATAACACACAAAAATCTTGTGAATTAAACAGGTTCTATAGAAGCCTGCGAATGATTCTCCCTGAATGTTTAATGCATATTGGAATAAAAGGTGGATTGAAAGTTATACAAGAAATGACACCTTAACAAATACGCGCAAGAAAGTATGGCAGTTGAGTTCAACAAAAAAGAGCTCGGATTGGATAACTTGTGAAAATTTCTGTTCGGTGCTTGAGGCCAAAGGGATTTCATATGAGTGAGATTCTTAACGCCTGTATATTATTGAGGCATTAAAAATGAAGATTGCAAAACCACAAGACTGGAAGATTGAGCCATTACCAGACATCTACGTAACTGTTGATTTGAATCTATCCTATTCAAAATCAGAAAAAAAGAAGATTATTATGGGGCTGATTCCAAAAGTTATGGAAGAAAAATGGTTTGTATTCTTTGATCAGGAGGTCCTCAATTTTCACAGAAGTTGGAAGGGCCATTGCATTTATCGGGTATATTGTTGTGACGATGGTGACAAGTTTGTTCTTACACATGCTGACGTTAACAGGAATCCGGAGCAATACAAGGAAACTATAGACGAATTTGACCAGCAGATGATTCCATATTTGATTGATATTCTGCTTCTTAAAAAACAGGCAAAGTTTCCTTGGTCCGATGGTACCGAAGAAGATAGTGTAAAAATATGGTCATCCATGGGGAATGCCATATTCTCTATGAAGTCAGATAATATATGCACCGAATTTATTCGAATAATCCACACCCACCGATTTCTTGGATTTCCAGCCCCTGCTCATCGCCCTTATGCTTTTTATGCTGATGCTGAATCACTTAGGGGGCGCACGATAGCCGATTGTTATTCCCTTGTAAAAGGTATGGGCTTACCCCTTATGGAATCTGAAAATAAACATAGCTCTCCTTATATCTGGAATCAGTCTGATTATAAAAAGGGGAATTGCGAGACACCTATTTCTAGTATCAAGATAAAAAAAAAGAACGAAATTATGTTTGAAGATTTACCTCTCAAGATGCTGGAAAAGGAAAAATTTGTTGTTCTGAGGGTTTCCAGATATGATGCAGTAAGTGATCTCGATGTATTTCCCGCAACTTGGAGTGCGCTCTCATTCATTATTTCAGATTCAAAGCGCATGGGAGCACGTCAACCGGGATGGAATATGGATTTGAAAGAATATGCCACTGCACGCATACATGCTTTATTTAAAGAGATTCAAGCAAATAATGAGCAAGGGTTGCTTGCATTGACTGCATCAAAAGAAAGTCTTGGTCTCACAGACCTTGACAGATTACCAGAGGAAGATGAAGAAAGAGAATATTATTCATATTTAAGCAGGGATTCAGCATTTACCAACAAAATAGTAGACCTTTTCGGGATAAATAGTAGGTGTTGGCATGGGTGTGGCTACATCGGAAGTTCTGGAGAGCCTATCTGTCGATTTTTTTTGCTCCACAACAAAATGGTTCCCAGCATAAAAGTATCAGTGATGAGAGGGAAGGATGTTTTAAACATTTGATCTCGTATCGTACGTTGGGTAACCAGGGACTGTTGCCAGGAGACCATCCAAAACCGTATAATTTATCATGCTTGACAAGTGTGTAATTACACATTATTATTTATTCCATAACAAAGGGATAAAATGACCAATAGGTGAAACATGGAAAAATATTATTACGGGATTTTTACAGAAGAAGGAAAAAACACTCTTGTGTCAATTCCAGATGTTGAGGTATGCGAAACCTTTGGGGCAACTTTTGATGAAGCATATGAAAATGCAGTTGATGCATTAGCCGCGTGCTTGTCAGTTCCTGAAACAATTATTCATGGAAAAACATCCAAAATAGTATTGGGAAAACGATATAAAAACGCTCAAATTATTCCTGTTCCAGTAGATCAGAAAATAATTAAAAGTTACGAGGCTTCAAAACGATTCAATGTAATTTTTCCTGAATCTTTATTACGTGAGGTTGATGAATTCAGGGCTAAAAAATCATTGAAACGATCGCAATTGCTATCCGTTGCCGTTGAACAGTATATGCGGAAAAATAATAACCAGCCTGATGCATGACATCAATGGTTACTTGCAGGGCTATTTCAGATATTTTTTGGAAGAAAATTTCAAAAATTTTAGTCACAAATTTAATTATAATCGTTAAATTTTGATTATTTACACAACGTCGGATAAGATA
>Ga0180007_10003630_pt1 | contig 17008 bp, 16 predicted proteins | sample MM_PC_MetaG_FD_121122 | JGI IMG/M metagenome (GOLD analysis project Ga0180007, IMG submission 121122) | Groundwater microbial communities from the Aspo Hard Rock Laboratory (HRL) deep subsurface site, Sweden - MM_PC_MetaG | ecosystem: Environmental > Aquatic > Deep subsurface > Groundwater... | reverse complement strand
GTATAAAGCCAATCTTTCGACGCTTTTTCCAACGGTGACTTCCCATCCCCAGTCGGTTTAAAATCTTTAACATCAGGTAACTCCACCGGTAAATTCTCCAACTTCTCCGGATACCAACCAGCCATGTTGCCAACCACTCCCGGAGTGTGAACTTCTTTCACTCCGGGAGTGTGATTTTGTGTGGCACGTTTCGCACACTTCTCACAATATATCATCGGAATCGGCGGCCCCCAATATCTCTGGCGCGAAATACACCAATCTCGAAGCCTAAAATTCACCACTCGCTTCCCCATCTTCTTTTCTTCCAAATAATCCATCATCTTCTCAATCGCTTTTTTAACATCCATCCCATTTAAAAACTTCGAATTAATCATCTTGCCTTCATCTTCCTGCACCTGTTCCACTTTAATAATCTCAGATTCATCTCCATCACTAGCCACCACCACTCGAATCACATCCAAACCAAACTCCTTGGCAAACTCAAAATCCCGCTTATCATGCCCCGGTACCCCCACTACCGCCCCGGTGCCTACATGTCCCAAAACAAAATCGGTAATAAAAATCGGCATCTCTCTACCCGTTAAATCATTAATCGCCTTCAAACCCGTATCTACTCCCGTCTTCTTTCTGCCTTCGGCAATCCGTTCAATTTCCGATCTTTTCAAAGCCTTTTTTACATACTCTTCCACCGCCACTTTATCTTTAACCTTAATTTCCCCCTTAATCATCTTACTAACCAACTCATGCTCCGGCCCTAGTACCACAAACGTCGCCCCAAAATTCGTATCCGGCCTAGTCGTAAAACAGTTTACTATAAGGTCCGTTCTCGTTGGTTCCGAACTTCCAGCAACTTGTTGCGATCCCGACGACAGTCGGGCTAGTTCGGAACCTTCTCTCTCCAAACCTTCTCGAATTCGGTACTCTATATCAACCCCTTCTTTCCTCCCTATCCAATTCCTTTGAGCCGCCTTAATCTTTTCCGGCCAATCAATCTTGTCAATGTTATCAAGTAACCTCTGGGCATAATCCGTAATCTTTAAAAACCACTGATAAGTTTCTTTCTTCTCTGTTTCCGTCTTACATCTCTCACACAAACCCCCCTCCACCTGCTCATCAGAAAGAACTGTTTTACATGACGGACACCAATTCACCAAAGACTTTTTTCGATACGCCAACCCATTTTCAAACATCTTAATAAATAACCACTGCGTCCATTTGTAATACTCAGGATCATAAGTCTCTAACCGATTATCCCAATTAAACCGATTCCCGATTTTAGCCAACTGCTCATAAAACCGCTTCTCACTAATCTTAGCTTGCTCTTTTGGATGTTTGCCAATCTTAATGGCATAGTTTTCCGAGTGAATTCCAAAACCATCCAATCCAATCGGCTCAAAAACATCATAACCTTGCATGGCTTTATATCTCCCATAAAAATCCGCCCCGGTAAACGCATACATATTCCCAACATGAAGCCCCTCAGCCGACGGATAAGGAAACATCATCAAATTATAAAAAGGCTTTTTGGCCTTTTTTAAATCCACCTTATACGTCCCCTGTTTCTCCCAGGCTTTATTCCACTTGTCTTCAATTTTCTTATGATCAAAAGTTGTCATATTAATAGTCTAGCAAATTCTCTAAGTTCCCACCAGCTTACTTCCCCCTGAAGAAAGTTTTACGGAGTTCTTAACAACCTAATTACTTCCTTGATGGTTTCATCATCAGATATACCTTGAGTATTAATCCTTATGGCATCAACATCTTTTTCTATCGACCTTGCCAAAGCTATAATCTCATCAGGACTAAATTCATTTTCATCACGTTCTCCTGGTTCAATCATAATTTGAACCCAAATAATTATCTCTGGATTACTACTTTTTAACATATCAACTACCCTCCCAACCTCTGCTGAGTATTCTTCTGGTTCGGCTTTTACCCCTGTTTTATTATCTATTTGAAATTGTTGAGATTGAATAATCCATACGTCAGAGTATTTTGCCGCAGAATATAATTCTTCATTACTCAACATAAATTTCATTCCAGGTCCTGTTAATAACTGAGCTCCATAGCCTTGAGCGATATCCCTAGCAGACTTTACCGAACTAACCAAGTCTTCAAGTTCTGAATTTGGAATCTTCCCTCTTTGCTCAGGATTAAACCCTAAATAGTCGCAATTTACGTTTTCATCAGAAAGAACTGATACTTTCTCTCTCATCTCAGTTAAGTTAAGAGAAACACACACTGTTTTAACCGGATAAGATTCCAATTCTTTTATATTTTCTCTCACTTCTCTTCCAGTCGCTTTATTATCAACAAAGTCAACTTCTGATAATTCATGCGCAATTGTCAATGTGGTTGGACTCAAACCCAACCCAATTCCCAATAGAGATTTTGAAGGTTTTGTAGGCATCTGCTCTTGTTTTACTATACCAACCACTATTAACAATCCAACCAAAAAACTAATTAAAATTATAATCTTCTTCATAAGAAAATTATAACACATCAACAAGCTCACTATTAGTGCATCAAAACGTCTCTGTTAACTCCTCTCGACAAATTCTTCTCAATTTTCTTATGATCAAAAATACTCCCACCTTCCAATGCTAAGGTTCCGAACCTTGACATTGACTCTAGAATCATCTATACTTAAATTATGCCCAGTAAATACTACCACCGAAATTTTAAACCTCAATACTTTTATCACATCTTCAACCGAGGCGCCTATAAAAATAAAGTTTTCCTCGACAAAAAAGATTACCAAGTTTTTACTGAAATCCTCATTTATTACCTTACCTTCCCCACCGCCAAACATTTTTCCTACAAAAACCGTGCTATTAATCCTTATGTTAAGGTTCCGAACCTTAACATAGACTCCGTGTATTTAGTTTCATACTGCCTGATGCCCAATCATTTTCATCTACTTTTAAAGCAATTACCTCTGGCCACCAAACAAACAGATATCTCTAATTTAATGCGTCGCTTATCTATTACCTACGCTATGTACTTCCAGTATAAATACAAACATACTGGCTCTCTTTTTGAAAGTAAATTTAAATCCGTCACTGTTGACTCAACCGAACAACTCCTTTATTTATCAAGATACATTCACCAACATCAAACTCCCTATTCCTCTTACCCAACCTACCTTAACAAAATTAAACTACCCAACTGGCTCCATCCGGAATATATCCTCAAACTACAAAAAAACTACCAACAATTTGTTGAATCCCCTATCAAAGAAACTAACACCAAAAAAATTGAATCTTTAACCCTCGATTAATTCCAATGTTAAGGTTCCGAACCTTAACATTAACTCCTCCAAACTCTTTAACCAACTCTAGGTTCCCCACCAAAGGCGGGCAGGCGCACCTTGACTAACTATAGGCTAGACGGTTACGAACCAGTAAATAGTGACAGGGTCAGACCCTGTCACTCCCTCGCTCGGGTAAACCCCTTCTTGATCGCCTCTTCTTCACTACAAAACCACTTATCCCCTAAATCTAACCTCATCACTACTTGCTCATAATGCCGGAAAGTTGGCAAGTGATAGTACCTAACATCATTCCTATCGATATTACCCTTGATCAAACACTCGCCTTTTTCCCCACAGACACTCCACAATCCCCTTTTTTCTTCTTTGCTATTTTCAGCTACAGTTATTAGTCTCTCCTCATATTTATGATTATTATTATCCCGTTGAAACTCACCCGCTCCCATTTTAAGCAGTTCCTCGTTAACCATCTTGCCATCAGCGTAAACATAAGCCAGCTCTCTTCCCCATTTACCAATCTTGTCGTAATCATACTCAATCCTCACCTTTTTCCCCATCACCAATTCTTCATTCATCTTGATCGACTCCGCCCGAAAACACTCGTCCACTTCCGGGGTATCGACATTGATGTAACGAATCCGCCGGCCATCAATCAACTCAATAGTATCTCCATCCACCACCCTAGTTACTTCCACAGGCTTCGGTGACCACCACCAAAACCCCACCGCTCCCAACAACCCAACCACAATCACTAATACTTTCTTCATTAATTAATAATATCACAACCACGCTACCAGTAAAAAGGACCATTATGGTACTTGACTTCTAGAATAATCGTACTAAAATAGTAATATATGATAAAAAGAACCCTTTTTGAACCAATAAAAGAACATCTATCCAAAAAAGAAATCACTCTTATCACCGGACCTCGCCAAGCTGGTAAGACCACTTTAATGCTCGCACTAAAAGAGCATCTCAAGAAAAAAGGGCAAAAAACTCTCTTCTTAAACCTAGATATTGAAGCTGATCGACAATATTTTTCCTCACAAGCTAAACTGCTAAACAAAATTAAGTTAGAGTTTGGCCAAAAAAAAGCCTACATCTTTATCGATGAAATTCAAAGAAAAACCAACGCAGGCTTATTCCTCAAAGGCATCTACGACTCGAACTTACCCTACAAGTTTATTGTCTCGGGCAGTGGCAGTATCAAACTCAAAGAAAAGATTCACGAATCTTTAGCCGGCCGAAAGCAAGTCTTTGACCTCACCACTCTTTCCTTCCAAGAATTCCTAAACTACAAAACCGAGTACAAATATCAAGATAAACTTGACCAATTCTGCTCTGTTGAACCTCAAAAAACAAACTCTTTTTTCCAAGAATATTTAAGCTTTGGCGGTTATCCCCGAGTCGTTCTAAGCGAAACCTTGGAAGAAAAACAAAACATCATCAACGACATTTATCAAAGCTTCCTACTAAAAGACATTTCCTTCCTACTTAATGTCAAAAAACTAGATGCCTTCTCCAACCTCCTCAGGGTTTTATCCAGCCAAATTGGCCAACTAACCAACATATCTGAAATATCCAACACCTTAAACATTTCCGTCAAAACAGTCAACAAATACCTCTGGTACCTAGAGCATACCTTTATAATATCTAAAATAACTCCGTACTTTAAAAACACCAGAAAAGAAATCACTAAATCACCCATCTACTACTTTTCTGATCTCGGCTTAAGAAACTTCATTAACAATAATTTTGACTCGCCCCTCCCTCAACCCAACTCTGGTTTTTTGTTTCAAAACTTTTACTATCTTTTAATCAATCAAACTAAATCTCTCGGCTCAAGAATTCATTTCTGGCGTACTAAAAACAAGGCAGAACTCGACTTTATTGTCATCATTGGCCAGGAGTTAATACCCATGGAAATCAAGTATAAACGCTTAAAAAACACTTCTATTCCAGGATCCTTAAAATCTTTTATCAAAAAGTATCAGCCCAAAAAAGCTAATATCATCAACCTAAGCCTATCAAAAACAATCAAAATCAACTCTACCGTAGTTAACTTTATACCCTACTACTCTCTAGTTAGGTAAAGCTTGCATTTATCGTCTCATTATGAGACGATTATTGTATATGAATGAAACAATTACTCTTAAAAACAGACAAAAAAAGATCCTTAATTTACTGGCTCAACAACCTAATTTATCTAGTACTCAACTTAATAATCAACTTTCTATCCTCTACTCTGTTTCCAAAGCCACTCTGGCTCGTGACCTTCAAATCTTAACTAATCAAAAACTCATCTCCAAAACCGGTAAAGGCCCCAGTACTACTTATAAGCCAATCAATAAGCACCCCCTACTACCAAGTATTGATCTTGACCAATACTTTGCCATTGAATCAGACAACCGACTTCAGGCTAACTCTTCATTTAATCCCCAAGTTTTCAAACACCTTAATAACCTTCTCTTGCAGTCAGAAAAAACTCATCTCAAGAAAATTCATCAATCCTTCTCCAAAGCCACTTCTAAACATAGCTCCGCTTACCTAAAACGAGAGCTTGAACGCTACGTAATCGATCTTTCCTGGAAATCCTCCCACATTGAAGGCAACACCTACACCTTACTTGAAACTGAGACCTTACTCAAACAAAACCTCGAAGCTTCTGGCCACACCAGAGAAGAAGCCATTATGATTCTAAACCACAAAACAACCTTTGAAAATATTTTTAAGCATAAAGCCGACTTCAAACGCCTCACCATGTCAGCAGTTATCAAACTCCATAGCTTATTAACCCAAAACTTGAAAGTAACTCCAGGTATCAGAACTCGACCAGTTCGTATTACTGGTACACCTTATAAACCCCTTAGTCTTCAACCTCAAATCCAAAAAAATCTAGAAAGAATCATTAAACTTATCAACCAAACCAAGCACCCAATCGAAAAAGTCATTATCAGCAATAGCCTAGTAGCTTACCTACAACCCTTTATGGACGGTAACAAACGCACCAGTAGAATGCTTGGTAACGCCATTCTTTTAGCTCACGACCACTTTCCCCTTTCTTTTAGAAATATTGACGAAAATGAATACAAGCAAGCTTTAGTCCTGTTTTACGAAACCAACAACCTTCATCACTTAAAAAGACTTATACTTGAACAATACCAATTTGCTCTAAGTGAATACTTTATCTAAACTATGAATCTGCCCATTATTTTCCACAGCCTTCTTCTTATCTTCACCATCATCTTTAGTTTTATTTTTACCAACAACCCTGAACTGTCCAAGTTTTCCCTCCAACTTACAGGTCTGTTAGCCATCATCTTCTTTTTTCACGACCTAATCTGCCGTCACAAATCCCAAGATAACCCTATCCAAAAGTATCGTAATATATCAAATAGTCTTATTATCACCTCCATCACTCTACTTTTAGTCCTCTCAACAGGCCACCTAACCTCACCCCTGTTCTTTCTGCTCGACTTCCTAGTCATCTACCTTAGTCTCTTTTTCTTCCCAAGCCTTGGTTTTAGCCTCGGTTTAGCACTCTCACTAATGTTTCTGCTAAACAATGACATATCCTCACCAACTCAACTATTAAGCCTCGTCTCCCTCTTATTAATGGCCCCTCTGGCCCGTTTTTTTGGCACTCAATATCTGCAATTGCTTGAGGATGATAATAAAATCAAAGTCCTTAAGCATCAAGCCGATCACCTTGAATCTATAGTCTCACAAGAGGAAACCACCACTTTACTATGGCTTTCTATAGAATTCAAGAACAAACTACATCAAGCAATTGATTTAATCTCTCAACTCTCCTCTACTCTATCTAATATACCCTACCACCAACAAGAACAGCTAAAATCCCTCTACTCTGACCTCAAAGAACTCTTTAACTCCGGCCAAGAACTCGAAGAAAAAATTGATAAACTCACCGATGAAAACTAATAAACTTACAAGGTACGGTACCTTGTTATTTCTACTCTTTTTCCTCTCTGTCACTCCTGTTTCTGCCGTCGACCGCATGGAATCAGACTCCTACACCCTAAGATTCACCAACCTCAACATGACCTCAGGCTCAAAAGAATCCGGTAACTTCAAAATTCTAGACACCGTCGGTCAATTCGCCCCCGGTGAATACTCAAGTTCCGGCTACTACGTCAAGGCCGGCTTTCCTTACATCAAAACCATTATTGCTTTTGCTTTCACTATTTCTGACCTTTCTATAGATTTCGGATCCCTCCCTTTAAGTACTCTTTCCACTCAAACCAACACTTTAAGTGTCTCTAGTGGTGGCGCCGGTGGCTACTCGGTTACCGCCCAACAAAATCACTCTTTAAAACTCCAAACCTCCCCCACCACCATTCCGGATACTACCTGCAATACTTCCTGCGATGAAACAACCGCTGATATTTGGACCTCTACCGGCAAATATGGTTTTGGTTATAATATGCAAGGCAATGACATTCCAATAGCTTTTATCGACTCTACCTACTTTAAACAATTTGCCAATATTAGCACTGCCGAAACCCCACAAATAGTAATGAGTTCCATCAACGTCGGCACCAACCGCACCGCTACTGTCACCTACCAAGCTAATATTTCCGGCTCTCAAGCCGCCGGCGACTATGAAAACCAAATTACCTACACCGCCATCCCCGGCTACTAAACTATGAAAAATTCAATAAATCCACAAAAGACTCCCGGAGTGGGAACTTCTTTCACTCCGGGAGTGGAATCTCTCAAGCCTCGTTGGTTCGGAACCCTCAGGCCTCGTTGGTTACGAACTTTCCGATATTTAGTTCGTAACCTTGTAATTTTAACCCTTTTCCTCCTCCTCCCCACTCCCGCCCACGCCCAAACCACCTCTCTATCTATCTGGCCCCCGCTTTTACAAGCCACCATCCAACCAGGAAAAGCCATCACCCAAGTTTATCGACTCAAAAACCTGGGCGACGATACCACCATCACCACCGCCCTAAAATCTTTCACTCCCTCAGACGAACTTGGACATGTAAAATTATTAGGTTCCGAACTTTCACCCTCATTCTTCTCCTTCCAAAATGCAGATATCGACTCCTTCCCCACCACCTTTCCTCTAAAAGCCGGCCAAACCCAAGAACTGGTTTTAAAAATTAAGATTCCGGCCAACCAACCCGAAGCCGACCACTACCTCACCCTTCTCTTTGAATCAAACACCACCGGCCTGATCGGTGGCACCGGCACGACTAACCAAGCCACCATCGGCTCAAACATTTTACTTACCATATCCAACGACGGCCAACCCCTAAAATCCGCCAAAATCGAAGAATTCAAAGTTGAGGGTTCGGAACTTCCAGTCCCGCGGACGCGGGACGATCCTCGACGAATGTCGAGGCTAGTTCCGAACCTTTCCAAGATTGGCCTCCTCGATTCCTTCTCCCCCATCTCCTTTCTCCTCCGTGTTAAAAACACCGGCACCACTCTTTTCAAAGCCATCGGTCAAATCGAAATTACCAACACCTTCAAAAAAACCGTCGCCACTCTCCCCCTCCGCGAAGACAATATTCTTGCTGGCTCAATCCGATCCCTCACCTCCGAGGTGAAAGAAGTTCACACCTCGGAGGTGGACGGAATCTCTTGGTCTCCCACCTTCCCCATCGGACTCTATTCAGCTACCGCCACCATCACACCTCAAGATTCAACCAACACCATCACCTCCACTATTACTTTCCTAGTCCTCCCTTACAAGGCTTTACTTTTTATTTTCTTAATTTTCGTTTTATTCCGTTTGACAAAACGAAAAAAATAAAACTTGACAAAGCTATATATATATATATATATTAAACCTATGAAACGCTTATTAGCCAAACTTGCTATTATCTCAATCCTTGTTACTTCAACTCAAAGCTTTTTTTTAATCTCTCCCCCCACCCTTGACTCAGCCAATTTAACCTCTGCCAAAGACACGCTTTCCAGCTCCCGTTTGTCATATTACAATGCCTTATCCGCCGGCAATACGGTTGGCTCAACCTTAGTTCAAGTCAAGACCTCCGGCATGCCCTCTGACTCAACTGCCAATCTTTTTACCGGTGATTCTGTTTGGATCGGTAATTCAATTACCGGCACTAACTATACAGTTGACGATATTTTAGATACTGACGAATTTCAAATTACCTCAGCTTTAGGTTCCGGCGATACCGAAGAAGACGATCTTGTCATTGCAACTCGTTCAGCCACTCACACCCTTACTTTTACCACTGCCACCGCTATTCAAAACGGAGCTATTAGAATCCTTATTCCATCCGGTGCTAATGCCAATACCGACGGCATTCCCAACCATGACGGTTTTGATTTTAACGGCATGACTGCCAGTGACTTAACTCAACCAACCGGTGGTGGCGTTACCTCTTGGGATACTACCAATGCTCCAACTGCCACAGCTTCCGGAGGCACTCATTGCACTGCCGGTAATCACTGTTTTGAAGCCCGCTATAATGGGACCAACACTGCTGCTACCGCTTTAACTTTTGTTATTGGTGGCACTAATAAATTAATAAATCCGGCCAAATCAGGCTCTACCGAAGGTTCAGCTGATACTTATACTGTCACTATCCAACATTTAGGCTCACAAACCGACGGTTATCCGGTTGTTGACTCCACCACTGTTAAAATCGCTGTTGTTGAATCGGTCCGGGTTACCGCCACTGTTGATCCAACTATTACTTTTGCAGTTACTGCAGTTGGTATTGGCACTACCGCTTGCGGTAATCCCGTTGATGTGGCCAGTACCCCGACTACTATTCCTTTTGGCACTCTTTCCTTAAACACATTTACAGATCTCGCTCAAACTTTAACAATTTCCACTAATGCTGACGACGGTTATGCTGTTACTGTTCTTGAAAACGATCAATTGGGTAAAGACGGTGGCACTGACCCTCTTATTATTGATGCTATTGGTGCCGGGGCTATGACTGATGATCTTCAAGATGACTGGCATACCAACACTCAAAACGGCTTTGCCTACTCTCTGGATAATGACGATGCAGCTTCAATTGACTTTCAATATAGTGATTCCAGTGGAGGCAGTTGCGTTACCGGCACTTTTTGTGCCAAACAATTTCCGGCCAATGCCGACCCGGATACCGCCGAAAGAATATTTTATTCCGGCACTGTAGCTGACGCTGAAAATGCTTATATTTGTTACCGCATTTCCATCGGCGCCACCCAAGAAGCCGGCGACTATGAAAATAATATTACTTACACTGCCACGGCAACTTTTTAAAATATGAAAAAATTCCTGCCCATAACAAAAACTTTCCAAAACACTCCCGGAGTGAAAGAAGTTCACACTCCGGGAGTGAAGTTTCTTCTTCTCTTTCTTGCAATTTTTTCTCTATCATTAGCCGCCCCCGTTCGGGCCCAGGAATCCATTTCTATCACCGCCATTCCCCCACGCCTTGAACTCACCGCTTTACCCGGCGCCACTCTTCAGGAAACAATTAAAATCAAAAATAATTCTGACACGGAATTGGCTTTTACAGTTCAATCCAGCGACTTTATTGTCAACGACGACCAAGGTACTCCAATCGCAGTCTCAGAAATTGTTTCCGGTCGCTGGTCTTTATCTTCTTGGCTAACTGCTTCTCCTAAAAAAATCTTGCTTGCCCCCAACCAAACTCAAAGCATTGATCTAATCATTACTATGCCTGATGACGCCTTAGCCGGCGGTCGTTATGCCATGATAACTTACCAGCCAATTACAGAAGGTCAAATGCAAGCCGGAACCGGTTCAGCTATTCAACAAAAAGTCGGTACTTTAATTTATTTAAATATTATTGGTGATGTCACCAAAGCCGCTTATTTAAAAGAATTTAAAGTTGATAAGCCATTCAAACAATACGGTCCGATTAATCTTTTTGCCCAAATCGAAAATCTGGGCGATATCCATCTTAGGCCCACTGGTTCAATAATTATTACTAATTTATTTAATAAAACTGTTGCTGATCTTAAGCTTGACGAAAAAAACATTTTCCCTTTTGCTTCCCGCACTTATGAATTTGAAGTTCCCGGTAAATGGCGGTTTGGCAAATACCAAGCTGAACTGACTGCCTTAGCCGGCGACTCTGAAGTTTCAATTAATGGCTTAATTTACTTTTGGATTCTCCCCTACAAAGAATTATCCGCAATCGCTTTAGCCATATTGGTTGTTATCATTCTTATTATTATTTTAAAAAAGAAAAAATCTAAACCCACCCCACCGCCTCAAAATATTATAGCCGAAACCCCGGAAACCACTCCCCCAACCACTTAAACACTTAAACAAAAATCAATATCTTAACCCCTTAACTTAACTAATTTTCTTTTACAAGGGTTCAACCCTTGTAAATTATTTTCCCACCTTTCCCTCAAGAGTATTTTTACAAAGGTTGAACCTTTGTAAAAATACTACCCTTCTACTTTATCATAGGCTATACTAAACTCATGCTGTCCGCCACCAATAAAGGTTTCAATGAAAACACTCCCGGAGTGGAATCTCGTTGGTTCGGAACTTTCAGGCCTCGTTGGTTACGAACTCTAAGATGTTTAAAAGTTCGTAACCTTCTCTTTGTATTTTTTCTCCTCCTCCCTCTCCCCATTCACGCCTCCACTCAATCCGAATTTAGTTCTTCTCAGGTCTCGGCTACTGTTCCGGACAGTCAATCCCCAAGCACTCCCATCTTAATCTCGCCAACCAACAATTCCACCATCAATTCCTCCTCTCCCGCTTTTATCTTTGAAACCTCAACAGATAACGTAGCTGTCCACAAATACGAACTCTGGCTTAATGAAATAAAAAACACTGAAATCCTTCATTCCTCAACCACCACCATCTCCATCACTGCCACCTCAGCCTTAACTGATGGCCAACATACCTGGAAAATCAAAGCCGTTGATACTTCCGGCAACACCACTGACTCAGCTACTTGGACTTTTATTGTTGATACCACTGCCCCCATAATCTTAATAAATCAAATTGCTGAGCACCAAGTTACTCTCTCCTCTCAAGATAATTCAACTATCCCCGCCAATTACTCCCTCACCACCACCAATCAACTGCCAACTTTTACCGGCTCTTCTGAAGCCAATGCCAATATTGTCATTATCCTTACCTCAGCCTCAACCCAATATACTTTTACTACCACTGCCAACTCTAACGCCTCCTTCACCCTAACCCCTAACTTTCAACTTGGTACCGGCAACTATACTGTTTCTATATCAGCTACTGATCTAGCCTCAAACTCATCAAGCCTACCCTCATTTTCCCTTATTATCAAACCAACCATCGCTGTTACTACCATCACCATTCCCTTGCCTACACCCTTAAAAGACTTATCCTTTAATCTGCCTTTTACTCCCACTCTAATTATTCCTAAATTACCAGCCGGTCTAACCGCTTTTCCTCTTACCACGGAAAGCCCCAACTTGATAACCTACCTCCCCTGGCTAATTATTTTATCTTTACTTAGTCACATATATTGCAAAATCAAACAATATCACAAGATATACTTATATATCACCCTTATTGTCCCTATTTTTATTCTTATCTATTTATCTCTAGCCACCCTCCACTGGCTACCGATATTTTTTTTACTCATGTTAACTTTTGTTATATACTATACTCATAAGCATGCCAAAGAAAAAACAACTTAAAACCATACCAAAATTCAAAACCGAAGATCAAGAAAGAGATTTCTGGGCTATTCATGACACTTCCGATTACTTTGACTTTTTAAAACCAGTTCATCTCGACCTATCCAAACTCAAACCCTCTACCAAACCCATCACCATCAGATTGCCTGAGTCTCTTCTTGACGCCTTAAAAACCTTGGCCAACAAAAAAGACGTTCCTTACCAATCCCTCATGAAAGTCTTTTTAGACGAAAAAGTCCGTCAAGAATTCCAATATAACTAACAACATCAAATCCCCTCAACTCCAATTACCTAAATTCCTGCGGTTTTTGCCATCACTACCAACCTTGAAAACAACTCCCTTGCTTTATCTGCCTGCCAATCCGGTGGCAATAGCTTTCGGGGTAACCCGGGATCCTTTAACAATAGATAAAAGTACCTATCAAATACCTCTTTAAATCCACCTTTGGACTGTTGCAATAACACAATATTCTGCCGGGCTAACTTTAGCAAACGATCAGCCTTATTGATAAGTTCCAAATAACCCATACCAGTTTGATCTAGTTGCCATAATTGCCTGGCCATCTTCAAATCATCCCCCAAAATCATCTTTCTAGACTCAATAATTTGGGCCTTTTCTTGCCATTTCTTCGCTAAAAATAGGCTTTTTGTCTCTTGACTTACAGAAAAAGGGGTCACGTACACCCCCCGAGCCACTCTTTTATACCCTAACCGCCCCAAACTACTCCCTACTTGCCTACTTTCACTCCCCATCCCCTCAACAATAACAATCCTCCAAATCCTATCCCAAACCTTCCTCTGACCCCTGTAAACCGGCAATTGGTTTAGTAATTTCTCTCTCCCCAAACCGGTTAATCGAAAAGATGACTGGTTCCCTCTTGTAATCTTATCTAAGCTACCGGATCTGGTTAATCTGATAGCAGCATCCCTAACCGACCCCTGCTCAAACTTAGACAATCTAAAGTACAAAAACTCATAAGGCTTATACTCATACCCCTCAGTCTTTCTCAGAAAATCATACTCAGAAGCTAGAGCAAATAGTAATTTAGTTTTTAATATTCTCATATTATGCATTACTCCCCAACATCATAATACCATTAAACACTGCACAAATCTATTTGTCAATAGATATTCTTAATTCTTAATACTTAATACTTAATTCTTAGCAAAATCAAGATTTGATTTTGTTTATATCCCAATTATATACTTTGATATACTCCCCAACCATCCATGAAAACATCGTGAAACTATTCATCAATCATAATTCATCAATCTTACCTTATTTTTCTCTGTAAAACAGAGAAAAAAATACCCCCATTGTAACCTTGCTATTTTTCTTATTAATATAGACCTAGTTAACAAATAACCTGGTGTAATTAAATATAACTACAGAGGTTAACAAAAAAGGAGACATCTATGTCACTAGCCATCAACTTAACCCCCGCCTATTCCCACTCCGGAGTGGAAACCTGCCTTGCCGGCAGGCAGGTTGATTACTCTGCAGAGTGGACTAAAATTTCCCGCACCATCACTACCCTCACAAAGTCTACCGCCTTCAAAGCCGTCGCTGAAATCACCACCCTGCTCACCGTCTTCGTCGCCGTAGCTATCTGGATGTTTGCTATTTAAAAGTTCTTTAGCAACGTCTGCTCGGTTGCTAAAAAACTCACTGCTCATTATGCAACAACTACTAAACCAATATAAAGACTTCTTGGAAGGACGGTCCAAAAAAAGGTCCGTTCTTGAAGGTACTCCTTTAAGGCCGGACCTTAAAGGACTCGAGTCCGTACTCGGACCCGAAAATACTAGTTCCGAACCTTCTATTTCTAATTCCAAACCTTCGCAAAGTCCTATGGTTCCGAACCTTAAGTCCTCGTTGGTTCCGAACTCTAAAGCAGCAGGGTTCGGAACTTTCAGCGGTCCGCAATGCAGTGAAGGACAGTTCCGAACCTTAAGCGTTTCCACCATCAAAAACTATATCTCCGACACCAAACACTTCCTCACCTACTTAAAAACCACCTACCAAGAGCCAACTATCAAGCCAGCCCATATCACTTCAACAACCATCAAAGACTACCTCGACCTTCTTTCAAAAACCTCCCCCCACGCTACCCTAAAACGACGCTTCTCCAGCCTAAAACGCTTTACCGACTTTCTTTACATCACCAAACTTTTGGACTCGGATCCTCTCAAAGACCAAAGGCTGGACAACTCCCAAAAAAATACCTCCACCGGCAAAATTTTAGACACCTTTAAAAACTTTCTAAAATCCGAAGGATTAGCCAACTCCACTATCAAAAACTATGCTTCGGACATCAATCACTACCTACAATGGGCCAATAAAAATCTCAATTTAACAGATAAGTATTCTCAAGCACGATAGTTATGAATAAATCTATCAATATCTTTTCACACATGAAAACAAACCAATCACAACCAAGGCATACCATCCAAAAACCCTCTTTTTACAAATTTTTTGCTCCAAATTCATATGGTTTGAAGCTCCAAGGCCTCGTTGGTTCCGAACTTTCAGTCCCCACTCCCGGAGTGAAAGAAGTTCACACTCCGGGAGTGTTATCTCTCTCCTCCCCCAAGAGCAATTTTCTTAAATTCCGAACCCTCAGGTCTCGTTGGTTCCGAACCCTGCCTTGCCGGCAGGCAGGTTTCAGAAGTTTTAGTTCGGAACCTTCTATATTAAAACCCATATTATCCTCCCCCAGCAACCCAATCACCTATTTACCAATTCCTGGCACTCACCCCACCAAGTTGCTAATTAACAAACTATGAATTTAAGCTCAATTATCAATAAAAAAGCTTTAAAACAGTACCAAAAGTACTTAAAAAATCAAAACTTGCCCCAATCCTCTATTGATCGCAAGCTAGCTTCCCTTAATAGATTCGCTGATTTTGCAAGAATTCACTACCTCAAGGAAGCCTCCCCAGAACTAGACCAAACTAGGTCAGATAACATCACTTTCCCCGCACGGACCCCTCAGGTTCCGAACTTTAAGAAGTTCGAGTTCGGAACCTTCCGTATTGGCAAGACCATCACCCCCTACCTCACCATCGCCATCCTCGTCCTCTTCTCCACCGCCCTCGGCATCTTCGGCTACAACCAAATCTTCAAAGACGCTCTTTTATCCCAAGCCTACCCTCAAGCCACATCCCCAACTGTCCCAAATAGATACTTTTCTTTCCAGGCGAGATTAACCGACTCTTCTGATAATCCCATTACTGGCCCCACTGACATGAGATTTCAAATATATAACGAAGACTTCCCTGCCTCCGGCTCAGCCAAACTCTGGGAAGAATTAAGATATATTGACCCGGATCAAGACGGAATCTTCTCTGTTACTCTAGGCACCGAAGACGCCATGGCTACTTCCATTTTCACTGAAAATGCTAATCTTTGGTTAGGGGTCACCGTTGAAACAGACACAGAAGCCTTCCCCAGACAAAGAATCGCCACGGTTGGCTATGCCTTAAACGCCGAAACCCTCCAAGGTTTTCCTCCCTCAGCCTCTGCTTCAGCTGATCAAATTCCGGTTTTAACCCAAGAAGGCGATCTCTATCTAGCCTCAGCTTCCCCTGTGCTCTACTCATCTTCCGGCACTTTCTCTATCAAAGGTCAAGTTTTAACCTTGTCAACCGCCATCGGCACCAACGGAGACATTCAAATCGCCCCGGATGGCACCGGAAACTTGGACATTAACCTATCCTCAACAACCCAAAACGCTATCAATATTACCAATGCCAATCAAACTTCCGGCCACTTAATCTCCGGATATTTGGGTAACGACACTGCCACCGGAGATTTAATAAACCTCTCGGTCGGCTCAACAGCAGTCGAAAAATTCACCGTTGATACCTCCGGCACCGGCTATTTCGCCGGCAACCTCGGCCTTGGGACGACCAATCCCCTCCAAAAACTCTCAGTCGAAGGCCAATGTGTTACCGGCGATACTTTACTACCGATTATTTCTCCCGAAGAAGGGTTCGGAACTTCCAGTCCCGATTTTACATCGGGACGATCTCCGACGAACGTCGGAGCTAGTTCCGAACCTTCCGTCG
>Ga0180007_10003629_pt1 | contig 17010 bp, 6 predicted proteins | sample MM_PC_MetaG_FD_121122 | JGI IMG/M metagenome (GOLD analysis project Ga0180007, IMG submission 121122) | Groundwater microbial communities from the Aspo Hard Rock Laboratory (HRL) deep subsurface site, Sweden - MM_PC_MetaG | ecosystem: Environmental > Aquatic > Deep subsurface > Groundwater... | reverse complement strand
CTCCACATGGCAAGTTAAGGCAGTATTATCTTTGTCATAATCTTTCCAGCCGGTCCGGCCGTTAACCGTAATGTTTTTGATAATCGGCGCCACGGCGCAATAATCGCTTAGGTTGCCGGCTTGATTATAGACGCGGCTGTTTTGGGGGCAAATCTCATCCGGCACGTCCCAGATGAATTGGCTGTAATCGGACTTATCTTCGGCGTATTGGACATACTCGCCCCCTTGCCAAACCCACAAGCCGTAGCTTTTGGCGAATAATTTCTTGACGCGGTCTTTGGCGGCGACAGCCGCTTGCTGCCAAATTATTCCGTCGCTTAACTTGCCGGCGCCATAACGATTGGAATTGGTAATGCAGGCCTCGCCGGCAATGGGGCAGGCGACAAACATATTATTGGCATTGCCGCCGCTAAGACAAGTGCCGGTCCATTTTTCCGGGTCAGCATCGCCCAAACCATGAATCGTGGGCTCAATGCAAGCCCAATCATCAGCGACGATTATGCCAACTTTTACAAGGTTCCAAAGAACTTGACCAATTGCCGCGAAATTAATGGGCGGGGGCGTAGCCGCAACCACTCCAATACTGGTGATTAGCGCGTTAACTCCCTCTTTAAGCTCGCCGCTGGTCAGCTGGCTGTTGCAGGTGTCTATAACACACTTGCCTATTTGAATAATATCCAAAACGCTTCGAATGAATTTTGCGAGGCCCGCGCCCGACGGAACTAAAACCTGCTCTTCACCGTAAGCGTCGTCGGAAGCTCGGGCGCGGGAAACGCAAACCGCGCCGGATTTTTCGCAATGGCCGACCATCTGGCAGGCGCTTTTGCCGTAGGTCTGGGTCAGGCCGTTTAATATTTCCGACACAATGCCGATGGGCGGCAGATAACAGCCATAAACCTCGCCGGCCCGCGCTTGAGAGGTGTAATCACTGCCCACTGGCGTATGGCTCAAGGGGCTGGGGCCATCGCTCGTGCCTTGCCAGGCAGTGGGGTATTGCAATGGGTCGGGCGGAACTGCGGAACCGAAAGGCGCCAAGTCAACGCCGTAAATGGTATTTAAATTAGGCACCTGATAACTGCTGCCGGGGGAAACGCGCTGACTCCAGGCCTTGTTTTTGCCCGAGGGCGTCACCACCTGGGTAAAAGCGTCGCAAACCGGACCAAGAGTCAAGCCGGAAGTACGAGCCAAGCCGATTTTAAAAGTATGGGTATCGGGGCCTAAATGCTTTCCCGACTTCCAAAAAAACTGACTCTTATTGGGAGTGTCTAAATCAAAAGCGCAAATTTTACCGTCTAAAATTGTCTGCTTGGTTAAATCATCCGTGGGATTAAATCGTAAAAAAGCGGAACAAACGACGCTATTAAAAGAAGATTGCCAGCCAAAAGTATGTTTGGGGTCGTAATTACCAACGCCGTTATAATAAAAATCAGCGGCTCCCTTCAATTGACTGAAATTATTGCCAAAAGGCAGATTGCTGGCGTCAACGCCAAGCAAAGCCAAAATACCGCCCAAACCGCTGATTTTTGTCATCGCGTAAGCGCCAAGACCTTGATTGCCGCAGGTGTCTCCATCTCCGCCGCCGGCGCTGATATAATTAAGAAAAAGGCCGTTAACCTGCGATTCTAATAAATCTTTACCCAAAGAAGATTCTAAGGCGGCTTTGTCAATTGTTACGCAGTTGGGATAGCCGCTATCTAAAACTCCGTCAGTAACGGGCTGTTGCCCCCAGCCTATAAATTCATCATCGCCCCAATTTCGATGATACTGCGTCTCCACAACTTCAGTAGCCAGTGTGGATTTGATGGCCGACTGCAAAGTAAAATGCGACGCCAGGCAATAATAAAGGGGCACGCGATTGTTGTAAAAAGACACCTGGTCGCCAACTTCGCCGGCAACGCTGTCTATCGGCCACCACTGCAAGCAGACGGACGGATTATCCGGGTCTTTGACCAAACAATAGCCGAACCAGCCATAATAAGAATTAACGCCGTCGCCGTAAGCGCAAGAGGGCGCGTCAATCGCCGGATAAATCCGGCAGCTGGATTCAACGAAATCCGGAACGGGAACGCATTGATTTATTGCGCTACAAACACTGGAATCATTAGTGCATTCTTTAGTCCTATCATCAGCGCAAACTTTCTTAATCGGTGTTTTATCTTTAGTGACCAAGGTGGCGCTTAGCGATAAATTGTCAAACAGAGAATAGCCATTCAACTGGCAGGGCGTGTCATCATCATCGTCCTGACAATAATAGTCGTCCTCGTCATTAACATAATTCTTCAAAATTATTTCCAAAGCGGTGGTGTTAGGCCGGGTTTTAAATTGCAAGGTCACTCTCTGCCAAGGCAGGCCGCTGGTTAAACTTAATGAAACGGGAGTAAGAGTATTAACGCTGCCGTCGCTGCCTTTTTCTTTAATCACAATTTGCGCTTTAGCGCCGGCCGGTTTTAAGCCCAAAGTGTTGAGCCAGCCGGTGAAAACATAATCGCGGTTGGCCCAGACGTCCACCGGTTCGGAGCGGGCGCGATAGGGGCCGTTTAATTGCAAATAAGACGAACCCTCCACCGCGGTTTTGGCGTTGGAGACCTGGCTGAATTTTTCCGCTGACCAGTCGGATTTGACTAAGCCCGAAGCAGTGGATACGGCGCCGTAAGTGCTGATTTTATCGTCAACCAGCCAGCCGAACGGCTCCTTTGTCCCGCTGTAAGACGTTTCAAAGCCGCCATTGGTCAAACTGGCGGAAGCGCCCAAATACTTCATCTGGCTGTAAGGATAATCGCCGACCGTGGCATAGCCGGTCTTCATTGAGGGATAATCGGTGGCGGTATTTTCGCCGACGTTTTGCGGCGCGCTGTTTTCAAATTTCAGGCAATTGCCGCTGTCAGCGTCAAAATCACTGCACTCGCCCAATTCCAGACAGCGGTCGTTTAAACCCAAAACGCCTTTGGGCGGAGTCGTGATGGTTTGATTAGTGCTATCGCCAATTTTTTCATAAGTGGTGCAATAGAGCCAGTTGTTGCAGACGCGGTCGGGCTTGACTTTTAAGAGTAGGTTGCTGTCGTTTTGATTATTATTAGAAATTGGCGAAACTTTTGTCCATTGGTTGTTGTTATAATTATTTTGATAAGTCGTCTTGGCGTCAAAAGACAGATAATTTAAAAATCTCTGGCTTAAATCATCTGCTCGGGTAGAATCATTAATTTTGGTGGAATAATCAATGGCGCTGCGGTCATTGAATAAAACGCAGCCGTTTCTAAAATCAACCTGGCCGTTGCAGGAAGTGCGGTCAATGGAATTAGCCAAAGAATAATAAACGCCGGTCTGGACTAATTTGTTATTTTTTAAAAATGTATCTATATTATCGCTGGTAGCACCAGTAATCACTAAATGACAGCTGCGGTCAAAAGAAGTTTCTTCAAAGGGATCAAAAAAGAAATAAAAGTTATCGTTTGACTTTTTTTGATTAAGATATAGATTTTCCGCCGGATCACCCGCCAATAAGCAACCCGCGCCCTCTTTGGTAAAACCGACTTTCGCAGAACTGTCAAAGGAATAAAGAGTATAGGGGCTTAATCTTATTGTGCAGACGACTTTGCCTAGAGCAGCATCGGTGCCCATTTTACATTTGTCGGCATTCAACAAATTGGGATAAACCTCGGTCAAGGGGTCAATGTATTCGGTGCAGGTATTTTGCGCCGCCGGACAAGCGCCGGCCCAGTGGTCATATGGCGGGTCATTGGCGTCGGCGGGAACTGCGATATTATTAAACGGACCGACCGGCTGGATTTTCCGGCTTTGCGCCAAATAGCCGTCACCAAAGGTCTGATTGGGGGTGGTATCGCAAATTATATCCGCGCCTTGCTGATACCAGCCGAATTTATTATCATTACCTTTTTTGTATTCGCAAATCTTGCCGTGCGGGTCTTTGAAATAAACCAAAGACGAATAGCCGCTGTACTCATCGCACCAAACCTCGCTGGCTTGGCACAAGTCAGTAGCGTAGCGGTCCGGGTCGTTTTTCAGATAAATATTTTGGTAGCCTAGAACTTCGTCGTATTTGCTGACACTGGGGAGTCCCAAAGCCGCGCAACCCTTGTCTGTTTTGGGGCAGGAATAATTATTATCAACGACCAAATAAGCCGCGGAGTCGGCGGGAATATAGACATCGTCGCTTTTATCAGTATTTTTGGGATCTGTATTATTGGTGGGGTTAAAAGTATTAAAATAGGCCCCAAAAGCCGAATCATAATTATGAGTGTCAATTAATTGCTCGCAGCCGGCGGCGTCTTCTCGGCAAAGACGGGCAAAATCCTTTAAATTAAACTTTTGCTGGCTCCGGTCGGTGTAGGTCTGACAGCCGAGCATTTCTCCGGGCGAGCAACGGCGGGCATCGGCGCCGGTATTAATGTCCGCGCAAGAACCATAAGCCGTATCGCCGTGCGGGTCGTCTAATTTATTGTCGCAAGACGCCGGCGTGAACCAGGAATTTTCAATGGCAAAAATATCCTGCTTGACTTCTTTTAAAATAATGTTATCCAGATAGATTCGCTGTTCGTTAGTGTCAAAAATCAAATATTCGTTATCGGGGTCGGGCTCCCAGGTGACAAAGACCGGACCCAAATCGTATTTTTTCCATTGAGTAATAATTTGGGCGGGATTATTTCGCAAATCGGCGAAGGAGTTTCCTGACGGAGCCGAACTAAATTTTATTTTATCAAAAGCAAAATTACTATTGCCCTTCGCCCAGAAACTCAATAAATAGGTCTTGCCTTTCTGGATATTAACCGCGTGTTTGATAATATTGGAGTCGGGGTTAGTCAAAGAAGAACCGCCGGGAAAATTTGATTCCAAACTGATTTGCAGGCCGGTAGTATTGCCGCTATCATTAACCCAGCCGAAAATGGGAGAAATTGTGCCAGTGGAAGAAGTGGCGAAATTGCTGTTTAAAACATTATAGACATTATTGGCTTTATTGCCGGTATATTCGCGGCAGCCCTTGGCAGTTGCCGGACAAACAAGACCTTCGTTGGGAATAGCCAAGTAAATACATTCGCCATTGCTATTCCACCAGCCCTGATTGTTATCGCAATCTGTTTTAGCAACGGCTGAATCGGCTTGCGTTTGGGTCCGGCGGTAAGGATGGCAGTTATCGGAAACGGAAATGGTTCTGGATAACAGGCGGTAATGGACATTGCCCGAAGTATCATAAAATTGCCGGCAGTCCTTATTGAAAACCAGGTCGTCTTTATTGCAGATGCCAAAATCGTAACGGTCGGAATCATTAGCTTTGGCTTCCGTCGGATCATCACAAGAATTTGTGCCGTCATCATCATATTTTAAATTAGTGCAAGGCGCGTAGCCACCAGAATCCGAAATTGCGGAATCATAAGCCAATGAATCATAATCATTAGTATTTGATTTTTTCAATTTAAAAGTTTTCAATTGATAGCCGGTCGTGTCACTGCCTTCCCAAGTGTAATAAGTCGCTTCGTCGCTGGCGCCGGGTTTTTGGCAGGCCTTGAACTGCGAATAATATTCGCGTTTTTCCGCGCCCTGTCCCAGTTCGTCAAGATTAGTGAATTCATCGCAGCCAACATAAGCCGCCGAGCAATACTGGACATTTTTGTCAGCGATAAACTGGGTGTATTTGTCACTTAAAAAACTGGTCGGTTCCTGTTTATAAACCTGATAGCCGACGCATTCGGCCGGACAGACGCTGGAAGTATCGGCGATGCCAGGAACAACCGGGTCATTGGTGATCGGCTGGTATAATTCGCAGCCGACTTCATCTTTGGTACAGACCTGGGCAAAGTTGGCGCAATGCTGGTCGCGGTAAGTCAAGATATTATTTAAGGTGGCGCTATCGGCCCAAACGCCATTTTCAGCATAGCAAGTATAAACGCCATTTGGGGTTTTATAATAATCCGGCGCCTTTTTCAAATAAGCCAATTGATTGTCCGGCCTTTGGCTCGGAGCGTAATCAGTGTAAGCCGAAGCGTTATTAATATCCCAATCAACTTCTTCCAGTTGGACATCGTCAAAATAAACCGTAGCACCAGGTGTCTGAACATCTAATCTGGCGTTATATAGTCCAGTAGAAGCGACCACAAATACGCCCGAAAAAGTTTGCCAATCGGCAGTGGCTTCGGTTCCTTCTTTAACTGGATAAGCGACGACTGAATCAGAAATATTCCATTTTACCGGATCAATAATATAGCCCCTGATTTGAGCCGTGCCAGAATTCGTTCTGGCCTTGAATGAATAAGCGTATTTTTTACCGGCAAGTAATTCCACATCCCCTGTTTTCGCATTTTTGCTGGAAAAAATATAACATTCAGCCGGATAGGTTATTGCTTTGGTTTCTACAATTTTCATTGAATACTTGCCGTTTGCCACTGAAGAAGAATCTTGAGTTACTTCTGAATTATTAGCGCATTTGTCTTGATTATTATATCCCCAAACACCAATTTCAAACCCGCTGTTAGGAACTAAATTACTGCCCAAGCCGGCCTTAGTCCGGATAAATTGCCAACAGCCGTTGGAACCGCTGTCGCAGGTCTGGGCGTCGCGGTCAAAATTGATGGTGTCGCCGGGATTCTTATCGTCAGCGGGCAGACTTTTTTCAGTGCCGTTAGTCAGCCAGATGGAATTAGCGCTGCAATTATCATCAACTAATTTCAAAGAAAAATCATCAAGATAAACCCGCATGTTGGAATTGGCCTCGGAAACGATTTCCAAATTTATTTTTTCCGCGCCCTGGCTGTTGAATTCAAAATAATGTTCCCGCCAAACCGACGGTTTGACTGAAAAATCCTCCTCTGTGCCCGTAAATGCCAAACCGCTTGACAAACCGCTACCATTAATCATTACTATCAATTTGCCGTTGCTGATATAATCGCCGCGGAGATAGAAAGTTAAACGGTAATTCTTGTTTTTTTCGGGAATAGAAATATTTTCAGAAACGGTTTTGACGGCGACCGGATTATTGTTGGTATAAACCACCAAGCCCTCACCGTTATTTTTGCCGCTGGTTTTATCGCGATAATGCCGGCTGTTGGCGTTATAATAACCCTCGTCCCACTTGTCAGCGTCCCATTCGCCATTAGGGCCTTTATCTTTAAAATCGCCGTTAGTTAAAAGATTGTTGTCGGTAAGACAATTTTCCACTCGGCATTTGGTGCCGCCATTTGAAATAGTACAATCTATTACAGGTGTTCCAACTGTTCCAGTATTATCATTAATAAAACAAGCTTTGGTGGGATTAGTGGCAGATATTGCTTTAAATTCACAATTCTTGCTTTCCGCCTTGCCTGAACAGGATTCTGGCGTGCAAGGGCTGGCCATAATAATATGATTGCCAGTACTGGTAGTATGATAAAGTTTAATATATTCAGAAGAATAAGCACTGATATCTTTTAAACAATCGTTCGGTGATGCGCTACTATCGCAAGTCCGCCATTTTTCCGTCTGCGACAAACTTAGCCAACTCTGGTCAATAGTATTATAAATTTTGCTGAACCAGCGGCAGCCGGCGTTTTGCGCGTTACAGCCCAAGCTATCTAAAGTGTTAGTTAAATACGATTGGCTGGCGCCATTACTGCTTTTAAAGGTCTGGCAGGTGTTGAAAGTGGCGTCGCAGTCATTGCCTAAGCGCCAAACCTTGCGCTCCTCGGTGCAATAGCCGTAAGCCAAGCAAGTGCCTTTGTTATCTTCTTTGATGCACTGCTGGTAATCCCCGCAATAATCACTGCGGCTGATGGAATTGTCCTGCATTTTGTCTTTTAAAGTGTTTTGTCCGCTGTACCCCTGGCGCCGGCAATACAGTTGCGGCACCTTTAGCACCCAGAAAGGGTCAATCAAATTTTTAAATTGGTCGCAACCGGCGGCAACGCCGCTGTAGCAATCCATTAATTCGCCTAAGGTAACATTTTTAATTTGTCCCTGGCCGGCGCTGATGGTTTGCGCCGCTTTTTCCCAGCCGATGGGCACGATTCTTAAAGTCCGCATAATTAAAATGCTGCGGTAAGGAATTTGCGTTTCCAAACTGCTGTTCTGGCTGATGAAAGGCGCAAAAAAGCGGTTTCTGACATCCTCGGGCAGATCAATTAGTTGCTTTTTTTCTTTAATGGCTGAAAGCAGTTTCTGGTCAATGACGCAATCGGTCGGCCCGGGATTGGCCGGCGTGGGGCAAGTGGCTAATTTGGTTAAAATATCGTAAAAGCCGCCTTCTTTGACTGCGCCCGTGACTAATTTGGCGTAGCGGTCTTTGGCGCCGCTAATGCCTTCGGTCGCTGGGCTGGCAAAAGAGTCGTAAAGCGGGGCTAAATTGGCGTAATTGGCAACATCGCTGCTACTGCCGCCACCGCCGGAAAACAATCCGCCCATCAAACGATTGAGTAGTTGGCCGACTAAAGTATTAAGGAAGGTCTCAATAAAATCGGCAATAGTGCCGGTAAAAATTTTATTGGCTTCATTGGTACTTTTGATTAAATTTTCCTCTACCCAATCGTGGATTAAAGTGCCGGGAGTCAGGATTTTTTTGGCGAAATTAGTGACGTCTTTCCAGCCGTTATTGGCTAATAGATTGATGTCAATTTCCCGATTGGTCTGATTGACCATGGCGATTAAATCGCTTTGCAGAATTAAATGAGCGGAAATGTCGTTTTCGCCCGGCCGCATGGCCGTGACATAATCAAAGGTAAAGGTCTTGCCTTGAATGGCGCTGCGCCAATTATTGGAAATTTGCGAAAAAGTGCAGCGCGGTATTCTGGCTTTATGGGGGTCTAAGGCGGCCAGAATCGCCAGCCGGACCTGCAAAGGCGGACGGCACAAATCAACGCCGAAGCGCCGGCCCAACTGGTCAATAAAATCGCCGATGGCGCCGTCCAAAACATTGCGCATGTAAGCGCCCCAGCCCTCGGTGATAAACAGCGGTTTTTGGCCTTTGTCGCCAGAAGCGATCCAGGTGGCGGTGTCATAGGCGACTTGGCGCGCCATATTGCTTAAGGCGTCTTTGAAAGACAGGGCCAAAGCGTCTTTGAATTTTTCTTTCATGGTCGCCCACCATTCTTCGCGCATCTGTTTCTTTTTCTGCGCTTCCAAATTAGTCACTATTTCTTCCACACTCATTTCACCGAGTTTCGAAGTTTGTTCCATGACGCATTTTATCATTGCCTCAATATCAAAACTGGTAGCTAAGCCAGAACCGCCAACCTCCGAGCAAAAAATTTTAGCACTTTTCCCCTTCTGCGTTAAAGTAAAAGAATAAAGATCTTCCCCACTTCCCTGAGTAACACTAACAGCGGGCGCCGAAACGGCGCCTGCCGCTGCCCCAGCTGCCGGCGCGACAAAAAAACTGGCGATTAAAAAACCCAGCGGAATAAATAATGATTTTTTATAGTTAAAAGGCATAGAAAATAAAACTGGTATTAATGTCAAATGTCAAAATTACAATTTCCAATCAAATCCTAAATCCAAATGTCAATTTTGAAAAATTTTAGAAAATATTAAAGTTAATTCGTGGGCTTCTTGCCATAATTTTCTGCAAATATCCGCTTTGTCAGGATTAGCTTTAGCAATCATTCTAAGCCAGTGAGTGGTTTCCTTAGCTTCTTTTTTACAAATTCCTATTTTATGTTTAAAATCTTTTTTTGATTCAGCGCAATCAGCTTCCATATAATTAGCCCCAATACTGGTTGCCGATTTGATAAATTGACTAATTAATGGACGATTGATTGAATTTTCCTGAATTAATTTAGAAAAATCTATACACTCCTCACCGAATTTTCCAGTTCTCTCTGATAAATCATATTTGACATTTTGATTTTGATCTTGATTTGACATTGAAAATTGAAAATTGAAAATTATTGCTGACTCCCCAGCTTGCTCTCCAACTGGCTGATAAAAATGGTCTTTAACTGCTCGTCGCTCACCGAAGCGAGCATGCTCTCCTGGGCGCCGGCTTGGATCATTAGTTGCCTGATTTGGCTGCCGGAAAGATTTCTTAAATCATCAACTGTTTTGACATTAAAACTGCTTAAATCAATATTTTCAGTTTGCGGAGCGGCTGCGGTTTGGCCAGCGGCGACCGTGGCAACGCCGGTTCCGCTTTGACTGATAGCCGCCGCCAATTCCGGATTGCTTACTAACGCTTCATTATACAAAGCCATTAATTCCTCGTCGGTAATGGCGCTTAACTCCTCATCGCTGACGCCATTTTGCTTTAAAACGGTTCTGATGGTCTGCGCCGTTATCTGCAAAGTGCCGCCGGCCGGCGGCTGGCTGGACAGGGTGGGAACGCCGGCCGTGGAAACGTCGCTAGCCGAACTGGCCAAAGAGCCGGCGCAGGTCTGTCCAGCCGGACAATTGGGATTGGTTCCGCTGTCAATTTCCTGTTTGTCGTTAAGGCCATCGCTGTCGCTGTCCGTCAAATAGGGGCTGGTTTGGTAGATATTCAATTCATCATAATCGGATAAGCCATCACCGTCCGTGTCTTTATTTTTCAGCGCTTCATTGGCAACGGCTGTCTGCTGGTCAGTAGCCAAATCAATCGCCGTTGAGCCCTGAAGCAGGGCGTCAAAGGGGTGGCTGATATTATAATAAATTTGAAACAGGCCCAAACCCACGGCGATCAACACCCCCAGAGAAATCAAAATAGAATTAATCCGCCTTTTTCGACGCGACAATAAATTCCAATCCTCTTGACTTAAGCCCCGTTCATTAAAGCCGCCGTTTTTACCCGAAAAATCAAAATCAGCCGATGGTTGGTTGGCTTGGTCGTCCTGGTTAAATTGTCCGACACCTTCCATGAGGTTGTGGATAATTGTTTCTGGATTAATTATAGCAAAATTATAGGCAAAAGTTAATTATATTATAACATAAAATGACTAAGATATAAAAGAAAATGAGAAAATGAGAAAATAAGAAAATAAATATATAATTTCTCCTCCTTTCCACCCGTCTCGACTCGGCGTCTCCGCTTCGGCTCGCGAAGCGAGACGAGGAGCCGAGGCGGAAGGGGGCGACTTTCTTTCTTTCTTTCTTTTCCCTCCCCTTACGAAGGGAAGGGTTAGGGTGGGGTTAATCGACAAACTTCCAGCCACTGCTCCAGCGACAAACTCTGGGCTCGGATATTTTCATCTAAATTAAGAGTTTTAAAAATTTCTTTGATGATTTTAACATCTCCACCAAGTCCGCCAGCTAAATTATTGATTAATTTCTTGCGCTTGGCGGAAAAACCCAAACGAACCAGTCGAAAAAACTTTTTAGCGTCAATTTCCGGCAATTTTTTATTTAATTTCAACGAAATTACCGCTGAATCAACTTGGGGCTTGGGCCAAAAACATTCGGCCCTTACCTGAAATAATATTTCCGGTTGGGAATAAAATTGCGCCGACAAAGCCAGCAAGCTCATCTGGCCGGGCTGGGCGACAATTCTTTGCGCCACTTCTTTTTGCACCATTAAAATCATTTCGTTTGGCTTAACCGCCGCCGCTAAAAAATTCCTTAAAAAAATGGCGGTGATATTATAAGGCAGATTGGCCACGATTTTATACTGGAAATTATTCAGCTGATAAAGCGCCGGATTGAATTTAAGAATATCGCCGGAAATTAAAATCAGGCGGCCGCTGGCGATTTCTTTGAAAAATTTAACTTTTAAAAAACTGACGATTTTTTTATCCAATTCTACGGCCATAACTTGCCGGGCGTATTTTAATAATTCCGTTGTCAAGACGCCCAGGCCCGGGCCGACTTCCAAAACTTTATCAGCGGGCGACAACTTGGCGGCGCTGATAATTTTAGCGACGATATTTTGGTCAAATAAAAAATTCTGCCCGCGGAACTTGGTTGGAACTAAATCAAATTTGCGACATAAAAATTTTATTTCTAAAATAGTCATCTTTAATACAAAAAATATTCAAATATTAAAATATTGAATATTATTATTTCTCTTTGGGATAATATGATTTAATGTTTTAATCTTTTCTATTAAGTTACTATATTAAAATAAGTTATTATATTAAAACAGCAAATATAATAAGGTAAACAGCGCCGCCAGAATAAACAACGCATTCCAGCCGGGGGCAAAAAGCTGCAATAATAATAAAGCTAAAAGCATGGCGACGATTTTTCCCACCACGAGCGACATTTCAAAGAAAACAATCGTGGACATGACTGAAGCATCCTTGCTGGTCGCCCGGGAATAGGTCATAGCCACGACCGGCACGGAAATTGACTGCTTGGAAAACCGCGAATAAGCGTCAACCATAAAGACGCCGAAAATGCTACGCGACAACAAGCGCAGCAGCCAGCCGAAAAAATAAAATATCGCGCCGTATTTCAAAATTTTATGGCCGTCATGGCGATCGGTCAAGCGGCCGATAAAAATAAAAGCCAGAGCGGTTATTAAAAGGGAAAGAGAAGTCAGGGAGCCCAAGCCCAAAAAATCCTTGACCACAATAAAAATGAAAATCGGCCAAATCACCATGACGATCAATTCCTCGCCGAAGCCCCAGAGGGCGAAAAATTTCCTTCTTCTTTCCCGTGAAAACAAAGTCTGATAGGCCTTAAAATAACCGAAAGTTGACGGCGTAAATTTTTCTTTGGTAATCAGCATCGGAATGTTAGAGAGAATCATCAGACCGGCGGCGATGGAAAACAGCCAAAAAAAGTTTGAGAATTGCAAAATCAATCCCCCCAATAGCGGACCGATGACGCAAGCAATGGTTTCTAAAACCGCCAAGTTGCCGATGGCGCGGCCGCGCTGGCCGGCCTCGGAAAAACGGGCGAAATCGGCATGATAAGCCGGCCAATAAAACAATTTAGAGCAGACATAAAAAATAATCGTCAGCGCCGCCGCCGGCCACAGGTATTTATTCATCAGAAATAAGCTGCCGTAAAGCGCGGCCGTAAAAAAAACCCCCCAGGCGATGGAATTTTCATAACCGAAATATTTGGCAAAACGGGCGCCCAAAGGCAAAGCGAAAAAATACAAGATATAAATTATCAAATAAAAAATCAAAACCAATTGCAGGGAATGGGTAAAATCAAACAGCTGGCTGAAAATCAAATAAAGAAAGACCGGCTCGAAAATCATCACCATTGATTCGGCAAAAAGCAGGATAATGGAACTTAGATAAAGCTCGCGCACTTGCCGGGTGAGCTGGCGGGGAAAGCAGGACAGGACTAGATTTTTTATTGCTGCGGGCATAGAAAATGTCAAATATCAAACCAATATTATAATATTGAATATTTGATTTAAACCTTACACTAAACTCCTGACCAATAAATATAGTTTATTTTATTAATTTTTTAATCAGCCGATACAATCGGTACCAAGCCGGCCGATAAATTATGTCCCAACTGCCGAGATACTGGGTGATTTTTTTTTGCGGAGCGAAACTTTGCTTGAAACGGGTGATGCCCGGCCATTTTTTTTCATCCACGCCCCAAAAGTCGTAATACTTTTTGCCTTGTGACTTAGCCGTTAACATCGCTTCCCACTGCAATAAATACGACGCCATTTTTTCTCTTGAGTTATAATCCGAAGCGCCGTGAAGATAAACGCACCAATCGCCGTAAAAAATAACCAGGTTGGCGGCGATGGCTTTGTCGCCATCTTTGGCGACAATCAATTTCAACTCTCCCCCTTTGCCTAAAACTTCCAGCATGGTTTGATAATAATTTCTGACGTGAGGAATAAATTGGTCGCGTCGGGCAGTAACTTCCATCAGCCGCCAGAAATCGCTGAAATAATTTTCACCCTCGTCAATCGTCAGGCAGTGTTTTTGCGCCACTTTGATATTGTAACGGGTTTTGGGCTTCATCTGCGCCAGCAGCTGCTCGGCCGGCAAAGTCAAATCCAAAATCAAGGTCGCCGGCGGCTGAACTTGACCGGAGTTTTTTATTTTCTCCCCCTTTATAAGGAGGAGATTAAGAGGGGGTTTCCACGGCGGATCAAATCTTAAAAAAATCGCTTTTTCTTTTTGAGCCAATTTTTTAATTTCAGCAAAAAGAAATTCCAAAATTGAAAATTGAAAGCTTGTCCCGAGTGAAGTCGAGGGATTGAAAATTAAAAATTTTTCGCCAGAAAGGCGAAACACCGGCCCCCGCGGCAAATAAAAATAACTTTGGCCCAATGGCAATTTTTGCTTGATAATCTGCGCCACGGCTAAAAAATTTTCACCTTCGTCAATCACCGCTAATCTAAAAACATTGCAACTTTGGACTTTAGACTTTGGATCCTTCGGCTTCGCTCGGGACAAACTTTGGACTTGCCCGACAAAATCGCCCCAAGAAAAACTTTGCAATAATCCAAAATCAAAGGAATTTTTTTTAACAAAATCATCCCATTGCTCCCGTTCCTTAATGTCGCAAAAAATCGCTTTCATTTTAGATAAATTCTTTTCATCTTAAAGAGATTATAACAAATTTCGGCCAAATTTAAAACCCGTTCCCCAAGCTGGCGGGAACGGGAAACTAATTTTTACGCCTTGGATATCAAACAAGAAAAATCGCCTCTATTTTCTCGCCACATAAGTGACGAATATTTCCCGGCGGCCGTCCAGCATTTGCACGACGAAAGTGACGCGATAAATATCCTGATTGGCGCTTAAAGCGTTAACGGCGGCAAACCAGCCGTCAGCAAGGGCGTAAACCCTTTCGCTGTCGGTCAAGTTACGGACTGCATTCCTTTCCAGCCAAGCGTCAAAACCGCCGTCTAAATCACCGACTTGCAGGAGCGCTAATTCCGAAGCGGCCAGATTGGCGGCTAATTGCTTTTCCGCCGCCGTTAGTTGCGACTTTAAAGACCGATTGATAAGCTGCTGGGCGCCGACAATCCCCACTAATATAATCACCAGCGCTATCACCACTTCCAGCAAAGTAAAGCCCTTTTTTGGCATGATTTTCCCTCCTTTGGGTTCTGGTGATGCTGATGATTTAAACAACAAAATTAATCAGTTTATTTTTAACAAAGATCGTTTTTTTAATGTTCTGCCGGACTAAATATTTCGCCACTCGGCCGTCCGCTTGCGCCAAAGCTGCCGCATCCGCTTCGCCGATAGCGGCGGACATCATTATCGCGGCTCTTAATTTGCCGTTGACTTGCACGGCGATTTCCACTTGTTCGTCTTTAACTTTGCTTTCATCATACTTGGGCCAAGCTTCTTTAAAAATGCTTTGCCGCTGGCCTGATTTCTGCCATAATTCTTCAGCCAGATGTGGGGCGAAAGGAGAGAGAATGATGAGGAATTTTCCCCATTCTTCTTTGGTAAGGGCGGCGTTAAAAATACCTTTCATAAAAATCATCAGCGCCGAAATCGCCGTATTAAATTTCATCTTCTCAATATCTTCACCGACTTTTTTGATGGTGCTGTAAAGTAATCTTTCTTCTGCCATTACTATTGGCAATCCCGCTTCATCTTTCATCTCTATTCTTTTTGTCTTGTTTTCTTCTTTAATTTTTTCATTATATCTCCACACCTTTTCTAAAAATCTATCAATCCCGATTATCCCCTGGGTATTCCACGGCTTAACATCTTGGAGCGGCCCCATAAACATTTCATACAGCCGAAAACCGTCGGCGCCGTGTTCTTTTAAAATATCGTCGGGATTGACCACATTGCCGCGCGACTTGGACATTTTTTCATTATCTTCGCCCAAAATCAAACCTTGATTGACTAATTTAGTGAACGGCTCTGCTTGCGGCGCGACGCCGATATCAAATAAAACCATGTTCCAAAATCTGGCGTAAAGCAAGTGCAAAACCGCGTGCTCGGCGCCGCCTAAGTACAAATCCACCGGCAACCAGTATTTCAATTTTTTCTGGCCAGCCAATTCTTTTTTATTTTGCGGGTCAATAAATCTCAACCAATACCAGGATGAGCCGGCCCATTGCGGCATCGTGTTGGTTTCGCGCCTGGCCGGACCGCCGCACTTGGGACATTTTGTTTCCAGCCAGTCCTTAATATTGGCCAAGGGCGATTCGCCAGTGCCGGTTGGTTTATATTTATCAACTTTGGGCAATGTCAGCGGCAAATCTTTTTCTGATAAAGCAATCCAGCCGGGATTTAATAATTCGCCGCTATCGTATCCCCCCTCCCCTTTATAGGGAGAGGGTTGGGGAGGGGTATTTCCATTATTACCCCCTCCTAACCTCCCTCCCTCGGCAAGCTCGGGACAGGCTCTTATAAAGGGGGAGGAATTATTAAGAAGAATTTTTTCTACTTTTGACTTACATTTTTCGCAGAAAACAAGCGGAATGGGCTCGCCCCAATACCTTTGGCGGGAAAAAACCCAATCGCGCAATTTGTAATTGACCGCTTTCTGGCCGCAGCCTTTCTCCTCCAGCCACTTAGTCATTTTGCCAATCGCTTCGGCCGGCGCCAAACCGTTTAAAAATTCCGAATTAACCATGATGCCGGAATCAATATCCGTGTAGGCCTCTTTACTAATGTCGCCGCCTTTTATCACTTCAATAATCGGCAAATTAAATTTCTTGGCAAACTCATAATCGCGGTCATCGTGCGCCGGCACGGCCATAATCGCGCCCGTGCCGTAAGACGCCAAAACATAATCAGAAATCCAAATCGGAATCTCGGCATTATTGACCGGATTGATCGCTTTTATTCCTTTCAATTCCACTCCCGTCTTTTCTTTATTAAGTTCGGTTCTTTCCAAATCCGATTTATTCCTCGCTTCAGCAATATATTTATTAACTTCATCAATATTCTTAATTCTTAATTCTAAATTCTTAATTAAAGGGTGCTCCGGCGATAAAACCATATAGGTCGCGCCGAATAAGGTGTCGGGGCGGGTGGTATAGACTTTTATTTTATAATTGTCATTCCAACCGAACCCCGAGCGAGCCATGCGAGACTCGGGGGAAGTGGAGGAATCTCTTTTATTTCCAAGGGATCCCTCGGTTTCGCCTTCGGCTTCACTCGGGATGACATTTTCGGTTTTGACCTCAAATGTCACCTCCGCACCTTCTGACCGCCCGATCCAATT
>Ga0180007_10003628_pt1 | contig 17011 bp, 16 predicted proteins | sample MM_PC_MetaG_FD_121122 | JGI IMG/M metagenome (GOLD analysis project Ga0180007, IMG submission 121122) | Groundwater microbial communities from the Aspo Hard Rock Laboratory (HRL) deep subsurface site, Sweden - MM_PC_MetaG | ecosystem: Environmental > Aquatic > Deep subsurface > Groundwater... | reverse complement strand
GAAGACCTTTAAAATCAACTAGCTGCGTTGGAACGAGTCCATATCTTTCCTCGACTGCTTTTTCGTCATAAAGCACAATGTCGCTCATTCCTTTGCGAAGAGCATAGACTTTGGTTTTGGGAGTGATCAGTTGCAATAAATCCAGGTCACCCGTTACCACAATATTTTCCACTTCCCGACCTGAACTTTCTGATTGAGCCACAATGGTTCCCAAAACATCATCCGCCTCATAGCCTTCTCTTTCATAGATTGGAATATTCATGGCTCGAACCACTTCTTTCACTCGAGCAATCTGCTCATAGAGTTCGTCTGGCGCTTTGACCCTGGTCGCTTTATATTCTTTATATTCATCATGACGAAAAGTCGGCGCTGCCAAATCAAAAGTAGCGATAATATAGTCTGGCTTGATTTCAGAGAGCACCTTAAGAAGCACGCTAGAAAAGCCATAGACCGCATTGACCAATTCTCCCTTTTTAGTGGTGAGCGGTGGCAAAGCATGATAGGCCCGATGAATTAGGGCATTTCCATCGATCAAAACTAATTTTTTCGAAGTTTCATTCATAGTTCAATTATACTATAGATAAAGGAAGAAATGAAACAAGAAGAAGCCCTAAAAATAAGGCTTCCTCTCTAGTTGAAAAGATTTTTTTCTATTTCTCAATCAACTCAACACTTTCAATCGTCACATCTTCCAGCGGACGATTGGACGAATCCGTTTTGACTTCTTGAATCTTGAGTGCTGTATCAAGTCCCTGAGACACTTCACCAAAAACTGTGTAGCTCGGTGGAAGTGGATAGCCAGGAGAGGCCGTCACAATAAAAAATTGAGAACCATTGGTGTCGGGGCCAGAATTGGCCATAGCCAATGTTCCTTGAGAATATTTTTCTTTGCCAGATAATTCATCAGCAAATTTATAGCCCGGTCCACCTGTTCCCCAAAGCGATTTTTGCGAGTCATCCTTGGAATTTGGATCACCCCCTTGAATCATGAAGTCGGGAATCACTCGATGAAATTTGGTGCCATTATAGAATCCAGAACTCGCCAGCTTCAAAAAATTATTGACTGTCTTTGGCGCACTTTCAGGAAAAAACTTAAGAGTGATTTTTCCCAGATTAGTGTTGAGCACTGCCTCGGAATATTTGTTTATATAATTTGGGTCTTGTTCGTTTTCGTTCATAGCGTTATTTATTTGATTATTCTTAGTTGCATAGGCTTCTTGAATATCTTTTTCAGCTTTGTTTTTAATATTTAGCATAGAGGAAACATAGCTATCATCAGCTTTTTGTTCTTGATCTTGAGGAACAGATTGAACATCATCGCTGGGCTTGACGCAGCCAGCTAAAAAAATCAGAGAGGGTAACAAAATGAGTATTTTTATTTTTCGCATATGTTTTTTGTCATTGCGAGAATTCGCTAATTAGCGAAGACGCGGCAATCTTATTTTTCCACGAGATTGCTTCGCTTCATTACATTTCGCTCGCAAAGACATAAGTAATTTAATGACTTTAAGCTAAATCACAATCTCTCTTTCATTTTCGCTCTTCCATTTGAAATAAATCCACTGGGCCTTTTTGGGAACAATTTTCTGAATTCTCTCTGGCCATTCTATAATTATAACATTTTTGGGATTGTTGATTATTTCTTCAAATCCCAAGTCCAAAATATCCTTGGCAAAAACTCGATAGGTGTCGATGTGATAGACTTTTCTGATCTTTACTTTTGGGTTTTTATTTGAAATTTGAAATTTGAAATTTGAAATTTTGAGATTATATTCTTTCATCACTAAAAAAGTTGGACTGGTATATGGTCCTTTGGCTCCAAGACCTTCGAGCAAGCCTTGAGAAAAAGTAGTCTTGCCACTACCCAATTCTCCAGAAAGACAAAAAATCTCTCCGCCTTGGAGTTTCTCAGAAATTTTCTTTCCTAAGTTCCTAGTTTTTTCAAAATTATGACTAATTATTTTTGACATATTTATAAGCTAGCTTAATTTGGATAAAAAGAAAAGTGGGGCGCCGGCCTTGTTTGGCCAGTGTCCCACTTAAGGACTTTCATTTGTTCTCTAGCTCCTCTCTAAGGGCCTCGGATTCTCCCTTGCTTCTTTCCGCGTTTTGAGCAGCCCAAAGCTTTTGCCACGCCAAATCGCGCTTGGTCCTTTGGTAAGCCTCCTCCTGCAAAGGGGTGCGACCTCCATGCGTTTGCTTATAATATTCATTGGAGGCATCTATGAGCTGCAGCTGCTCCCAGACTTGAGGATAACAGCCACTACCGCTACAAAGGGCAACGAAAACCAACAGTGTGAAAAGTCCCAACCACTTTCTCATGGTGCCACCTCCTTAAAAATGACTCTCAAAAGAGTCATCTTGTCTTTATTAAAGAGAACATTAAATTATACAAGAAAGTTAAAATAAGTCAAGCAAAAAAATTATGTCAGCTATCGCGAGTGATATATTCTAATAAAGTCCTCGATTGCCTTTTCTTCACCCTCAAATGTAGCAGCATCTCTTTTGGCCCTTTCTAAAAAGTCTTTATACGCCCTTAGGGTTCCCAACTTCCCCTCAGAATATTCATTAGCAAAATTTCTATCATATTGACCGCTACCCGGAATATATCCCAGTGATCCGCCTCTTCTTATTATGTCTAAAGCATCGCTCACTCCTCTATCAAAAAGCGCTCTTTTTTTAGTATTTTCATTTTCAATAATAAGCTGGTGATACTTTTTTGCACGAACAGTTTCTCTGTGCACATCATTAGAAATACCTCTTACAGTTACACAACCAGCTGAACTAGCAGCCATAGCTGTTAAAACAACTAATACTTCCACTGCTCTTATAGCCTTTTTGCTTTTAGCCATTTTTGATAATGCTTCTACGTTTCCCATCATCTTTTCAGAAAAACTTTCTTTTTCTGGCCCTATCTCTGTCGTTTGCGATGAATTTTGTTTGCTCTTATCGGTTACGCCTAATTGTTCATCTTTAGCGGCCAATAATTCTTGAGAATCTTTAGTATCAGGCAATTCAACTTTTTCTGGTTTTTTTCCTTCGAAAACTTTATTAAACATATTTTTATTCTTCAACCTTATTAAGTTCTTGAATTTTCTTTTTTTCTTCTTCTACAATTTCATGAAACATTTCTCGCGCTTTTTCGGGATCTTTTTTGGAAAGCTCGAAAATAGCGGCTTTTCTTTTATAGATATCGTTAAACCAGTCTAGCTCTTGAGGATTATCTTTGAGCGCACTCAAAATGGCAAAAGCAAAATCTTCAGGAGCCTTTTGGATGAGATCCTCCCACATTTTTTTGTCTTCTTTGGAAATCTTGCTGGCATTGATTAATTCGAGAAGTTCTTTTTTGGGATCCATATTTTAAATTTATTGGCTTAAATTGTCTTTATTTTAACATAAAATGGACCTAGTCGCAATTGACAGGAAAACTAACCTTTGTTAAGCTGAAATACTTATCTAATCAAAATCATTCATCTTATGAGTCTAACGCCTAAAGAACAATTTCAAAATTTTCTAGAGAAATCTCAGGAAATTCTTCTCATCATCTCTCCTCATTTTTCTGGAGATGCTTATAGTGCGGCGCTCGGGCTTCAAGAGGTTTTAGAAAACCAAGGAAAACAAACTGATTTAATTTTTTCTGGAGAAATAGATGAAAAATTTTCCTTTTTGAAAAAATCCAAAAGTCTTCTTAAAACTATTACTGGCGCTCGAGATTTTGTTCTTTCTTTTAATACTTCTCAAAACAAAATTAGTAACGTTCGTTGGGAAAAAGAAAATGATCACACTAATATTTATGTCACCCCGGAAAAAGGCTCTATCGACCCTCGGGATTTTTCTTTTATTTTGGCTAAGTTTAAATACGACTTAATTATTGTCATTGGTTGTCCGGATTTGGAAACTTTGGGAGAAATTTACGAAAAAAATACTGACCTCTTTTTTGAAGTTCCAGTGGTTAATATCGACAACAAAAGCGAAAATGAAAATTTTGGAAAAATTAATGTGGTCGATGTGACCGCCGCCTCTTGTTCTGAAATAATCTATGACCTTCTTTCTCAAGAAACCGTAGAAAAAATAAATACTTCCTCGGCTCAAAACTTTTTGTCTGGAATAATTTCTGCTACTGATCGTTTTCAAAAAAAGAGCACTACTCCCAAAACATTTTTCATCGCTTCTCAACTTATGGGGAAAGGGGCTGACCAACAAGAAATCATCCGCTGGTTTTATAAAACTCAGTCTTTGCCTCTTCTTAAGCTTTGGGGAAGAATTATGGCTAAACTAAATTGGAATGATGAAATAAAAATGGCTTGGTCAGAAATATCTGTTCGAGATTTTGTTGAAAGTCGAGCCAATCCTAAGATGCTACCAGCCATTCTCCACAAACTTCAAGATAACTATACCGAGGGCGATCTTTTCATGATTATCTATAACGACACTCCGGCTTCTTCTATTGCTATCGTTAAAGGAAGAAAAAAAGAGTTACTCCAAAAGCTCTCTCAAAAAGTTAACAAAAAAATTCAAGATGACTTATTGGAAATTTCTCTCCAAACTCCAAATTCCAGGGAGGTGAGCCAAATAATCATCGACAGCTTGAAAATATAGCCCTTCTTGATTCAATTAAAACTGTTTTCGCAAGAAAACAGTTTTTTTGTTTATCAAAAAACATTTGTGAAAGAAAACTAAATCCAGTAAAATAAAGAAAAACAGAAAAAACTATGATTAAAATTATAAATTCTCAAAATGATCCAAGCGACTCACCAAAAGATGAGCAGACACAAGAGATTCTAAATAAACTTCGCCACCAGGAAGAAGAGGAAACAGTGGCCGAGTTTGCTAGATCCATCAACCTTCCCTATATTGATACTAATCTTTTTCCTATTAGCGAAAGCGCTCTTAGTTCAATCACCAAAGAAGAAGCTCAACAATTTAGTGTCGCTCCCATTCAAAAAACCGGTCGCAAAGTTACTTTGGTTGTGGTTGATCCTACTGAAAAAAAGGTTAGAGACTTTATTCAAAACCTGGCTCAAAAAAATGGCTGGAATGTCAATGTATTCATTGTCTCTGCTCGCAACTTCAAACATATCCTAGAAAAATATGACAAATTAGTTTTGCCTAGCATAACCGATCAGCTGGATTTAAATTTAGCTAAAGAAGATATCGATCATTTCGAAAAAGAGCTTCAGGATCTTCTAGAACTAAAACAAAGAATTAAAGAAATTCCAACTACTGAAGTGTTAAACATTATTATGGCTGGTGCCTATAAACTGGGAGCTAGTGATGTTCATATTGAACCTCAGGAAGTGGGTTTGCGCCTTCGCTATAGAATTGATGGTGTCTTGCATGATGTGGTTGAATTGCCTCTTAGTGTTATAAAAGCAGTCACTTCTAGAATAAAAATGATGGCGGGCATGAAAATAAACTTACGTGACATTGCTCAAGATGGAACTTTCGAAATAAACCTGGTTAATAAAAAAATTGATATTCGTGTTTCCATTATTCCTGGAAACTTTGGAGAAACCATTGTGATGAGACTGCTAGACCCAGATTCAATTTTAGTGGAAATAGAACAGTTGGGTCTTCGTGGTTTGGCTTTTGAAAAATTAACCAAAGCTATCAGTTCTCCCGAAGGAATGATTTTAACAACCGGACCAACCGGTAGCGGAAAAACTACCACTCTTTATGCTGTTATTAACAAGTTAAATGATCCTGATAAAAAAATTATCACTATTGAAGATCCTATTGAATATGAGCTGGTAGGAATTTCTCAAACTCAAGTAGAAAAATCTCGAGGCTATACTTTTGCTTCCGGTCTTCGCGCTATCGTCAGACAAGACCCCGATGTCATTTTAGTAGGTGAAGTTCGTGATGACGAAACGGCTGACATTGCTATTAATTCTGCTCTGACTGGTCATTTGGTTCTTTCTACCCTCCACACCAATAGCGCTACTGCTACCATTGCTCGACTGATTGAAATGGGAGTTAAGCCTTCACTCATCACCCCTTCTATAAATGCTATCATCGGTCAGCGCTTAGTTAGAAAGCTTTGTCCGCATTGTAAAGAAGAATATGCTCCCGCCAAAGAATCGATAGAATCAATCAAAAAAATAATTTCCATCATTTCTCCTAAGTCAAAAATTGAAGTTCCCAAGAAAATCGATAAGCTCTATCGACCCAAAGGTTGTCCTAAGTGTAATAATTTGGGATATAAAGGGCGAACAGGAATTTTTGAAATTTTTACTATCAACAAAGAAATTGAAAAATTAATTTTAGATATGGCCGGAAAATCAGAGCTGACTGTCGCTGCTCTGGAAGCCGGCATGGTCACCATGCTTCAAGACGGCATTTTAAAAGCTATTGAAGGAATCACCACAATAGAAGAAGTTCAGAGAGTAACTGGACAAGGCAATTTCCTGGAAGAAATTTATGAGCAATTAATGAATCAGATTTTTGCTCGAAAGATCGTTTTGCCTCAAAAAATTTATGACGAAGTCAAAAAAATGGCCCATGACTTTAAAAAAGCTCAGGAACTCATTAATAAAGCTAAGCCAGCTGAAATAAATAAAATAATTTTTTCCCTAGCTATTGCTCTAGGCGCTAGTGACATCCACCTTGAACCCCAAGAAGAAGAAGTGGAAATTAGATTAAGGCTCGATGGAATTTTAGAAAAAGTTGCTAGTATTCCCATTTCTACCTATCCCAATGTTTTGGGAGAAATAAAAATATTGGGTGGGCTAAAAACAGAAGTCAGACAAGGAACTGCTGATAGTCGCTTCAGCATTAGAATAGGAGAAGAAACTAAGGATACCCAGGAGAAAGAAGACAAAGCTAAGACCGTTGACATTCGTCTTTCTATTATTTTGGGAGGTTTTGGAGAAACCGCTGTGATGAGACTACTAGACAAAGGAGCACAAGCTCTGGATTTGGATAAAATTGGCATTCGCCAAGAAAATCTAGACAAAATTATTACGGCCGTTAAAAAACCTAATGGCATCATTTTAAACACCGGTCCAACCGGTAGCGGAAAAACCACTACTCTTTATAGTGTTCTTAATTATCTCAACAAGCCCGATGTAAAAATAATCACGGTTGAAGATCCAATAGAATATCAACTACCGGGAATTCTCCAAACCTCTGTTTCGGATAAGGATGGTTATACTTTTCCCACTGCTCTTCGATCTCTGCTTCGTCAAAATCCTGATATCATGATGATTGGTGAAATTAGAGACAATGAAACCGCTCAAATTGCTGTTCAAGCATCTCTTACGGGACACTTGGTCCTTTCTACTATTCACACTAACAATGCCGCTGGAGCAGTTCAAAGAATGTCTAATATGGAAATATCTTCTCAAAATATATCCAGCTCGGTTAACGCCTTTATGGCTCAAAGATTAGTTCGAAAACTTTGTCCACATTGTAAAGAAAAATCCTCCCCTACTCCAGAAGAAAAAAAATCCCTAGAAAACGTGGTTACTTCTATTTCGAAAAAAGCTGGGATAAAAATTCCGACTCTAGAATATATTTATAAAACCAAGGGCTGTCCTAAGTGTAGTTCTTTAGGGTATAAAGGAAGAACTGTTATTAGTGAGGTGCTACTAATAGACAAGGAGATCGAAGAATTGATAAATAAAAATGCTTCCTCTTCTCAAATTGAAGAAAAAGCCAAAGAAAATGGAATGCTTACCATGCTGCAAGATGCCATCATCAAGGTCTTAGAAGGAGAAACCAGTCTTGAAGAAGTAGAGCGAGTAACGGAACTATAAAAAATTGTTTAAAAAAATAAAGTTCAAAAAAACAGTCCCGCCTAGCGGGACTGTTTTTAGCTAATTGGTTTTTTTCAATAATCTGTAGACAATGATCCTGAAACTTAAGAAATTTCAGGGAAGGAACAGTGCCGAGGTAAGTCGCAGCCGAAACCACAAAATCCATATCTGGGCAAAAAAAGTTCCCGATTTGAGGATAAAAGATAGTAACCCCCAAGTTGTCTACAGTTTACTGCTAATCATTGAGAAAAAGCCTTTTTATGGTCTTTTTACAATGACAGGGAATTTTAGCATAACTTTAAAAATTTGTCAAATGGTGTTAAGATTAGCTTAGGCTAGTTTTTCTTATTATTAAAACAAACTCCCTTATGTTAATCGACTCTTCTTCTCAAAAAAATACTGCCGCATCCTCTGATTTACAGGCTGTCTTGAAAAAAGATGAAGAAAATTTGGATGTCACCTTACGTCCTCAAAATTTCAATGAATATGTTGGCCAAGAAAAGGCTAAAAAAAATCTGGAAATTCTCATATCAGCCGCCAAAAAAAGAGGCGAACCAATCGAACATGTCCTCCTCTATGGACCAGCTGGGCTTGGGAAAACTACTCTAGCTAATATTATCGCCAAAGAATTAGGAGCTAATATAAAAATTACTTCCGGACCAGCTATAGAAAAAGTAGGTGATTTTGGCTCAATCCTGACGAATCTTTCTGATGGAGATGTTCTCTTTATCGATGAAATTCACAGACTCAATAAAAATATTGAAGAAATTCTTTATCCGGCTATGGAGGATTTTAAGTTAGACATTATAATTGGTAAGGGTCCTTCCGCTAAAACAATCCAGCTTGATCTTCCTCGCTTCACTCTAATCGGAGCCACTACCAAGCTAGGTTCTATTTCCAACCCCCTTCGCAATCGTTTTGGTGTTACTCATCGACTAGATTTTTATGAAAACAATGAAATTGAAAAAATCGTCGAAAGATCCAGCAAAATTCTTGACGTTTCAATTGATTCTTCTGGTCTTTCACAAATAGCTTGTTGCTCAAGACGAACCCCCCGAGTAGCCAATAGACTACTCAAAAGAGTCCGAGACTACTCTCAAATAAAAAACCACCCCTCAGTTGACAGCGCTATTGCCAAAGAAGCTTTAGAACTTATTGATGTCGATCATATTGGGCTAGAGCCAGCCGATAGATTTATTTTAGAAACCATTATTAAAAAGTTTAGCGGTGGACCAGTGGGAGTTTCTACTATCGCAGCCGCCACTCAAGAAGAAATACGCACTATTGAAGATGTCTACGAGCCCTACCTTTTACAAATTGGCTTTTTAGCTAGGACTCCTAAAGGACGTTTAGCTACTAGATTAGCCTATGAACATTTGGGAATAACTCTCTCAAAAGAAAGGCAGAAAAAATTAATCATTTAATCAAAACTATGCCTCTTCCTATCCTTATTGTTTATTTATTTATTGCTCTTGTTTATCTGCTAACTGTTTTCTTTGTCATTTACCATTTAATAAGCTACTCTATCAATTCCAGATTAAATCTGCTTATTTTGCCAATTTTTTCAATTGGCGCTTTAATTTTATTGCTCATCAATTTCACTTCTTTTTTTGCTATTAATTGGGACGTTTTGTGGGATAAAATAATTAACTTTGTTTAATAATGCTATGCAATTTACAAGATTTCATTTCCAAGGACAAAAAGCAGGAGAAGAAATACTCTTGGTTTCTCATCGACATTGGTTTGATATTTTAACTCAGCTATTTTTGATTTCCGGCTTGCTTCTTTTTTTGGTTTTAGGATTTGTTTATTTCCCCATCCTCTTCCCTAACTTAAAATTAGACTTAGGACAATCTTTTTTTGTTCTCTTGGAAAGTTTTATTAGCATGCTCGCTTGGGTCATAGCAGCTATTATTTGGATTGACTATTATTTTGACGTTTGGATAATTACCAATAAGAGAGTTGTTAATATTGAACAAAAGGGACTTTTTGTCCGACATGTTAGCGAATTAGAAATTGAAAATATTCAAGACATTACTACTGAAGTAAAAGGAGTTATCCCTACTTTTATGGACTTCGGCGATGTTTTTATTCAGACAGCTGCCGAAAAAGAGCGCTTCCGCTTTCACAACATTCCCAATCCTTATAAAGTTAAGGATATGATTATGAATTTACAGAAGAAAATTGAGAAAGAAGAAGCTCGAGACCTAGGAAGAATGCTCCGAAAAGAAATTCGACAAGATTAAAGACGACACAATGAGAAGGAGGGAGAATAAAATTGATTTATTTATTTTTATTCATAAAAAAACCATTTTTAGCATGGTTTTTTTGTTTTTTATTTTATTGTCTTTTTCCAAAATAAAGGCCGTCGATAAAACAATTCGATTAAATGAGCTTTATCCAAATCCCCTTTCTGGCCAAAAAGAATTCATTGAAATTTTTAATGAAGGCTCTTCCACTATTGATCTTTCTGCTTGGCTGATTCGAGACAAGGCCGGACACCAAATAACTTTTTTCGCTGGGACAATAGAAGCCAATCAATATCTAGCCGTTGAAAAAAACTTTTCTTTAAACAATACTGGAGATGAAATTTATCTTTTAAATGAAAATGGAGCTGTTGTAAGTTCCACTAGCTATCCCGGCTCTCAAAAAGAAAGTTCCTGGAGCTTCAATGGAAGCACCTGGGATTGGGCACTCGAAGCTACGCCCAACAAAGAAAATATCTTCAAAAAAATTCAAGTTTATTCAGACGAAATCAGACTAAACGAACTTTTGCCTAATCCATCGGGCGATGAAACAAAAAATGAATATATAGAAATTTATAATCCAACTAATGAAGACGTTGATTTAGAAGATTGGATTCTGAAAGACAGTTCCGCTTCGGGCAAATATATTTTTCCGAAAGACTCTGTGGTAGAAAAAGATGATTTTTTAGTTGTCTATCGCTCAGACTTTAGTTTCGCTATTAACAACTCCAGCGAATCTGTCTATCTTTTTGACCCCAATGATAATTTAGTTTCCAGCGTTTCTTTTTCTGATTCAGCCAAAGAAGATATTTCCTACAACTTCGATGAAAAAAACACTTGGCGTTGGAGTAAATTTTTGACGCCAGGAAAAGAAAACAAATTTAATAATTTGCCTACCTATGAAATCAAGATTCCTGATGATGTATATAAAAATGTTTATGCTAATTTTAAAATCAAGGTAAATGATAAAGATAAGGATGAAACAAAAGTTGCCTGGGATTTTGGAGATGGACATAAATCATACAAAAAAGAAACTAGACATAAATATAACAAAACAGGAAAATATAAAGCTAGCGTTAAAATTGATGATGGAAGCGAAAAAATTATCGATGAATTTGAAATAAAAGTAGCAAAATTTAAGGAAAGAAAGGTACGATTGCTGGCTCTTTCTCCTAATCCGGCAGGGAAAGACACAGACAATGAATGGATTGAATTAGTTAACAAAGATAAGAAAAAGGTTAATTTAAACTCTTGGAGCATTGCTATCGGAAAAAATTCTAAGTCTATGGTTAATCATCCGATTCGCGAAGATTTTGTTTTGAAGCCCGGAGAATCAAAAATACTCACCCGAGAAATTTGCGCTTTCACCCTCAATAACACCAAGTCGCGAATTGAACTTCGTTATCCCAATGGAGAAGTGGCCGATAAAGTGAAGTATAAGAAAGACAAAATTGAAGAAGATGAAATTTATTTTGAAGATAACAAAAAATGGAAATGGAGAAAAGAAGCCGTTCAGATCAAATCTTCCAAACCTATTGAAATTGAAGAAGAAATTGTCGAACCAATAGAAGAACAACTTGACGAAAATCTATTGGGACAATTTTCAAAAGATGAAAGTAAAAAGAAAAATCAAAAAATATATCTGGCTAGCAATAAAAATATTAGTCTCGACTTAATTAATTTTCCAGCCGGAAGAGTCCTGGGAACAAGCATCAGCAACTCTCCAGAAAAATTTTATTCCTTCACCACCAAAAAAGAGAATAAGCATTGGATATTTGGAATAATTTCTGAAATTAATTATTTTTTGAATAAAATACTTTTAAAACTTCCTTGAATTTAGCCCTTTAAAATGCTAAACTTGATTTGAAGTTTCTTGTTTGACATTATAACTTTTTTCTTTATAACTTGATAACTTATTATTATGTCTGGACACTCACATTGGGCAGGAATAAAACAAAAAAAGGGCTTGAACGACGCCAAGCGAGGCAAGGTTTTTACTAAACACGGAAAAATGATCTCTATTGCCGCTCGTGATGGTGGAGGCGATCCCAGCACCAATTTTTCTCTTCGCTTGGTTATTGAACGAGCCAAGGCCGACAATATGCCCAAAGAAAATATTGAGCGAGCTATTAAGCGTGGAACTGGCGAGCTTAAGGGTGAAGAACTTTCCGAAATCATTTATGAAGCTATCGGTCCGGGAAACATTATGATGATCATAAAAACCGCCACTGATAATCGCAATCGAACAGTTAGTGAAATTAAATCTATCTTAACCAAGGCCGGAGGAAAGATGGCCGAAATGGGCAGCTCTATGTGGAATTTTGAACAAGTGGGCCGAATTTACGTAGAATTAGACAAGGAAGATCAAGAAAAAATAGAGCTTATGGCCATCGAGGCAGGCGCTAAAGATTTACAGTCAGAAGAAGCTGGTATGATAGTTTTCACTGAACCTCAAGAATTGGGGAAAATTCAATCTGAACTAGACAGTAAAAATGTAAAGATAGCTGAGGCCGGATTAATTTTTTTACCTAAAAATACCGTTCAAATTGATAAGATCACTCGTCAAAACTATGAGAAGCTGCTTGAAACGCTAGATGACCAAGATGACGTAGAAGAAATATATGACAATTTATAGTTTTTATGAAAAGAAAAAAACCACTAAATTTTAGAATTCTGGGAATCGATCCTGGAACAGCCATTGTTGGCTGGGCTGTTCTAGAAGAAAATGAAGCCGAACTCGTGCCCAAGGCTTTTGGTCATATAGCTACTTCCCCAAAAAAAAGTGACGAAGAAAGAATTTTTGAAATATACCAAGATTTAGCCAAGGTTATTGATAAATATAAGCCAGAAGAATCAGCTATAGAAAAGCTTTTTTTCTTTAAAAATGAAAAAACAGTCATGGAAGTGAGTCAAGCCAGAGGAGCGATTATCTTGACTTTAAAGCAAAAAGGTGTTAATGTTTTCAGTTATACTCCGCTAGAGATTAAGCAGGCTTTGACGGGATATGGCCGAGCAGATAAAAAACAGGTTCAGAAAATGGTTCGCGACATTTTGCATCTTCCAGAAATTCCCAAACCTGACGACACAGCTGACGCCATTGCTACCGCCATTTGCCACTTTAATAGTCGAAAAATTAAATTTTTAAAAAACCCAAAGAATAACTAAACCCTATCTTTGGCTATAAAAATATGGAAAGTATTAGCCCTATAATTAAATTCTTTATGTTTCAGGGAGTTCCCTTTGAAACTGTGATTTTAATTCTAATTTTACCTATAATTGCGACTCTGATTGCTCTTCTTCGCCAAGTTTTTGGCATTAAGGCTTTTGGACTTTATACTCCCCTTATTGTAACTTTCGCTTTTTTGGCTACCAACGGCATAAAATATGGCATTATTATTTTTGTCCTGGTGATTTTGTCAGGAATTATTATGCGTTTTGTTTTAAAGCCATTTCGCTTACTTTTTCTTCCTCGTGTAGCTATTATGGTAACCGTCGTAGCTCTTTTTATTTTAGTCATGCTGACAGCTGGTGGATCATTAAGAAGAACGGGACTCGCGGCTGTTTCTATTTTCCCTATTTTGATCATGATTACTTTGGTAGAAAAATTTATTACCGTTCAAATCGAAAAAGGCACCAAAACAGCCGCTATTTTGGCAGCAGAAACTTTAGCTATTTCTATTTTGGGCTATTATTTGGCCAGCTGGACAATGTTAATTAGTCTTCTGGCTACTTATCCTTGGATAGTTCTCATCACCATTCCAATCAACATTGCTCTTGGAAAATGGACGGGGCTTAGAGCTCAAGAATATTTTCGCTTTAAGGAAGTGCTTAAAAAAATATAACCTATGTTTAATCCTTTCAAACAAAGCAAGAAAATCCTAGGAATGAACTCGAGAAATCTTGAATTCATTCGTCCTTTGAATTTAAAAAAGGCTCGTCGCCTGGCTGATGATAAGTTGCTTAGCAAAAAAGTTCTAGCTAAAAACAATCTGGCCGTTCCAAAATTAATTGCCAAGATTAGAAATCAAGAAGAATTGGATAACTTTGTTTGGGAGGAATTACCAGAAAGTTTTGCTCTAAAACCCAATCGAGGTTTTGGAGGTGAAGGAATTATTGTTGTTTATGGAAAAAAGAAAGGCACTCAAGACGTTTGGATTAAAGCTGATCGTTCTTTAATAACCGTTTCTGACCTTAAAAATCACATTCGAAACATTCTAGATGGATTTTATTCCCTTTCCAATACTCCCGACATGGCCTTCTTTGAAGAAAGACTAAAATTATCTAAAGTTTTCAAGCCCTACGCCTATAAAGGCATTCCAGACATCAGAATTATTGTTTTTAACAAGGTGCCTGTCATGGCAATGCTCCGACTTCCCACTAAAGAATCTGGTGGAAAAGCTAATCTCCAGCAGGGAGCTATTGGAGTGGGGATTGATTTAGCTAGCGGAACAACCACTACAGCTGTTCTGGGGAAAAATAAAATTATAGAATATATCCCTGGAACCAGAATGCTTCTTTCAGGACTAAAAATTCCTTATTGGAATGATCTCTTGACTCTAGCTGTTCGTTGTCAGGAAGTTTCAGGACTGGGATTTCTAGGAGCCGATATCGCCATTGATAAAGAAAGAGGACCGGTAGTGGTGGAACTTAATGCCAGACCAGGACTTTCAATTCAAGTAGCCAATTTGTCCGGTCTCAAAGAAAGACTGGAAAGAGTTAAGGGGATTAAAATTAAGACGCTTGAACGAGGGGTGCGCGTTGGCGCTGATCTTTTTGGTGGAGGAATAGAAGAAAGCCTAGAGGGGCTTTCTGGAAAAAAGGTTATTGGCACTGTTGAAAAAGTAAAATTGATTGGAAAAAATAGTCAGGAAGTTGAGCTAGAAGCTAGAATTGACACAGGAGCTGGAATTTCTTCTATTGATAAAGAGCTGGCTCGAAAACTAGGCTTTGAAGAAGCAGTCAAAGTATGGGAAGACTTTCATCTTGACCGTGTGCTTAATGAAGAAGAAATAAAAGAATTGAGTCAAAATAAGACCTGGAAAGAGTTAGAAAAGCATCCGGATATTGTTGGCGTAGCTAAAACTTTTTCTTCTCATGGAGCCACCTATCGCATCGAAATAAGGATAGAAATAAAAATAGATTCTTTCCCTATTATATCTAAGGCGTCTATCGCTAACAGAACCAACCTTAAATATCCCATCCTAATTGGAAGAAGGGATTTAAAAAGATTTTTAATTGATGTTAATAAAAACTAGTATGGACATAGCTAATATAATTAAGCCCTATAAAAATACGATTGGCAAAACCTTCATAAAAAGAAATATTCCCATCATTAGAATTATGCAAAAAAAGGCCATATTTCAAGTGGGATTGGGTGAAAAACAAAGAAGATTTATTTACGATGATATAGGCACTTCAGTTGCCAGAAGAATCTGTGGGAACAAGAACTATACTAAATACTTCCTTGAACAAATTGGAGCTCCCACGCCAAGAGGCTTCAAGGTACATTCAATACTAGAAGTAGAAGATGCTCTAAATAAACTAGAAAAACCAGTTGTCATAAAACCAATTTCTGAAATGTGGGGGAAGGGAATCACAACCAACATAAAAACGCCCAGGGAAGCGAAAAAAGCCTTTCTAGAGGCTTCCAAATATAAAGGTAACTATGCCATAATGGAGGAGCAAGTTCAAGGAGATGACCACAGAATTCTTATTTTGGGAGGAAATTATATAGCTGGACTAAGAAGAACCCCGCCAATAGTCATAGGCGATGGGGAGAAAACCATCCAGCAATTGATTGATGAAGAAAATAAAAAAAGAAAGTTTAGCAAAAAAATTGTAAAAAAAATATTGATAGATCAGATAGTTTTAGATTATTTTGAAAAAAATAACTTATCTTTGAAGTCTGTGTTGTCCAAGGGCAAAAAAATTAGAATTAGAATGACTGGCAATATATGCTCTGGAGGAATAAGTAAAAATATTACCAAGGAAGTTCATCCTTCAACCATTGAACTATGTAAAGAAATAGCGGCCTGTTTAGATCTGGAAATAGCGGGCGTAGATATATTAACAACTGACATATCAAAACCCCTTTCAGCGACAAACGGTAAAATAACAGAAGTAAATCAAAATCCAGACATCTTAATGCACACAAATCCCTACGCCGGAGAACCGCTTGACACTGTTGATCTTTTCACTAGATACCTATTCCCTAAAGAAAAAGATGCTTGGATAAGTATAACCAGAAATGGAGAAAGAATAAACTCAATCGACGAGCTTTTTAAATGCTTGGAGGTTATTCCAAAAAAAGTTTCCTACAAAAAAAGCTCTAGAAAAAAAACAGCCTCGAGGCCAGGAAAGCCACTCTTGGTCTATTTATTGAATAACCAGGTAACATCTGTAAAGCTTTGATTTTATAACTAACTAAGCAGTAAGCATGAGAATTAACACAAAATCTAAACTCTCGCAAGAGATATTAGAAGCTTATGAAAAGAATATCTCAAGACTGCCTCTTTATAAGGCTGGCCATTTTTTTGAAAGAGCCTACAAAATAACGGGAGACAAGAAATACGAAGAGGTAATATATAGACACGTAAAAAAAAATAAGATACACAAGCTAAAAGCTGATTTGGCCAGACTAAAAAAGAATGACTTTAATATAAAAATAGAGAAACCAAAAAAAAATTCTAGCGAAAGAAAGAAAAAAAGGCTGATATTATATAGCAAAAATCCGCAAATAAAATTTTTTGATTCTCTTTTGATAGATCTGCTTTTTTGCAAAATGTTTTCATTACAAAAAACAGTTTTAAAAGAAGAATTTTTGGAAATAATTAATGAATTAAAGAAGATTAATTTTAGAAAAATTTATCTTAAAGAAGATGTTATAAAATTTGATAGCTCTTTTTCATTTAACTCGGCCTTTATATTGAAAAATCTTGCCATATGTGATTTCACGGAAGAAATGGAGCTGTTGATAAAAAATATGTATCTAGATGAACAAGGAAGATT
>Ga0180007_10003627_pt1 | contig 17012 bp, 14 predicted proteins | sample MM_PC_MetaG_FD_121122 | JGI IMG/M metagenome (GOLD analysis project Ga0180007, IMG submission 121122) | Groundwater microbial communities from the Aspo Hard Rock Laboratory (HRL) deep subsurface site, Sweden - MM_PC_MetaG | ecosystem: Environmental > Aquatic > Deep subsurface > Groundwater... | reverse complement strand
TAGGTTTTGTTATTTTTTTTAATCATGAGGGGTATTTTAACCTAAAATTGAGGCTGATGCGCATATTTTATTGTATTAAAGGGAAGAAGTGCCAATTTTATCAACCATTTTTGATACGGCGCCTATTGCTTGGGCAGATATGCTGGTTTTTTGGGACACACCCATTTCTCTACTCAGTTTTGCGATGGAAGCAAGGAGTAGCATCCCGATTTTGGTTCTAGTTCCTGGAATAATAAGCGATTTTGAAGAGAAGTTTCCACAGACAAATGTCCATTTCGAATCCAATGCTTTGTGTGCAGGACGGGATTTTTTGGACAGGGTGCAGGAACCTCTGTCCGCATGATCAAAACAGGACCTTGGGGGCGCATTTTTGCTATCGCGCGCCAAGGTCCTTTAATGTTATAATCCTTTTATATGAGTAAACCTATCGTTGCCCACATATCTACAACTTATCTTAAACCTTCCGAAACATTTATTTATTCTTTTGTACATAACCATAAAAATTATGAACCATACATAATTTGTGAAGAGTGGGTTAATAAAGAAATGTTCCCTACAAAAAATGTGTGGGAAATGCCTAAACTTTCTATGCTGGAAAGAGCGGAGAACCTTATTTCAAAACAACTTTTAATTCGCAATACTGCGTCCGAGAAAAAATATTTGTCCCAGTTATCCAAAATTAAACCTAATATCCTCCTTGCCCATTTTGGGCAAATAGGTATGTACGCTACCCCTCTAAAAGAAAAATTAAATGTTCCTTTGGTTACTTATTTTTATGGAATAGATTTAGACTATCGCAAACTTGCCGTTGAGCTTGGAAAATCGGGAAGTAACAAGATTCATATTCCCATATTGTCAAGGAAGGATTACTGGCGAGATGGATATAAAAGATTATGGGAAAAAGGAGACGCTTTTTTAACTTTTTCGGCAAAATCCCGCGCGTATTTAATTTCGGTGTTAGGCGCTCCAGAAGAAAAAGTATTTAGCATTCCGGGCGGAATTAATCTGTTCCATTTTAAATTCAAACAAAGAACTTTACCAGAAAATGGAGAAATAAAATTTGTTACTGTTAATCGCTTGGTTGAAAAAAAGGGTGTGGAATACGCCATAAAGGCAATGCCTTATATTCTTAAAAAATACCCAAAAGCCACTTACGATATTATGGGAAAAGGTCCCCTGCTTGAAAGTTTGCAGGCGTTAGTGGATAAATTGGGAGTAGGAAGAAGCGTAAAACTTTTAGGGTTCACTCCAGACGAGGTCCTTATTAAAAAACTGGACGAGGCTAATGTGTTTTTAAACCCTTCCGTTACAGCTAAAGATGGGGATATTGAAGGTTGGGTTAATGTAACTTTAATGGAGAGTATAGCTTCCGGTCTTCCAGCGATAGCCACTTATGAATCGGGTTCCGAAACAATTTTGCCTGGGTTTAGCGGGTATATTTGCGCTGAAAGAGACGAAAAAGATTTAGCTGAAAAGGTTTTAATGCTTTTGTGCGATATCAAAAAATATGAGCAGATGAGCAGAAATTGTCGTTCCCTTGCGGAAATGAGCTTTGACGCCAAGAAACAGACCCAGAGGTTGGAGGGGTTGTTTGACTTAATATTAAACTCAAATCTCAAAACGCAAAACTCAAAACCACAACTTTAAATCTCAAATCTTAAAGGCTATTAATAAGATTTAGGGTTTTGAGATGTGGATTTGAGATTTGACATTTGAGTTTTGAGATTAGCAAATGAATTTTTGTATTCTAATCCGTTCAACAACTTTTCATAATAAATCTGGCGGGCTTGAAACCCAAAACAAGACCCTTTGTGAAGGTTTAGCAAAGAAGGGGCATAAGGTTGTTGTAATATCAACCTCAACTCTATCCAACCCCCGAGGTTGGACGAAGGAGAGCGGAGTTCAATATTTTTTTGTTAACGCGCCTTCTGGAATTTACAGCAAAAAGTGGTGGGAGGAAAGCGCTAAAGAATTTAGAAGACTTAATAAAAAAGATAAATTTGATGTAGTAATAAGCCAAAGTAGCGCGGGAAAAGCAGTATTTGCTGGCAAGTCGTCCTTTAGGAAAATAGCGGTTAGCCACGGTACCGCTTTGGGCGAATTAAAGACGCGTGTAAAATCCATAAAAAGTTTAAGAAATATAGCGCGAGTTATCCTTAAGGATATCCCAATGGTTGTTAGCGGATATTATGACGATTTACAGGTTTTTAAAAATGCCGATAAAATTGTTTGCGTAAGCTCTTTATTAGCGGATATGTTGCTTAAAGAATATCCTTCCGTAAAGAGAAAAGTGGTTGTTATAGATAATGGAGTAGACGAAGAGAAGTTCAAAATACAAGATACAAAATACAAGATACTAGATACAAGAAATTTATTCACGCTTTTGTATGTGGGTAGAATTGTGGAAGAGAAGGGAATACCCCAATTGCTTGAGGCAAGCGGAAAACTTCAATCTTTGGTTCCTAATCTTCAAGTATTAATCGTTGGCGGAGGCAAAGATTTGGATAAATTTAAGCTTCTCACAAAAAAGCTGAAAATTGAGGATGTCGTTAATTATGTGGGTGAGGTAGGGAACAGTCAAGTTGTTGAATACTACAAAAAATCTGATGTTTTTGTTTATCCAAGTTTAAGGCAGGAAGGGTTTCCTATGGTTTTAGCCGAAGCTATGATGTGCGGTCTTCCCATTATCGCCTCTCGTATTGGCGGGATTTCAAGCGCTATTGAAAATAATAAAACGGGAGTTTTGGTACCTCCGGGGGATGTTCAAGAGTTGGTTTTGGCTATAAAAAACCTTTACGATAACCCCTCTTTAAGAAAAAGTATATCCCAAAACGCCAAGAGCAGGGCGGAAGAAAACTACAGCCAGGAAGCAATGGTTGCGAAATATCTCAAAATTATGTAGATACAGGTCTTTTGGGGTGCTGACCCCTAAATGCAATCCTCGTCATTGCGAACCGCCTACTGGCGGGGAAGCAATCTCAACTATGGTGTGGTAAAATTACCTAATATGAAACCTTTTAATATTCTGCGAGTTGTGTACGACTGGCCTCCGCCGTGGGATGGACTGGCCCCCGCGCCTTACGAGCTTTCTAAATCTCAAATTGCGTTGGGAAATAAGGTTATTGCTTTAACAGGAGGTCTAGGAGGAAGAAAATTTATCCATAGAAAATTTAAAAAAGTGGAGGATAATGGGAGGCTTGTTGTTTATAACCTGCCGCGAGCTATCAAAAAATTGGGTCCTTTTTTTACCACTTCCCTATTTGTTATTCCTTATTATTTAGTTTTGCGGATTTTTAGAAAAGTTAATATTGTCCATGGACATGGGCATATTATGCTTTGGTTTAATGTTTACAAACTTATTTTTGGCAAGATAGATAAAATTCCATACATTGCCCATTTTCATATAACTGGGGCTGGCAGAGAAGAACTTCTTGCCAAAAGAGGATATAAGTTAGATTTTTTTACCAAATTTGTGGAGTATCCCTTGCATAAATTATCCGATAAACTTGGAATTAGGGTGGCAGATGCCTGTATTTTTGTCAGTAAAGACCTAATTTCCGAAGCGCAAAAATTTTATAATGCCGACAAAGATAAATGTTTTTTAATGGAAAGCGGCGTTAACACCGCTATTTTTAATGAAAACCAAAAAGTTAAGCGCGAAAAAGAGATATTGTTTGTTGGTATGGTGGACTCTCGCAAAAACCCCGATTTAATAATTAGGGGTTTAAAGTATTTAAAGGGATTCAAGGCTGTTTTTGTGGGTAGAGGGTCAGAATCTTATATTAATGAGCTTATTGCCCTTGCGAAAAAAGAAAAGGTGGCGGAAAAAATAAAATTTGAAGGGTATGTTCCTTATAAAGAGTTACTGCCTTTTTATAGACGAGCGTCTGTTTTTGTTCTGCCTTCCTTATACGAAGGTCTGCCAAAAGTTGTTTTGGAGGCCCTTTCCTGCGGAACTCCTGTTGTGGCAAGCGGATTTGCGGTTAAGAGTCCTATTAATGGTTTATATATTTATGAATCCTTTACGCCTAAAGACTTGGCGGATAAAATAATATCGGTTTCTAAAGAAAGTCAAAAAGTGGATACCGAGTTTATAGAAAATTTTTACAGCTGGAATTGCAGAGCTTTGGAAATACAAAGAATATATGAAAAAATTGTCTCTCAATAAATATAGTTTCTTAATATGGGCAGTTTTTCTTTTATTAATTGCCGTTATTTATTTTTTTAATCAAGGTTATTATATAGGAAGAAACCCTTACCCCTCTGGAGACGAACCTGATTATCTTGTTGGGGCTATGAAAATAAAGGAGTATGGGGGGCCCTCAAAATTTATTTCTTATTTAGTTTCAGGAAGTTTCTTGGAGGCAAGAAAACACCCTCTTTATATGTTTCTGCTATCTTTTTTTGCAGATAAAAGTTTGGATTTTTTTGTTTATAGCAAGTTTTTTAACTTTATTTTAGGGGGCGCGCTTTTGACAATGTCGTATTTTATTATGAAGAAAATGTTTAATGTTTTTGCCGCTATTTTTTTTGTCCTCATACTTTCTTTAAGCGAATTGTTTCTTGCGGAAACAGCGCTTGTTGTTCCCGACAATTTAATGGCGCTTTTGATTTTGTTAGCCTGTTATTTTTATTATCTTGGTTTTGAAAATGTTAAAAATTTGCGGACTAAACATTGGGTTTTGGGTTCTTTTTTTTGCGGTTTGGCATACCTAACAAAACCAAATGGAATCTTTTTGCTCGTGGCATTTTTTTTAACGGCGCTTCTTTTGTTAAGAAAGAGAATTTTTAAAAGCAAATCGTTTTTTGTAGCTGTTTCGGTTTTTTTGTTGGTAACTTCTCCGCTTTTAATTAGAAATTTTGTTTTGTACAAAAATCCTTTTTATAACAACAATGTTTCGCTTTTATGGATAGAAAACAGGCAGGAAAGAAGAGCGCCCGATTTTAACCAAGCCTCTCCTACGATATTAACCTATTTTGCCGAAAAGGGTGTTGTTAATGAAATTAAGTTGTATGCCGAGAATTCTGTAAAAATGGCTTCCAATTTTTCAATGCTTATACTTTTTGGAGAATGGCGATGGCGATTTTCGTTTCCTTTGCTTTTTCTTGCCGTTTTTTCAATGATTTTGGACAAAAAAAAGAAGCGGGCTTTGTTTTTTGGAGTGTTTTTTGGCATTTCTTATCTATTCTTTGCTTATAATTACAAAGTTAGCCCGCATTATCGGCATATAATGCCCATAATTTTTATTCCTGTGGGCTATGTTTCTTTGCTTTTTGAGAGAGCTCCTTTTTTATCTTCCCGAAGGAAAAAACTTGTCTATAAAATAGCGACTATTGCGTTGGTGGCAGGGGGTCTTTTTTTTGGTTATAACAAGCTTTATACCGAAAAGAGATTAAGTAAAGAGGTTTTTGAAGGTCAAGTGGATATTAGCGCGGCTCATATCGGTACTAGGAATTGGCTTGTTTCCAATATGAAAGATAATAAGAGTTATGTTATGGGATTGGATGATAATTTTATGTTTACTTGGTACACCGATATTAAAGGTAAAAGGATTATCCAGCCATATTTTAGTTCTTTTGAAAAATTTTCCAAATTTCTTATCCAAAATAAAGTAAATTATGTAGTATTAGGTGGGCAGACCGTAAATTCGTTTCCCGAAATTTATCAAGATTATTTTGAGAAAAAGAAAAATTCTCCGGACTATTTGCGACGGATAGCTACTCCTGAAAAATGGGTAATGGTTTTTAATTTTCCGTTTGAAAACGAGGAACATTTTAAAGTTTTAATTTATGATGTGAGCGTTTTATGGAAATAAAATTTAAGCATTTAATTTTGTTTATCGGCTTTTTTGTTGTTGTTAAAATTGTATTTTTTTATTTAACTCCCGCCGAATGGGGAGACTCTTACCGTTTTTTAAGAGCGGGGGAATACCTTTCGCATTTTTCGTATCCTTTGGATGAAAAAAGGCTTCCGCTTTTCCCGTTTATTTTATCTTTCGCGTTTTTACTTAAAGTGGACCCGTTGGTATGGGGGAGAATGGCAGTTTTAGTGTTATCTGTTTTGTGTTTGATTTTTACTTTTAAATTAGGAACTCTTTTGTTAAAAAATACCAAGTCAAGTTTTTTAGCAATGGTCCTTACCGCTTTTAGCCCGGTATTTTTTTATTGGACTGGAAAAGTTTATGCGGAAGTTCTTTTTACATTTTTGGTTTTGCTCTCCTTAACTTTATATTTTGGATATAAAGGCAAGCATAAAAGTTTGTTATTAGGCTTAATGTGCGGACTAGCTTTTATGACCAGATTTGAAGGTTTTCTCCTGTTTCTGGCTATTTTGGCAGGGATATTTGTTAAGAGAAATATTAAAAATTTGCTCTTTTACTTGAGTAGTTTTTCTATTGTCTCCGCGCCTTATTTTTTATTTAGGTTTATAAATCTAAGAAACTTTTCCAGCGCCTATTTTTTGGAGCCGTCCCAATTTTCGTTTGATTTTAAAGCGGGGATAGCTTTTTTTGCGAGTCTAGCATTTTTGTTTGGGTTTATCCCGCTTTTGGATTTGTCCTCGTTAAAAAAATTCCTAACCAAGAAAAACATTGGCAATCTTCTCCCTATTTTAGTATTTGTTGTTTTGGAACTTTTGCTTTCGTTTGTATGGCAAGCGGCAATCCCACGCCTTTTCGTTCCAATAATTCCACTGCTTTCCCTTGGATTAGCAAAGAGGATTACGGCTGTCCCTAAAATTAATTTTAAAAATATGGTCTTTTATGTGGCGATGTGGGCTTTGTTTTTGTTAGGGAGGTTTTATGTACGCTTGCCGTTTTTGGTATTTGGGAAGCTCGTGTTAATTCCTTTGTTGTTAAGTTTTATTTATGCGCTATTTTTGCATTTTAGAAAACAATCTTACTTATATTTACTTATTATCGCAGGTATTCTCTCTTCGCTTCTTGTCGCTTATTTTTTTAAAAATGTGTATAAAACCGTTTATCAAGCCGCCCTTTTTGGGCAAACTTTGGAAGGGAAAATTGCTTATAGCGATGAAACAGGGGTAACAAATTGGTATTTAAAAGAAGGTAAAGGGGTGTTTTATGATTTGGATTATTCCGAAGAGGGAGAATATAAATGGTTGCTTGAAAATGATATTTCTTACATAATAGATACCAACGAACATAATGAAGGCAGTAAAATAGAGGTCTTTAAGGACGAAGAATATAAAAGTAGATTTGAAATTGTTAAAAAATTTAGGTCGTCAATTGGAACAGCGGAAACTATGTCCACAATTTATAAAATTAGCAAGCAATGAAATTATCAGTAATTATTCCTGTATATAATGAAATAGGTACTTTGGAAAAGATACTTAAGAAGGTTAAGGATGTAAAAGTTCCTAAAGAGATTATTTTGGTTGATGATGGTTCAACGGATGGAAGCAGAGAGTTTTTGGAGGAACTTAAAAGAAAAGATACCGCGCTTAAAGTTATCTTTCAAAAAGAAAATCAAGGGAAAGGGGCGGCGTTAAGAGTCGGTTTTAAAAAGGTTAGCGGGGATTATGTAATAGTCCAAGATGCCGACTTGGAATACGACCCGAGAGATTATCTTAAATTGCTTAAGGAGCTTAAGGGTTCCAAAACGGTGATTTACGGTTCCCGTTTTATGGGGAGTTATAAAGATATGACTTCTTTGCATTTCTTTGGGAATCGCATTCTTACTGTCTTAACAAACCTTCTTTTTGGGGTGGCTTTAACGGATATGGAAACTTGTTATAAATTAATCCCCGTGGAATTAATCAAGAAGATAGAGATAAAAAGCAATCGTTTTAATTTTGAGCCGGAGATAACGGCAAAAATTTTGAAAAACGGATATAAAATTAAGGAAGTTCCAATTTCTTATGCCGGAAGAACGGCAAGCGAGGGTAAAAAAATAACTTGGAGGGACGGTTTCTCGGCTTTAGCAACACTTATAAAGTTTCGCTTTTTAAGCTAGGGATTATTTCGTCATTGCGAGGGAGCGTTAGCAACCGAAGCAATCCCAACTAGATTTTAATGAAATGGATTTATTCAATACCTCTATAAAAAAGATAAATAATTTTAAAGTCCCTCTAGTTTTGTTTTTATTCTCTTTTACGCTGTATTTTTTCGGCTGGCTGTTTTTGTATCAAGCAGGAGTTAATGAACTTTTGGTGCAAAGCGCGGACGCTGTTCCCGCTACTTATCTGCCGGTGAGTATTCTAAAGGAGGGAAATTTTAACTTAAACGGGTATTATGATTATTTCCGCAAAAAATGGCCTGATGGGGACGATAAAAAAGCAAAGCCCTATTATTTAGCGTATTCTATAAAAGGGGATATTGTTTCGTATTTCCCAACAATGAATTCTGTTTTGGCGCTTCCTTTTTACCTTCCACTTTTATTTGTGAACACCCCTCCCAATTCTGAATTGATTCCTATTTTTGGAAGGGTGTCGGCGTCCGCTTTTGCCGCTTTATCCGCTGTTTTTGTTTATCTCGTATCTTTAGAACTTATGAAGGATAGGAAAAAATCCTTTCTAATATTTTTTTCCTACGCTTTTGGAACAATTACTTGGGGGCTTTCAAGTCAAACCCTTTGGCAACATAGCCCCAGCCAAATGCTTCTTTCTTTGTCCTTGTATCTTTTGCTGAAAGGGTTAAGAGATGTCCGATTTATTAAATATGCGGGCTTAACTTTGTCCCTCGCGACTTTAGTAAGACCAACGGGAATAATACCGGCATTATTTTTTACGCTGTTTGTATTTCTAAAATATAGAAAAGAAATATTTAAATTTGTTGGACTTTCGTTAATTCCTTTAGTTTTTCAATTTTGGTACAACAATGAGTATTTTGGGGGAATTTTAAAACATTCTTACGAGAGCCAGCAATTTACGAACTGGACGGGAAAATTTCCGGAAGGTTTTTTTGGGTTATGGCTTTCTCCGAGCAAAGGCTTATTGCCCTATTCTCCCATATTTCTTTTTTCGCTGATAGGGGTTTATCTTATCTGGTCCAAGAGGACGAAATTAGGAAAAGAAGTAATTCTTATTTTTAAACTGTTATCAATCGTGATTTTGTTATTTACGATGATGATGGGGCGGTGGGTGCATTGGTATGGTGGGTGGGGGTTTGGGTATCGTATGGCGGTTGATATAACGCCTTTTTTGATACTATTTTTGGTCCCGATATTGCAAAGCCCTCTTTGGAAAAAATTAAAATATTTTTATTTTCCGCTTCTTTTATGGTCGGTTATTGTGGAGATAGCGGGGCTCACCTTTGATTTTAGGCACTGGCACACGCTTTACGACAATGGGCCTGTGGACACGGGTTGGTTATGGTCAATTAAAAACAGTGAGATGGCGTATTATTTTAGGAGGTTTTTATTAAAATTCAAGTGAAAAAGATTTTTGCAATTAAACACATATTTATATTGCTCTTGTTTCTAGCATTTTCTTTTTTCCTTTTTAAAATTGTTAAAGACAGACCCGAAAGTCCCAACGACATAGGGTTTTTGGGCGGGATTATCTCGTGGGGCAGATATAACACGCCTAATATAGATAAAACTATTCAAATAATTACTAGAGACAAGGCATTTTATGAGGGAAAATTCTATTCTGTAAAGCCCCCGCTTCTTATTTGGGTGATTGGACGGTCATTACATTTAGTTTTTACTGGGGTGAAACCAGTTCTTATTGACAATGACATTCCTTTCCATTTGGCGGGAGTTTATTTAGTATCTACTATTCCAATTTTATTATTGACCTTTTTGATGTTTTTGTTATTTTTAAAAAAGCGCGTTAATCTTTATCTTTCTTTAATTTTGTCTTTTCTACTATTTTTTTCATCGCTGATTTTCCCTTACGCGCAATACCTAAATAATCATATATTAACAGCGCTTTTTAGCGTTGCTTTCTTTTCCTCGTTCTTTTTTTGGCGAAAGAAAGAAATTCTTAAGGACATTGTTTTAGGGGTTTTATTGTCCTTTTTATTGGCGGTGGAACCGCAGTTTTTTGCAATTTTTATGTTATGTTTAAGTCCTTTGCTAATTTTAGATTTTAAGAAAAATTTCAGAAGATATTTGTATTTGTTTTTAGGGTTTTTTTCTCTAACATTTGCGCATTTTCTGTTAAATCATTTATCTTTCGGAGTTTTATATCCTATTCAGCTTAATATGTCGCGGTTTTTTGGTTATGAAGGTTCTCATTTGTATAATGTTACTAACCTCTTGGATATAAATGTCTATCGCGCATCTTTTCCAATTCTTGTGTTTAATAATCTTTTAGGGACGCATGGAATATTTTTATATATGCCTGTCCTTTTATTTTTCTTTCTTTACAAAAACAAAAAAGCGTTGGGGTGGGTTTTTACTTTAGCGCTTTTAATAGTTTCGGTTATTGCTTATTCCATATTTTCGCCAAATTTTGGGGGTTGGTCTTATGGTAACAGGAGGTTAATTCCCTTGATTCCTCTTTTATATTATTACGCGGTTTTGGCGTTTGTTGAAACCAAAAGCAAAGGGCTGAAAATTTTGTTTGTTATACTTGTCGTTATTTCCGTATTTTTTTCCTACCTTGGGTTTAAAAATACTTGGTTTAACAAAAAAGTTCACATAAACCGCGACTTTTCGTATTTTCCTTTGCTGTATAATCTAAACAAAGATTATTTTAAGGTTTTTTCCTATGACCCATAAGTTACTAAAGCTACTTAAGTTACCTAACTTCCAAATAACTGTGCTTATGCTTATAGCTGTGGTTATGTGCGCCTATGCTGTTAATGGGCTTAGTGTAGGAAGAGATGAAGGCGTTCACGCCTTTGCCGCAAAAAATTTGGCTTTTGCTAGTAGATACACCCTAACACTTGTGACAGATAATTATGATTTTGACCGGCGGATTGCGGTGGGACCTACTGTTATTGCTCCTACGGCTTTACTGTTTAAGCTTTTTGGTATTTCGCTTTATACAATAAGAGCTGTCCCAGCGCTGTATTTTTTGCTTTTTATTTTGGCGTTTTACTTTTTAGTCAAACGAGAGTTTGGCAAAACCCCAGCTTTTTTAACCTGCTTGCTTATTTTATCTTCTCAATGGTCCTTTTTCCGGGAATTGGCTTTGTTTAACCCAATTTACAGAACATTAACTGGGGAAGCGGCGGGGTTGTTTTTTTTGACACTTTCCTTATTGTTTTGGAGGAAGAGCTTTCTGTCCGCTTTTATTTTAGGACTGGCTGTTTTAACAAAGTATCAGTTTGCATTGGCTATCCCCGTATTTTTGCTGGTTCAAAAAGGGACTACCCCGAATCGGGGTAGTCCCTTTTTGAGAGCGCTAGTTTGGAGGTTGTTGGTATTAGCTTTGATAACAGCAATGCCCTTGCTTTTTTGGTTTGGTTACCAGTATTTATGTTTGGGACACACCCAGTTTTTTAATGAAATTGTTTCGTATAAAAACTTTTCAAGTCAAACATTTGATTTTTCCTTTTTTAGGATAAAGCAAAATATCGTGGATAAATGGATGGAACTAAACCCTTTAGCCTTAAAAATATATTTTACTTTGCCCGCAATTATATTTGGGTGGTTTTATTCTGTTAAAAAAGGATTGCTAAAAGACCCCTTGAAAATGTTTTTGATTGTTTTCCCAACAATTTGGATGGTTTGGTACATTTTTTCGCGCGGATATATTCGTTACGAAATCCCCGGACTATATTTTTCCTTGATTTTCTTGTCTTTATTTTTCGTAAACTGTTTTAAAGGAGTCTCCTTGAAAAAGGAGACTCCTTTGTTTGTTTTTATCTTTTCTTTGCTTGTTATAGTCCTCGGCTTTGGGTTTTACATAAACTATCGCGAGGCTAAAGTTGTGGAACCCAAAAGTGCTCAAAATATGGCAGAGTATGTTTTGGCGAATGTCCCGCAAGGTAATATACTAACTGGGGAGTTAGATTTTGCGGTTGATTTGTTTTTGTATAACCGCCCGCCATTGTTTCACGCTTTTTCGGGGGCTAGGCAAAAGGCGTCTCTAGATGAGGGTTTTGTTTATCCAGCCTTTAATTATTCTTACATAATTTCAAAAGATAATGACCCCACATTTGAAAATTTATTAAGGACGGATGATTGGCAGTTTATAAAAAAGTTTGGGGATTTAAGTCTTTATGAATTTGTTGATTGTGGATGTGGGTCAAATGTCAACTAAATGATTAAATTTTTGAATGAACATAAATATCTTATCCTAATTCTGCTTTTATCTTTTGGTCTTCGCGTTTTTGGTATCTCTTTTGGTTTTCCATTTTTTCTCCACCCCGACGAAACTAAAATCGTGGAACCCGCGTTAACAATGGCGTTTAATATAAAAACCGCCGATTTTAATCCGCACTTTTTTTATTATCCTCATTTTCTGATGTACTTTCTGGTTATAATTATTCAAATCATAAAAGTTATTCTAATTCCGTTTGGTATTTTTAATTCACTGCCCAAAGAATTTTTCTATTTTACAGCTAGAATGATTTCGGTTTTGTTTGGAACCGCTTCCGTTTTTTTAACTTATGTAATAGCCAAAAAAGTATCTCCCAAGGGTAGGGAGGAACAAATAGGTCTAATGTCCGCTTTGTTTTTGGCGGTCGCTTTTTTGCATGTTAGAAACTCTCATTATTATACGGGGGATGTTCCCGCCACTTTTTTTATTTTGTTATCTTTGTTATTTTTTTTAGGGGTCAGACCCTCCGCCAGCTGGCGGAAAGGTCTGACCCCTATTAAACTTGCAATGGCTGGATTTTTTTGTGGCATTGGAATTTCTACAAAGTATTATCCCGCGCTTTTATTGCTTTTGTACCTTCCAACTATAATCTATGTGTTTAGAAAGAATGTAAAAAAGGTATTGTCAAATTGTTTTATTGTGGGAATAGCGGCTCTAATGGGGTTTTTAATGTTTACCCCTTACGCGGTTTTGGACTATCAAAAATTTATAGGGACAATGAAAGAATCTAGCCTTAGAAGCGCTTCTGGATTTATGGGGGCGTCAAGCAATAACCCCTTTTATTATATCTACAATACTGATTTATCCATTGACGAATCTTTTTCAGGAAATTCCTTGGCGGAGGGAGTGGGGTGGGGATTTGTTGGTTTGTCCTTAATTGGTGTTTTTTTTGTACTTAAGGTATTTAACAATAAAACAATAAAACAGGATAACATTTTTATGTTTTTCGTATTTAGTTTTGTATTATTATTTTATGTTTTCTTTGCGCGGTACCCTGTAAAGCTTATCCGTTGGTTGGTTTGCATAACGCCGTTTTTATCCATCCTTGTAAGTTATACTGTTATAACAGTGTTAAAAGGGGGCCGTCCCCTTTGGGGACGGACCCCAAAAAAGGCTTTAGGAACGGTGTTTCTGTTGGGAGTAATAATACCTAATATTTTTAAAGCTGTTCGTTTTGATTATGCATTGTCCAGAGGGGACACGCGTGTTCGCGCCTATAATTATGTTCTTTACAATATTCCAAAAGGAACACCGATGATTTTTGAGTCTATCCTAATTCATAAAATGGTGGAAGATGGGGATTATCCATTATTTCAAATTACTCACGATAGATATAACACTAAAGGCGAAATAGAAAACGATTTTCCGCCTGATTTGGACAAACTTCTAACCGAGTCCAAAGCTAAATATATTATCATCAACGGCTGGTCACGGCAAAAATATTTTAACCCTAGTTCCTACATCTATTTTCCAGAGGTTTCAAAAGCGTGGCGAGATTTTTATAATGGAATTGACGCGAGATTTTCTAAAGTTGAGATTTTTGACCCCGAAAAAAATCTTTTATCCGGTCCAAAAATAATCATTTACTCCACCTCAAGCAAATTCTAAATAGAAGTATGTGTTACTATGATTATAGTATGAGTAGAATAAAAATAAGAACTAAACCTCTCGTATACCTTTTTTTAGCGTTCCTGTTTTTAATACTCGGCGCGTATTTTTTATCTTATCTAACAAAAAGCTTGGATATTCAAGGGCTTACCAAAAAACTTGGGGTTTGGGTTTATAAAAGTAAAGGAAATAGTACTTTAGGGAGAATGTGAGTAAGGGTAGTTACATGTGATTTGCAAATTGTAAAGAGGTGTGATAAAGTTTTATTATCACGATGGAGGGAAGGATGCAGGTTCCGTCCTGCATGCAACACTCCACTTTATTTTCTCCCCAATTTTTCTTTTAAAGGATTTACAAAACTCATATATTTTTTGAAGGGTATAAGCAAACTTGAATATTTCTTTTGATTAGGAATTATTAATTTGTAAAGTTTATTTTGTTGATCTAAATACTCTAATAAGCAACGGAAATCACCATCTCCTGAAACTATTACAGCGTTATCGTAATTTTTGAACTCTATCATTGTTATGAAGAACTAACTCCGCATCAACATTTCCTTTGATTCTTGTTTTGCCTCTCTTTCTTATTTCTAGTGTTGGTTTGAATATAACAATGTAATCTGCCCTTTGCAAATAGGTATATAAAGTTTCATTGCCTGCAAGATAGCCGACGAAAGCAAAAGCCTTTTCTACTTGGTATTTATCCTTAAGATAGATGCGAAATTTTGCGAAATCCAATTTCCACCCCTGACTTTTAACCCCCAAATGTAGATTTTGACAGTCTAAAAAGGCGTAATTGCTAGTTTTTTTACTGTGTTTTTGTTTCATACGATAGTAATTATAAATAAAATTAAGACTAGTTTCTAGTATTTAATAGTTGTCTCATAAGATCTGAAAAATGTGATATTATTTTCCCAATGACGCTAAACAAGAAAATAGCTTTGGATAGCATAAAAACCACCTCCGTTACTTTTCTAGTCCAAACTGGGTCTTTTGTAATCTCGGCTATTATAGCCGCTTTTTACGGCGCAACGGGTAACACAGACTCTTATTTCTACGCTCTTTCTCTTGTCCTTATTTTTACAACGGGAACAACAGGAATTCTAAAAGCGGTTTTTATACCAGTCTTTCTAAGATTTAAAAAAGAATCTCCAAACGAGGAAAAGGATATATTGGGTTCTTTTTATTCCGCGTTTGGAGTTTTTTTGTTCGGTCTTTGGGGTATTTTTATCCTAATCTCCGTTTTGTTAACCTTCGTTTTTAAACTGCATCTTGGGGGTATGGAACCTTTGTTATTAGGGAAACTTTTACTCCAAATGTCCTTTTTAATAATCCTTACCGGATTTGTTGAATGTTATTCCACTATTTATAACGCCTATCAGCATTTTGTAATACCCTTAATAACCCCGCTTATCCGTTCGTTCGTTTTTATTGGGTTTGTGTTTGCCACAAGATCCTTTTTAGGGGTTCAAAGTTTAAGCATTGGTAATGTTTTGGGCGAGTTTATTCAGCTTTTTTTATTGCTTATAGCGCTTTATCGCGCGGGTATATCGCTTTCTTTCAGTTTTAAAACCCATAAAGCGGTAAAAAGAATGATAAAAATTGCGCTCCCGCCCTTTTTAAGTAATGCTATGACCCGCGTGAACAATCTTGTGGATGGAACTTTTATAGCGCCTCTTTTAGTCGGCGGGGTTACGATATTAAATTATTCCAGTAAAATAGCGGGCATACCGGAAATGCTTTTAACCGGAGCTTTTTTAACAGTAATCTTGTCCTACTGGTCCCTTTCTAGGGTGGAAGAGGGCATGAACAAAGTGGCGGATAGTTTAAAAAAGGTTTTTCTTGTTTTGGGTTTTATTTTTATACCTCTGCTTTTTTTTATGTACTTTTTGAGACTGCCTTTAGTTCAGTTAATGTATGAAAGAAAAAATTTCACTTACGAATTAAGCGTTAATACAGCCCGTTTTTTAGGTGTTTACTTAATTGGCATACTGCCCTTGATTTTGGGAAGGGTTTTAACGAGGGCGTTTTTGGTTATTGAAGATACTTGGACACCTTTTTGGGTGGGGAATTTTAGATTCGTTTTAAATATAGTCGCCAACCTTATTCTCATTAAGTTTTTGGGGTTTATAGGAATACCCATCTCAACTACTATCACCTCTTTTGCGATGTTTTTTTATATGTATTTTGCTTTAAGAAAAAAGATTAAACTTATTGGAGAACTTTCTATTGTAAATGATTATGCAAAAATGTTGGGTGCGGGTTTAGTTAGTGGGTATATTGTTAAATTGTTGTATGGTTATATTGTTGGTGTGATTGGACTAGAATTTATGGAACATCTTTTGTCGTTGGGGTTGTCTTGTTTTATAGGAGTAGTAATCTACATAATTTTTAATTTAATCTTGAAAAGCAAAGCTGTGATTTTGTTAAGGGAATTAAAAAAATGAAAATTTGTATTTTCTCAACCACATATTTTCCTAAAACCGGCGGAGCCGAAAGGTTTATTCATGGACTTGCGGAAAATCTTAAAAGTAGCGGATATACGGTGTACGCGCTGGTCCCTTACGATAAATCTTTAGGTCTGGAAAAAACGCTTTCTTACAAAATTTTGAGATTGCGTTTTATGAATCTTGTTCATACCAATTCTATCCTTTTGGAAATAGTATTATTTTTAAACCTGCTTTTTTATTTTGCGCGGTATCGTTTTGATGCTGTCCAAGCTGTTATTTTGTATCCATCCGGTTTTATAGCTTCGCTTTTTACCAAATTATTTGGCATTCCCTCTGTATTGAGACCCACTGGGGAAGATATTCAAATTTATAAAAAGCTAAATTATGGATTGCGTCTTAATCCTTTTGTGGATGGGCGGGTAAGGAGCGCGCTTAAAAACTGTTCTAAAGTTATAGCGATTAGCCCGTCCATAGACAATGACTTGTTGTCCGCTCTTGGATACCAAAATAGAGGTAAAATATGTCCCATTTCAAATGGCATAGACTTAAAAAGATTTAAAGAGGAAGTAAAATTTGATATAAAAAAGGATCTAAAACTTGAAAAAAATTCAAAGGTTATTATTAGCGTGGGTAGAAACCATCCTAAAAAAGATTATAAGAATTTGATAAAAGCGGTTTCGCTTTGTCCTTTAAATTACCATTTGGTCATAATTGGTGGGG
>Ga0180007_10003626_pt1 | contig 17013 bp, 27 predicted proteins | sample MM_PC_MetaG_FD_121122 | JGI IMG/M metagenome (GOLD analysis project Ga0180007, IMG submission 121122) | Groundwater microbial communities from the Aspo Hard Rock Laboratory (HRL) deep subsurface site, Sweden - MM_PC_MetaG | ecosystem: Environmental > Aquatic > Deep subsurface > Groundwater... | reverse complement strand
CCTACCACCCCGCCTATGAAAATCTCGTCCCCTGTTTCATATCCATGGGCCGCAGTTGTAACCACGATAGGAGTTGCGTTAGAGGCATCCGTGATGGTGAGTTCAGTAGCGGTCCCGACAACAATAGGGGTGGCGTTACTCGCCGCCGTTATATCTATTGCAGACAGCCCCAAATCCCACACCCTCAGAATGGTCAAGGCATCGCTCGGCCAGGCAAAGATGTGGGTTCTTGAAGCTATCGCTTTCCTGGTATTAAAATATGAAGGGTCATTTTTCTTTATCACCAGTCCTAGATGAAGGACTCCGGTTAGAGTCATTTGCTCTATTTCGGAGTCCCCCACAAGGACAGGTTTAGGTTCTCTGATCCCTCGTCTGGTTAAAAGGGTAATGCGGTCCTGATCCATGATAGACCTCTCCCTTGGTTAAATGGTTATCGGCCTATCATGATGACCTGTACTCCGGTTAGGGCTGAAAGGTCCTGGGCGTTCCGAACCTCTAGCGGCACCAAGAAAGGAATATCTGACGTTTTGCCTTTTATATAGGTGCCCGTTGTCATCGCAGTGGCTTGGTTGGTTGCCGCCGCCACATAGGAAGTTTCATAGGTCGTCGTCCCGGTCAAGCCGGAAGGTTGATCCCAAAGGATATAGCCTTCCCCTGATCCCATTGTTCCGCCCTGATTGATAATAACCTGGGTAGTTTGGGCATTTATTGGAATTTGTCCAGCGTAGGACCACATCAAGACCGGGTAATCTGTAAGCTGATAGGTAACACCAGAATACGTATCAAGAGTTGCTGTCTCCTCCTCCACAAAGTTATTGTAGAGAAATCCTGAAGATGGTTTCTTGACGTAGCTGATTACCGCCGCCGTAACAACATCGGTGTTCAAAAATGTCGCGGAGGTTGTGGTACCGCTACCATCACTCCAATCAAGTTCAGCTTCGAGCGTGGCCGCCGTATCGTCCTTGTCCAACATTGATATTGTATTGGTGGCGGTCGTAGCCGTGCTTCTAATACTCTGAATGGCAGCCGCCAAATTTGCCAAAGTACCAATGTTGGATGTTACGGTGACAGCTTCTCCTTGAACGAGGTTGTCCCATACTTCTTTCCATGCCTGGGTCACATAGGTCACATAAACAACCCCGGAAAGCCCCGAATGGAAAGTCAACCCCGTTCTTGTACCAGCCGCAAGTGCCGCCGTGGGCTTACACTGATTGGCGGCAAGCGTCGCGCCCGTATCCGTGATGGCAATATTCGCATTGGCCTGGGCCACGGCTATGATATACGCCGCCGGGTAATTTAGGGTTACTGCGGCTGTTGCTATTGTCTGTTGCTCCTCGTACACAATCGCAGGAGCAGGAGCAAAGACCTTTAACAATTCATTGGTTTTATCGTACTCAAAGGTGTATCCTGCCCTTGGTAAGACAATAACTTGTTCAACGGCTGCCATTCTCCGGCTTGCCTTGGTAAGACTTTCTCCCCCGTAAGCGTAGGAAGTATCAAAGGCAGTATCAAACATTACTACCCTTTTATTTCCCCAAACACTCATGACCTCGTTGGTCACGGTCAAATCTGCCGCCGACTGTCCTACGAAGCCAAGGAAGACAAGCACTGTCATCAAAATCGTAAAAATATATCGCTTCATTCTATGTCTCCTTTAAAGGGGCCTCCGAAAAGGCCCCCGTAGGTTAGTCGATGGTCCAAATGCAGGGCATGAAGTCGCCGGAAACACCGGCGATCCCTAATTGATAACCAATGGTTACAGCTTCTTGTCCGTCTGTATCCTGAGTATCAACTGAGCCAGACGTGGTGCTCTGCTCATAACCAAAGCCGACAGTGGTAGTTTCCTGGGTAAGCACCTGTCCCATCCCCCCAGTTTGCACCCAGCCGTAGGAGCCAGATGCAATGACGCAAATCGCTCCACCCGTAACGGCTCCGATTCCGGTCGAATGGGTGATTCCCCACCACGGACTGGAAACCAAAGTGAATTCCGATGTGGTATCCAGGGCCACCCTGATGGGTTCCGCCAAAGTAATGTGAACGGAAGTCGTAGCCGTAGTAATTGCCGTATTGGATGCAATCACGTAGGTATGCCCTTCCCCTGTTCCATCTTGAATCTGAAACATTCCACCCTTGAGTTGATCCGAAACGAGAGCGGTTCCAGCGGTAACGGTAACGTCCAAAACCGTTTCCCCTATCGGAACTGACGCCAAGATCGCCTCGTTCACGTGGACCGCAGCAATCGCTTTCGCAATCGTGATTTGGCCGGCGATAAGGGCACCACCTGCCAATGCGTATCGGTATTTCCTTCCAAGTTCGTCAATCCGAAGCATACCCACGTATGCCTCTCTGATGGCCGTGGTTGTGGTGTAAAGACTTGTTCTGAATCCTGTTCTTTTAAAAGGTCCGAGTCCCATAGTAATTCTCCTTCTTGGAAGCTGAAGGGTCTAGCCCCGCCCCGCTTCCTGGGGTCGATATTTGGGGCTAGTTAAAGGGTTGAGTGGTTAGGATAGATTGGAATGGGCCTTGTGGGCCTTCCTGTTGTTGACGATCAGGTTGAGGTCCACGTAAATCTTCATGCTTGTATCCCCGGCTGAATCGGGAATCTTCGCCCAAGGCTCACGGAGAAAGTTCCCATCCTTATGGACAGCAAACCCCATGTACTTGGTATTGAAGGCAAACCCATACCCGGACGGCATATAGTCGTCGGGGGCGATTTCCTTGCCCTCAAACTCGATTCCGGTAAATCCGGCCTGGGCAGTCTTCCCGCCCTGGGTCGTGAATCTTTGCAGGAGCATGAGTTCGGCTAGAAGGACGTTGTAAAGAGTCCTGGTCGTTACGATCATGTCAGGGTCGCCATTCGCCCCATCTCTGACATGGGCTCCGGTGGCAAGATCCCTAACGACGGTCGTGGAAATGCCTTCAACGGTAGTGTCCCGTTTCCCTTCCCACGGTTTCGTGCCGTCTTCGGAAACGAGGTCGCCTTCCTGGATGTTCCCATAGGCGGTTGTGGTTGTTTCGTGACAACAAGCCCTCATTCCCGTGAGTCTGTTTGCAGACCCACCGGGCTCATCGTAGAAACTTCCGGCCAGCAACATGGCAAGGCCAAGCTGCGCCCCTTCAAGCCGACTGGTCATCAACTCGATTTCCGCGTACTTGCCGGAGTTGGCAAGGGTGTCGATACGGAAAATGGTTGCGTTTCCATACAGTGTTGTTATCACCCAAGCATTTAACTTGGGTTTCTACACTTCTCAGTGTAGCTCAGAGCACATCATCACCAGAATGGTGTCCCGCGCTCGTGGGCCTTTACCGCCTTGCCCGTAAGGGTTTAGGCTCCATGGCCTGCTCGTTGAACCTTCGACCTCTTTCAAGGCCGCTTGGCTGCTGATTTACCATATATCCTACTATTTTTTGACATTCACGCTTGCCCTTACAGGCTACGTTGTAGTATAATAGGCTCTTAGGTTTTCCCAGCAATTCACGGGATTTTCATTGGAGTAAATATGGCAAAACAAATTTATTGGACACAGGATGAACTTACTATTCTTAAAAATAACTACCTCAAGATGCCAAACAAGGATCTTTGCAATCTTATCAATAGAAGTAAGCAGGGCATACAGCGCCAGGCGTTTAGGATGGGCCTTGCAGTAAAACTTGTAGCTACTTACAAATTTTGTATTGATTGCGGAACAAAACTTAGTCGTGCAGCTATTTATAGACCAACCGTAAAACGCTGCCGCCCTTGTGAAACAAGCCGCCATCAAGGCAAAAATCACCATAATTGGCAAGGTGGTGTGTGTGCTCTTAGAAGTATGGTCCATTGCTTGCTTAAACATCCTTGGATAGATGCTATTTTTAAGAGAGATAATTATACCTGTCAAAATTGTGGCAATCGAGGTGGAGATAAACATGCCCACCATACCAATCCTTACCCTAACATCCGCAAGAAAGTGCTTGAAGAACATAAAGAACTTAACTTGAGCAAATTCAGGGATAAACGAAAAGCAGCTATCCTTATTGCTAAAGCCCACAAACTTACCGATGGTATTGCACTTTGTCTCGATTGCCATGCCATTGCTCACAATGCGCCTAGTTTAACCAAGCGTGAATCCAGGGGAAATAAGCCGCATTGAGAGCTTCCCTGTCGTCGGAACTGATAGGCTCGCCCCTGGAGTAAAAGGCGGCGTTCTGCACATCAAACATCACCGGGACGCGGATCTTCTCGCCGCCCGGAGGATTCTTGTAAAGACCTTTCTTCTGCTTCAAAAGGTAGTTGACCATGAAAGAACTGTTGGAATAGATGTCCACAGCCTTTCCTTGATCGGCGAAAAAATAATCATTAGTAACTGCAAATGTGTTATCGTAATGCTATTTAAGCAATACTTCTGTATATTACTATACAGTTCAGACTATCTGATCACACCTATAGGGTAGATGTGTGGGGCGCTCGTGTCGGACTTATCGGTTGCTGAATCCTCATCCATTAGTCGTTGAACCTTCCCGCCTACTATTAATCTCAGCTTCGGCGGACTTGGCTGCGGATTGTCCTCGGAAATATCCGGTAGGATGTCCCCGCAATTCACCCCATTTTCAAGATGATGTTTACGATGGCAAACCCTGCATAGCGTAACTCCATCTTCCATCCCATGTTCCTCGACCACCAGATCCGCTAAAAGGCTTAGATCATCATAGTTGTCGATTGAAAGATGTTTGTTACGCGCTATCACAAGATCCCTAATTTGAGCAAATGGCCTAACGTGGTGAACCACTATTTTCTTGCTTCGATGTTCGCCACACAAGACACACTTTCTGTTGTCACGATAAATTATCGGTTTTGCCCACACAGCATGTAGCCTGCCCCTTACTATCTCATTCAACGTACAGCATCCGCCTTTCCATGACGGACTAAGGGGACCGCGATATTTCTTTTGTGACTCGGATTTCTTTTGGATGCTTTCTTCGGTCCACTTCGCTCTGTTCTCGGAACCTCTCGAACGTATTCTTTTCTTGGAAACGCTCAATCCCAATCTAACCGCGAGGTCTCTGATTGAGGCGCACGTCCTGTCAAGTTCCTTTGAAATTGCTAGTGGTCCGTACTCATAATATCCCGAAATCACAATAAGAATTTCTGCATCACAGTATTGTCGCTGCTTACGAAACCCTAATTGAAATGCCTTTGCATAAATACTACTGACCGACCTATGCAAAATATCCGCACATTCAGAAATAGGTTTCGTGGCGTAAATCTCTTTCAAAACCGTAATTTCATGTTTAGACCAAATGTCTTTGTTATTTGCCACAAACAAACACCTTGGAGCCTAAGTTAACTCTCTTTCTTCCCATGTAAGTGCCATTATATGTTCCCTCCCTACTACAGAGGGAATATCCTATCGGGGAACTCTACTTCCGGCCCATCCTTTGTTCCAGACGGGCAAGGAGTCCCGCGACTTTATCCCCCCCATAATCAGACGTATTCAGGGTGCCTTGGGGAGAAGAAACAACTTTACTTCCAGCACCGCCGCCGTCCATGTCCACCACCGCGCCTGCCCGTATGTTGGCAATCGCATCGTTAACGGCCTTCTTCTTGTCTTTCTCGAATTGCGCCGTAAGCGCCTTCTTCGAGTCTTCAACAGCGGCCTTGATGCGGTTTTCAACGGTGATTTCGTGGTACGCGGAGATAGCGTTATGGCCGGGGTTTTGTTCCATGAATTCGCTTATAGGCCCTTGGCCCTCATCCCACATTTCATCGAAATCGGAATGCTTTGATCCAAAGTCCGTAAAGGTCTTAATGGCCCGACGCATTTGCGCTTCGGTCTGGTTTTGCGATTGGGTGCGGTTGAGGTCGTCCATCAACTCGGTTCGGATTTGACGGGTAAGGTCAGACATGAACCCCTTGGGGTTTTCGTTGAACTTCTCAAGGATGTCATCGTTTTCAAGTTCTAGGACATTCGGAAGCTCCTCGGCCTTTCCTCCACCCTGCTCAAGTCTTGCAAACCTTGCTTCAAGCTGCGCGTATCTTTCCTCCGCATCTTTTGCCCTCTCCACAAGTTGCTTGATCCGTTTTTCACCCCTTGTTTCCTTCTCTACTACTGGCTCCTGAATGATTTTTGTTTTGTCAGGCTCAAGGACTTTTTTTTCCTTTTCACCTGCGCCCTCTGTCTGTGTTCCCAAGGGAGTCTCGATTTTTACCGTCTTCTCAGACGCAGCAGGTTTCGTAAACTCAACCGTGCTCTTTAGATCTCCATAGGAAATCGGTTCGGGTCGAGACGTATCCCCGACTTCGGAAGCGCCCTTTTCGGCGGCAGCTTCGGCATCTGTGCTTTCCGTCTCTGTTCCGGTTTGTTCAGGCTCCATAAAGCCCTCCTAGTGTGAAATAAAAAAAGCCCGGAGACCGGGACAATGTTCAGTAATTGAACACTCTCCGAGTCTCCGGGCTTCCAGTAACCCTGCCAAGGGCAGGGACTATCTGCAACCGTAAATTTTCAACAATCGCTTAAACTCGACAGGCGAGTTAAGCTAGGTGGTTAGACCATAGATATTTCACAGCCTCTTGGAATCCTGCTATGAATAAGGCTTGTTCCTTTGCGCCCAAATGTTCTGACAACGCGACTGCGATCGCCCCGGCTTCTTCAACTGTTGGTAGTTGTTCCATTGTTTTATCCTTTGTTTGGCTTGGTCTAACAATCAGATTCAGCTGACGGCGGACCGCCGCTGATTTGGTCGTTACTTCAACTTTTCCTTTCCAGGGAATACCTGAATCGTGGTGCTCCCTATCCCGCCACTACTCATATTGATTTCAATGACAATCTTTCCTGTCATCTTGGCGGCCTGAAGAAATCCTGCAAATCGCTCAATCTTTGATTTGGCATCTTGCAGCAGTCTTTCAATGGGAACTTCTGTTTGATTAGGCATATATCTCCGTTACTTTTTGTAATCCAACAACCTCTTGCGTTTTTTCTTGAGTGGAAGCCCCTTTCGCGGGGTAGAGGCGAAGTCATGAAGTTGTTGATGAGACATTCCGAGCATAGCCCTGTTCCTTGCGTAGAGTTTGTCGGGTTCATGTTCAGCTATGCTCATAGCCTGTTGTTGCTTTTTTGATACACTAGGCATCAGTTCTCACCTCCAACGCCGTCCGCTTCTGGTAGTTATCCATGACGTACTTCATGCGCCTCCGCTTGTCTTCCTTGTTGACGGGTTCAGGGCGGTTATTCTCCTCCCCCGGCTCCAGGTGTCGCAGGCCACGGGCTTTCATCCATGCTTTCATGGTGGAACGCGCAGGATTTTTGCGAAACTCTTTGGTCTCAGGTTCTATGCCTTTCGGATCGGCCATTTGAGCGGCATATCTAAACTCCGGGGAGTACTCGCTCATCGTGTTTTTGTTGGTTCCGGAAAGTGAGATAACACGCCGTGCCTGTTTCCCGCAGACAGGGCATGTGATACGTGAAACATCTACTCCCCTTACGGCTTCGTGGGTGTTCCCGCAGGCTTTACAGGAATAATCGTAAATTGGCATAATTACATCTGTCTCCGTTCGGGATGATAATATTGGTCGAGTTCCGCGTTCCATTTGGCGGATAGCCCTTCTTCAAACCACTCACGATAAGAAATTGGATGAGTCCCAATTATTACGACTTGGTTAATATCATCCAGCAATAACGCATCATCCTTTGACTTGGATTCCCCTATGGAATAAGACAAACTCCCCATTATTTTCCGTCCCCTTCTTTCTGGATATTCGCTATGATTGCCTCCACATGGCTGCATGGCAAGGGTCTGGCTTTCATAAACCAGACTTCGCCGGGCGGAACATAGTCCTTTGCATAAAGAGGAGCGCCATTGTACTCCCCAACGAGGCCACACCTAGGGCAAGGCTTAGTTTCCATCTCTCAATTCCCTCATCGTCTTGATATACTTAGCTCCCCTCGCCGCCTGTAACTTCTGCTTTGTTCTCAGGCCGGTAAGGGGTTGGTCAACAAGACGCTCCTTGAAGTGGGTCGCCGTGTCTCCTATGCTCCCCCAGAGGCTTTTTTTCTTCGGGGTAGGGGTATGCGTTACGCCAGGGCCGTACTTATCAACCGTCTGGCCCATCATGGCTATGGTTTCACTTCGGGTCGGCATCTGGAACTTCCTTCGGCTCCATCAGTTCCACTTCTATCTCAGGACACTTATAAGCCTTTCCTTGCTCTTTGCATCCAGGGGTAACACAAACCATCCCTTTGTCAGAGTAGAGCCCTAACATTGGGTTCCCACACTCTGGACAAAAAAACGTAGCATAGCATTGAACCTTCATCACGCCTCCTGATTATTACTAGACATTCCTTTTTCACGATAGCTGCCTTGCCCGCCCTTCTTGCTCCCGTAATCCTCACCCGATAGCTTACCCATGTCTGTCACTACCTTGGCGCGGTCGATCTTCAGGTTCTCAGCGTCAAATTCAATCCCGCTCAACTTCACTTGCTGCTCAACCTGCTCTGACCTGATCTGTTCTCTTACTAGGTCGATTTCGGCTCTCAACTTCTCGGCCTTAGCCATAATTTCCTGAACCTTTGCGTCAGCTTCTTTGGTTTGAGCCACCTTCTCGGGATCATCCGGCGGTCCATCCTGGGACATGGCCTGAAGTACCTCACCCACTTGAGGAATTTCCCCGTTCTCGGCCTTCTTCTGGAAAGCCTTATCGTCCATCTGTCCCAGTTGGGTAAACATTTGGAGCAACTGCGGGGGGATCCCCATGGCTCCTAGTCTCTGGACAAACGCCCCTATCGGCCCTTCCTTCATCCTGCCTATCAATGCCTTACGGTTGGGCGTTTCGAGTCTCGCATGGAGCTCATCAAGGTCTATCCCCTGCATCTTGAACAGTTCAAGGGCCTCTTCTCTCCGCTGAATCCTGCTCACGGGCATGGTGGAGCCGGAAACGACCTTCAGGTTGGCAGGGAACATCAGTTGTTCCCTATTCACCTGAACCGAAACGTCTTCCCCGTCTTCCGAGTATGAAATCCAACGGGGTCTCTCGTAGAAGTTCTGGGCAAAACTGAAGTACATCCGGCCCCGCGTCCTAATCATCTTACCGTAGGCCCTTACCTTGCCCCTGAGCATCGTGGTGGTGCGTTCCAATAGGGCAGCTATGGCCTTATACGCTATGACGTTTCTTCCTGTATTCTGCGCCTGGTCTAAGTCAAACGCCCCTGCAACCTGGTAAATGAGATCCTTATAAAGCTCAATGGCCTTCAGGATGTCGCCGGGCACCGGAGGGGGATCAACCCACCTTATAGCTGCGCCTATCAGGTAATCCGCGGGGTTGACAATATTAGGCGTATTCCCCATCTCAAATTCACTATTTGCCAGCCCCGAATCGGCGGGGTTAATAAGAATGGGGGTACTGGCCTTGCACCATACGTTGAACTTCGAAAGGGCGATGTCAAACTCCCTCTGCAATCCTTCCAGTTGTCCGTAAAGCGGAATCCCCCAACCCGTCACCGTGTCCTTGACTGATTGCGTCTTGGAGAACGGGAAATTGTCGTACAAGTAGGTCTTCTGGGCCACTTCCGGGTCGAGTTGAGGGTTTATGCAGGGGTTCGGGGTATCATCTAAAACAAGTTCCCCGCCGTTACATGACCGAATCCGGCGAATACAGCCAGGGTACTTGAAAACAAGGTTTTCCGTTTCAACCTCTTCATCCTGCCCTGTTTCCCGCTGTTGGTCGTCCATGATGGGCTTACGGTCAACACGCTTTACCCTCGTATAGTCCTTTACCCACACTTCGAGCAATAGGGTTTCCTGGGACTCATCGGATTCCGTTACGCCAGCAAGACCCCCTATGCTCCGCACGATCCCAGAGACTACGCTTTTCCATCCCCCGCTTTTCCCTGAATCTCCCGTTACGGTCCTTCGGTCGTCGCCTAACTCCTTGATATATTCGTTATCAGCCTGGATCTTGTCAGCGAACTTCGGGAAGCGCCGTTTCAGTTCCCACACTGATACCGGTTCGTAGTGTAAGATCGCCTGAGCCTTCTCGACCTCTTTCGATCTTGTGGGGTACAGGCCACAGTAAATCGGGTCAATCACGATCGTTTCGAAGTCGCCAAGGGGGTAGTTCAGCTTGGCGTTCCACACGCCCTTCTCGAACGTGAGCCCGTAAAGCTCCCCGTTGCTGATCGACTCTTCCAGTAAAGACTGCTGTTCGCTCTCACTCCACCAATGATCCGAGGCGTGAAGGATGATATCGACATTCTCGCCCTCTGCCGCTTCCCCGGTCTTTGACGCTTCAAATGTGGGGTTGTTGTCCGTGAGGAGGTTAACGGTCCTCTCGTGGATCGTCCCCAGCATGTTGGCCGACACAAGCCCTGAGCCCTTCATCTCCCCCTTGAAATGCACGTTTTTTCGCAGGCTGTAGAACTTCTTCATTTGGGCATGGAGGCCGATGGATATCTTGTACCGTATCACCTGGTCCAGCATCTCCCAGCAGGCACGGCCTACAGACTCATCCCCTTCTTTAGGAACTAACTCTTCTGTCCGTTGCCTCCAGTTCTCTACGGTGCGGGGGGCGTTTTTCATCAGTTAAGCCTTCCCCCTCCACCCTTGGCTATCTGTACGGGCTTCCTTTGGGGCATCAGGATGTTGGAGTTCGCCTGTTTCCAGAGCTTGAACAGCTTAGAATCAGGGTGAAGCTCAACGATAAACGCCCCTGAAGTGTTCACCGTGACACTCGAAGTCATGAAATTGTCGTGTCCCTTGGCTGTTTGGGCGAGGATCTTGTCCTGTTGCCTCATTATGAACGTGGCATCCTTCACCGTTAGAAATAGTTTCTCAAGATCACCCCAAACCATCCCTAGAATCTCTTGCCCGGAGGCTAGTTGGATGGATACGATATGGCTTTCTTCACTCATGATTTCCTCGCTTGTTTGATCTTGGAAATAATCTTTTTTACTGGCTCATAATCCGGATAATAATATAGAGATTTACTGAAAGCCCTCATTGCGCCATCAACGCTTCCCTGTCTCAACATTGCCAGACCAAGACCGTGCCACAATGAATATTGAGTAAGATCCCCATTGTTGGTGTCGATGACCTCTATGATTTTCCCGGCCCTTAATTGAATCACAGAATCCCTTGGGTTCCATTCCAACGCTTTTTCTAGTTCACCCTTAGAAAAATAATGATCAGCCACAATGGGCTTTATCCCCTGAAACCATAAGATCGCAAGCAACACAAGGGCTATGAGGATTCTGGGCATAATGCGCCTAATTGGACGAAAAACAGCATAAGCGTGTCTATAAGCCTCATAGGAAAGAAGAAAAGCGCTGACACAAGGACTGCTATCTGCCCACAAAACAATATGGCCTTGACCCGACTTAAACCCTTTGTGTAGGCGTTTTTCATGACGAATAGAATGAATCCCCAAAAGGCAATGGCATATACTAAACCTCCATCATTCAGGCTTTCCAGGTAATCGTTGTGTACCCTCCGGGGCTTTGGTTCTACATACCCATCCCAATACGATGGATCTCTTTGTCCTAGTCTTGCCTGTGCCTCATACACAAGGTTGCGATAACTCCATATCCCTGTCCCGAATAGTGGATTTTCTTCCCACCAAAGTTCAACACTTGCCTGCCAATACTTAAATCGCCACTGGAGAGAATTCGTCTCTGTCCACCGTTGGTTGGAATTAGGAAACCAAGTCACAGCGATTCCGACAATCAAAACGCCCCATAGAGTAAGGGCAATAAATTCCTTCCTTGAAACCGACCAATAAAGCCACAATCCCAACCCAACCCCGAAACCCAACCACGAGGCCCTTGCCCTTGATATAATCAGCGTCCAAATCAGGATCGGCAGAAAATACCTGGCACGGGGTAAGGCCAACCCCGCAAAAATTGGAAACAGGAGATAACAACCTAAATAATTCGTGTTGCCGATAGTCCCGACTGGATAGTTCTGTAACCTGAAAATTATACCTCTCCCCAGATATTTCTGGCAAAGGGCCTCGATGGACACCGCTAATCCAGACAGAAAAATGACCCACAGGAAGATCGTCAATCTTTTGGGTGTGGAAAGTTCCTTGCTTGCAACCCAAAAAAGGAAGAGACATGCAAGATTCATTACGACTGCATGTCTCGTATAATAGATATTCTGCGTATAAAGTAAGTTCAGAACATTCAAGGAACCAAGGCAAATCAACCACTTTAGTGTCTTAGTAATGCCATCACCCCCGTCATGCCAACGAGAAAGATGAATTTAGGATATATAAAAGGGTTCGGCAAGGTGGGCCAAACCGCAAAAGGGAGGATGCCTACCAAAATCAAAAAAGCAATAAACTTCACAGATTACTTCCCCTTCCTCTTGGCCTTTCGGCACTTGGCTTGATGTCTCGACAGGCTGGACTGGTGCTGGTATCCGGTCCCGCATACGCAGAAGAACATAGCAGGATCGGGGGTAGATAAAATCTTACCTCCTTCAGTGACGGTTAAAATCCTATCTGTGCCTACCCACTCATGAAAATCGTCTATCGTCTCCTGGTTCTTCTTCTCAACCGTCTTCGCTTGCTCCTGATCCTCTGCCCATATCCTATCGATCTCCGTCTGGTTCTTGTCAGCTTGTGTAGGCTTCCTTGGCAAATCAGGGTCACCCACCTTGAACAATCCCTCCGGGGTCAAAATGTGGTCCCTGGTATGGAAGGGTCGTCTTCCGCACATCACGCAGGCCGCAGCCTCCCAGGTCTTCGTATGCGCCAGGGCTGGGACGTGTCTTAAAGGGTGAGGCCAGCCAGGGCGTAAAGGCTTGAACATGTCAGTCGTGAGCGGAATCTTCAGCCTCCCCGGTTCGAATAGCCCTATTTCGTACTTGCACACTTCACACTTCAGCAGGGCGTGGCCTACCGGTACATTGTGTTTCATAGTTGGGCCTCGGGGTGAGCATCGTTCCACCACTTTATGAAATCCACTCTTGGCTCATCGTACAAGACGACATACTCGTGCATACCAGATAGGGCAATCCATATCGACCGACGTTCCTCATCACCCCCATGCCCTACTGCCTTAATGGAGTCAACGTCTATGATCGCACTTGCAAAACCTTTGAATGTTCCCATTATCCCCTCGTTGTCGGTATCGCTTTAGGCTCCTCATCCAAATCGAACGCCTCAGCAACCAAGTCCCTCATAACATGCGTCTGGAACCCCTTCTTCTTCGGGTCCGCGAACGGTTCAACGGCCTTGGGTTGCTTCCCCCTGGTCCGGTAGATCGCCATCCTGAACCCCAGCCATACGCCCAATGCCACTCCTAGCAGAACCAAAGCAACGTCCGCAGATGAAAATCTAGGACTCAATAATTGTTGGAATAAGGTCGTGAACATACCCGTCCGTCTCCTTTGTCTGCCATTCCATGTGTGACACCTGCGACTCTTCCATCCTGTCCGGTATCGTGTTGACCAACTTCGCGTTCATCTTCGGAGGGGCCAGCCACGGTCTACGTTCATGCAGGCTACAAACCGCATATGCAAAAGCCGCCAAGGCCGGGAAACTCTCAGGTCCAGCTTTGAACACATCGGCATCGGCCATGCGTTTCACATCCCCAACTACACTCGGGCAGTCCTTGACGATGAACCTCAGAACCCCCTCGTCCGCCGACAGTCCGTAGAGAACCCTTACCAGTACAACCCACTGATTCCTTTTGTTGTCCTCGTAGTGGGTCGTAGGGTTCACCCTTAAATGCCGGTCCTTATGTGCCGACTTAGGCAAGAATGAGTTGAACTTCGTAAAGAAGTTCCGATAGTAGGGTTGGGGGTCTCCGTACCATCTCCAAGGAATCGTACCGCAGTGCCAACCCCATTTACGAAACAGGCCGTATGCCGATACCATCAGCGGGGGGATGTCGTTGTTCGTGGTCTCCTCTAAGGCTCGGTAGCTGTACTGTCTCTCCCCGATCCGTTGCACTCCCACCACGACCGCGCATCCAGGAGCCTTACCAGGCCATGCAAACCCGCCGGCCAGGGCCAGGTACTCCTGATCTTCCACCTTATACCGGACCAAGTAAGGCTGTCTTGGCACCTTGCCCGTCTCTATCCAGGCGATATGGGCATCAGAGGCCGTCACCCGGTAGGGCCTTACTCGGCTCTCCTTGACTATGCAGATGTCAGACACGTCCAGGCCTTACAGTTCGAACACTGAATTCTACCATCTCTATCAAAGGTGAACACCTGCCCAACCTTGAATACAGTATTGCACTCTTGGCAAAGCATGGGGATTGTGGTCTCGACAGTCTTGACCAATATTCCTTTCGTCATGATTCCCTCGCTCGTTTCTTCCTCGTCCACTCTTTCCTGTACGCCTTGCGTTCTTCCGTATTCTTATGCCTGTCTTTTCTGTGAACCACATCAACAGGCGTGTGAACCACAGGTTTATCGACGTGAACCACACCGGGAATCTTGTGAACCACAACAGGGACATACTTAGGCTCCGTCTTCCGCATTATCTTCCCAGGGCAATAGGGCCATCCAGCCTTGTGTCCCTCTTCTCCACAGTCCGTACACTTCATAAGGCTCACTTTACCTCAATCTCTTGCAATGAGAGATAAGCACCCAATCTAACCCACTGATCCTAAGGGCATGGTTTACAAATAATCTATTATCAGAACCTGGGATTTAGGAAGCCATGTCATTTCGGCCACTTACCCAACCCAATCAGAATCAACCCCACTCAGTGAGCAGGACGGTTGCAATAATGGCTTAAACTCAGTTAGGACACAGCAAAACATGAATAGATTACATTCCCTCACTCGTCACTCAATCCAACTAACTCCCGCCTATTCAAACGTGAACTTCCTGCCATCGAAGAACCCCTTGAACATCAGCTCAGTCATCCCCCAGACCATCGCATCAAGCCTATTAGGGCTTTCATCCCCTGGAACCCACAGGCACAGCTCGTCTTCTAGGGCCGGGAAGCTCCCGACGTGGTGAATAAGGCCCTTCTCGGCCTTGGCGCTGATAGGCTCTGCACGTGCCTGTTTGCCTCTTGAGGCGTGTACCAACTTGACCGGAACATCGGAATCCACCTGGTGGATGGTGATCTCCACCATCTCCCCGCCCTGGTTCTTTTCGGCAACGATCAAATCCGCGTGATGCTTGTGATAGGCCGTGATTGCCGCCTTAGCCCATACGAGGGGGCTGGCCTGCAAGGACTCATCGGCCAGGACATACCCGTGTTCCCCATGGCTTCCGGCAACGATAAGTCCGGCCTCATCTCCGGCGCTTGTAGTGGATGGATCAAGTGAGACAACTATCCGATCTAACTCAGGAATCCTTGAAACACGGTTGTCCTCAATGGTCTTACGGGTCCACAGGGCCCCTGGAGCTTCGTCTATATCCTCCGCTAGGATCTCCATACGGTAGGCCAGAGCCGACATATCACTAGATATCTCATCCAGGGCATCCCTTGACAGGTGCGGATTGTCCATGGAATTGAAATGGAAGGCCGCCCACCTTGCGGAACCTTCATCTTGTAGGGCCTTGGCCTTCTTATACATCTTAGCGGCGTGCTGGGGGTCGTCTGCCTTGCTTACGGACCTACTTCTCAGTGACGGGGGCGTATAGATGAAAACCGCATCCCCGTCGTTATCAAGGAGCATAGGAGCGCCTACCGCGTCCCAGGTTTGCTCGTTTATTAGCTGGTACTCATCCAGGATAAGAACGTCTGCATAGTCACCACGAAGACTATCAGCGTTCCAGGCCGTCTTGGCTTTGATTCTCTGCTCCGTGCCTGGTTTTTCGACAAAATGCTCACTCTCATTCTTATGGAAGACTTTGAGCTTTATAGGTTCATCCAACGCCCGCATAACGGTAGTCCAGAACCGTCCAACCTGCTCCATCGTAGGGGCCGCATATAGAACTCTATGCCCCGCCAGGAACCGCTCAACGGCCAAGATAGACACCCCAACCGTCTTGCCTCCGCGCCTCCCTGCCCTAATGACTTTCCGCTTTGCAGGGCTACGGATGAAGTCAACCTGCTTCTGATGGGGTTGGGGCAGTCGGACTATCGCTTCCCGCTTTTTCATAGATGACTTTCAAGGTTATCTCTCCGGGGATGTCTATCTCCTGCTTATCTCGCCATTTATCAGGCTGCCTATTCTTCAACCAAAATATCATTGAGGTAGGGTCAGGAGGGTATCGCCTTGTTAATTCCGCATACTCCCAGCGGCCCCCGTCTTTATCCTGCACCCACTGGGCTTTAGTCTCGGGACATGAATAACCCTTTGCCCTGTCCCTTAGAGATACCTCAATTTCCCCATCGGCTGTGAGCTTCCAGTCCTTTATGGACTCAAAGAAATCGGGATGCGCTTTCTTCCAATTATTGTACGTTTGTTCAGTAATCCCGAACAGTTCTGACACCTGCTTATCTGTTAGGCCGTTTTCAGTGAGGATTTGGATTTTGTCTTTATGGGCCTCGAATATCTCTTTGAATTTACTGGGCCTGCCCATTGCCATTTTAAAACCCCACCGTCCTCGGATAGATTATTGCCAAATGCTCGTCACATATCCAACGATTTACACCAGTTGGACTACTGTCCATATTCCATGCCCTTAACGAGTTTACCTGGTGATTGGCTGCTGTGCACGTGACTGTTTTTTCTGTGTCGGGCCAAACATACGGTTGGATAGGCTGTGTTGTCCTGCGTGTCCTGCCCTGGACTGCACGGAGCGCCGGGATCAGCGCAGAGCTTGCTTACATCGTTAACGTGATAAACAGATAAATATGATTGTACTATTTCGTCACTGGTGCATCCTGTGTCCCAGGTGAACCATTCTGCTTCAGATTTTAATTGTTCAAAACCCAATCATTGAACCTCATACCCTGCGAGAATGCCCAGCTTCCCGAGAATGACCCGGTTACGTGGGTTGTGCAGGTATTTGACTGTTAGGACCTCCCAGAGGTCCGGAGGCCATTTGATAACGATAGGATCCTCGGTTGGCCGGTCTTGATCCTCTGATAGCTGGTATTGCTTGGCTTGGATCGCCTCCGCTTGTCTT
>Ga0180007_10003624_pt1 | contig 17016 bp, 14 predicted proteins | sample MM_PC_MetaG_FD_121122 | JGI IMG/M metagenome (GOLD analysis project Ga0180007, IMG submission 121122) | Groundwater microbial communities from the Aspo Hard Rock Laboratory (HRL) deep subsurface site, Sweden - MM_PC_MetaG | ecosystem: Environmental > Aquatic > Deep subsurface > Groundwater... | reverse complement strand
ATCCCAACAATGCTGCTACTGCGTAGGACGGGCAACTAAAGAACGATCATAGTTTGGAATTTTGGATTTTGGGTTTCGTTGGGTTTTGGGGTTTGGATTTTGGGATTTACTTTTGGGATTTGTTTTTTGGGATTTGGGATTTTTAATTTGCTTTACTATGTTTTCCACAATATTTGGCATTGATCCAAATTCTTAACCACGGCAGTCGTGACTGCTGAGGGTAAATTGATTCATAATTTGAAATCACAATAAATGTGTCAAATTATCAATTTTTAATTATCAATTATCAATTAAACCTCCTCCTCTTCATCTGACTCCTCTTTCTTTGATGCTTTGCTCGGCGAAGTTGCCTGTTTAAGAGTAACATTTGCATCCATAGCTGCCGCAGTTGTGTGTTTTCCTGATTTAACATCTGAATTCTTGGGTTCATCAGCTGCATCGGTCTTGGGATCTGAATTTTCGACGGGATCAGCATCTGATTCCTTTGCAACATCTGAGTCTTTGGAGGTATCGGCTGACTCGTCGGGTGCAGTATCTGTTGATGCAGTGTTCTCCTCTTCGGAGGGCAAAACCAAGGTATCATCCGAGTTTTTGGAAGGTTCAGTATCCTCTGATACGGTGTTATCAGGTTCTTTGCTTGCATTTTCTTCAGTAGCATTTTCTTTATCTAAATTATCCTTTTCAGCTTTGGCCAGCCTCTTTGATTCCTGTTTTGCTACTATGTCCTCCGGTCTTGTGGATATGATCGCCGCTTCTTTGGGACTTGCAATTATTTGTATTGCTACGTGACGGTTTCCTGCGAAGAATAATCCTTGACCTACTTCGGAACCCAGAAGAAGATATTTTTCTCCTTCAGTCAGATAAAAGATTTTCTGCAGATTATCTATGGCACTTGGTGACTGCTTAAGCAGTATCTGAAGAGATGTATTTGTTATAATCGGTTTTCCGTATGGTGAATTTACAAAGTCTTCAACATCCTGTGTAATTGTTGTAACACCAAGATAGTATTTACGAGCACGCTTAATAAGACCGTACAGGAATCTGGCGGAATCTTCATGCTGGATCAGACTCCATGCCTCATCTATAACCAGCATGCGTTTTTTAAAGTCTGCGCGAATACGGTTCCATATCAAATTAATAACAACATACATTGCAATAGGTCTGAGAATTTCCTCAAGATCGCGTATCTGGAATACAACCATTTGGTTATCGATCTCTACATTTGTGTGTTTATCAAAAAGTCCCGCATAACTTCCTTCCGTATATTTGGATAGTGTTCTGGCCATGTTTTCACCTCCGTCAGTTGTCAAAAGAACATCAACCAGATCATGCATTGTAGGAACTTCAAAATCCAGGTTATTTTCTGTAGTCAGCGTAATATCTTTAAGTGCGTAAGTATCCAATATTGCCTTATCCAGAATTCCGTCTTCCGCAGGAGTCAAAGATCCAAGCATAAGCTTAAATAATCCGTGAAGATTGATAACAGCTGCACGCAGGGTTTCTCCTGTAGAAGCCTCCTCACCTCTGACTGCTTTGGGCAGGTCAAACGGATTAACGTGGTTAGAACTTTCCAAAGAAATCGGAATATATGTTCCGTCTACGGTATCACAAAGTTCCCGATACTCATTTTCCGGATCTATAACATACATATCCGTATCGAACATTAGCGACCTGAGCATCTCTAATTTAACTGCGAAAGATTTTCCTGCTCCGGATGTGGCAAATACGGCTGCATTGGCATTTGGCAGATCAAACCTGTCAAATATTACAAGACTGTCATTGTGCCTGTTGATTCCGTACAGAATTCCGTGGTCATCGGACAGATCAGAGCTGGAAAACGGGAAACATGCAGCTGCCGGAGAAGTGTTCATATTGCGATTTATTTCCAGTTCGTCGATTCCAAACGGAAGTGTGGAAATCCATCCATGTTCCATCTGCATAAATGCCGGTTTGGTGATAACCATCTTTCCTCCGAGTAATGATTCTATGTCGGTTTGTAATTTTTTAAGATGATCCGGATCATCAGAATAAATGGTTACATATAGTCCCATCTGAAAAAGTTTCTCTCGACCTCGTGTAAGAAGATCTCTAAGTTCTTCCGCATCCTGAAGTGCAGCTTCCAATCCGGGATCGCGAACTATACCTCGCTGTTCCAACATATGAATGGAAGACCGCATCTGTGTAACCTTCTTTCTCAGAAGTCTAAGAATTGTCTTATTATCCGCGGGATAAATGAATTGCGTTATGTTCATATGGGCATCAAAATTTATCTCTTCCGAAAGCCAGTTGGGATACACATAATTTGGCCAGTTTATTGCATAAAGAGTTCTGGCATGCAGATCATTTATCATCAGCTTATCGGCCTTAACCTCCATGGAGGCAGGAGCAATAATGTCGAGTGTTTTTTGCAGTCCCTCTTCATATCTTTTAATGGCTTCCATCTCTTCTTTTGAAAGCTTCTTATTACTTCCTTTGCTTAGCCTTGCACGTCGAAGGGCACTTTCTGCTTTTCTTTGTAGTCCCAGTAGATCATCAACAGCAGCTATGAACACTTGGTTCAGCTTCACTTGTTCCGCCGGCACAGTTGCATTAGCAGGTTTATCAGCCATAGATTGATGTTGATTTACAATTAATCCTTATATTATAGCTAAAAAGTGGGGTTTTGTCCTTCGGGGAGAGTTGCTTGTTTAACTAAATATTGTATAAGAGTAGAATAAAGAGATAAAGCAATATTAGAATATTGGAATATTCGAATATTGTGTCTAATACCAATTTGCTTTTAAAAAGATACTAATCAATAAAACAAATTGCTACCTCCTCTCGTGCCCCGTAGCGTTTACATAAGCCAAAAATCAACAGCCTCAAGCTTGAGTGAATTAGTACTATTTTAAACGCGAAGGGGTATAAGAAGCATATATATATCATATGTTTGTAATTTCGATTAAATCATCCAAATATTCCAGTACTCCAATACTCCAATAAACCGCTAGTCCTCTATAAATATCCCCAAATCTTCCAGTCCTTTAGAGTCTGTAACCTTTAGCCCTGCTATCAATACCTCTTTATTCTTTTCGATAGCTTCTAACCGCTCCTCGCCTACCTTAAGAAGCTCTTTTACTATATCCAATTTGTCGTTTATTTGTTTCTCATGTGACTCAATCTGGGTCAACTTCTCCGCTAGCTTTGTAAGTTCCTCCTGTTTTGGTCCTGCCTGAGCATAATCTTTATCTTTTAGAGCATTGCGGATAATACGCTCCACATCAGAGACTTTTCTCTTTTGTTCCCTGCGACTATCTTCAACAACATCTCTTTTTTGTTCCAATTCATTTTTCTTCTGATCCATTCTGGCATTCATTCTTCTGAGGGTTTCCAAATACTTTTCCATTGCCTCATCTCTTCTTACGGAACGATTTAGTGTATCAACAATATTTACCTGCAATACCGTTCCATAGTCCTCCAGCAGAACATACGTTTCATCGGTTTCCTGTGAATCCGAACGGGCAAGCCTTATCTGATCATCGATACCATTAAGTGCACTCAGAGCTCTTATCATCTGATTTTGTGAGAGATAGATACTTATATATGGTCCAAGAGAGAAGCTTTTTCTTGCAACGGCTCTTTTTTGAATCTCACCTCCCGCTCTTATTGTGGCAATTACGGCACTGCGAGCACTTGTTGTTTCTATTTCCGAAGTTGTATCAGATTTGTCTGAGCCACCACAACTTACCAAGGCAAGAAGGGATATAGATAATGCAGTTAACGTGAAGATACTTTTCACCAATATGATTATACCATAAAACCTGTAATAGACCAAATATTTAATCAAACGAATTAGTTTCATGAATAACCCGCAGCAGCGACTCCGTAGTCGCTGTAGTTTGAATATATTTATTATTGGTTCTACAGCGAGCACGGGTTTGCTGATACGTAAGACGTGGGTGTTTTTAATTCGCACTTGATAATATTTCGAGCAACATAGCTGAAGCATATTGGGTACCCATAAAAATAAACTTTTTGTCTTGCAATTGCCAAAAAAACGAACACAATTTATCGCCAATTTATAATAAATAGTCACAAATGTTATACACTTCATGTACTTCATCAATCGTGCATACAAATTGTGTTCAAAACATGAGGAGTTATTGTATGCAAGTGGAAATTTTGTATTCAGGTGGAAAGTACGTTTTTTCGTGGTACATTGCCCATAATTAGTGAGTATCTTTTTTGTTCATGTACAACTTTTTATCAACTTTGGCTCAAGATATTTTGAATAGTAATTTTGGAATTGAGCCGGATGTTACGTGGGAATATTCGTCGGATGGGGATAAGGGAGACGCTTCTACTGCGGTGGCACTTCAGGTTTCAAAAAAAGCTGGGAAAAAACCACAAGAAATCGCGCAGGTTCTTTGCGATAAGCTAGCAGAAGATGAGTCTGTTGAACGAGCCGAAATAGCCGGTCCGGGGTATGTAAATGTGTGGCTTACGCATAAAGCTCTTCTTAAATCACTTAATTCGACTCGTGAGGCATGTATCGCGCAGGTTAAACGTGATGAACCACCTGTAATTATCGACTATTGTGGGCCAAATATAGCCAAACCTCTTGGAATTCATCATATTCTGCCCCATGTAATAGGACAGGCTATCATTAATATATATAAGCATCAGGGATTTAATGTTATTGGATGGAGTTATCCGGGTGACTGGGGGACTCAATTTGGAAAACTTGCAGTTGCATTCGAAAAATGGGGAGAAGGGAAAAAGGCAGGGGATTGTTCTGTAGAAGAATTATTGGATTTATATGTTAAATTTCATAATGAAGTCGAAAATGATCCTTCACTGGAGGATCAGGCACGTGAATCATTTAAAAAGCTTGAAGGTGGAGACAAGAAGATGCATATGTTTTGGAAGGAGGTAGTAAAGGTAAGCGAGGAGAATCTAAAAAATCTTTATAAGCGCTTGAATATTAATCCGGATGAAGAAACCGGAGAGAGTTTTTATCAGGACAAGATGGATCCGATAATAGAGGAGGGTACAAAGAGAGGTGTATTTATAGAGGGAGAAGGTGGAGCGCTTATTGCTGAATTCACAGAAGAGTCTGGCTTGCCTCCATTTATGATGAAAAAAAGTGACGGTTCCACACTCTATGGAACTCGTGATCTGGCAATGATCAGATACAGGATTGATCAGCACCATCCACAAGCGATTTATTATGTGGTTGATCGTGCACAGAGCCTTCATTTCCGACAATTATTCGAGACATGTAATAAGCTTGAATGGGAACTTCCGGAGTTGGAACACACGGTATTCGGACGTATGAGTTTTGGAGACAAAAAAATGAGTACAAGGAAGGGGACGGTACTCAGGCTGGAGGAGGTTTTGGATGAAGCGGAAAAAAGAGCCGAGGCAATCATCACGGAACGCGGGGATGAAATACAAGCTGATGATCGCAGCGAATTGGCAGAGATGATGGGACTGGGTGCATTGGTTTATGGAGTACTAAGTCAGAACAGAAAGATGGACATAGTTTTCGACTGGGATAAATTCTTAAGTTTCGAGGGCAACTCCGCTCCGTATCTTCAATACACTCATGCAAGGACCAAATCAGTATTACGAAAATCAGAGCAAGAGGAGTTTGTTATGCCCTCGGACATAAAAGAGTTGGCAGACAAGGAGCGAAGCCTACTCAATCTCTTGTTGCAGTTTGCAAGGGTACTAGATGAAGCACGAGAGGCGCGAATGCCGCATATTCTTACGAACTATTTGTATGCGCTTTGCCAAAGTTACAACACATTTTATAACTCTGAACCGATTCTTAAAGCCGAGGAACAAACGCGTTCTCTTAGGCTTTCTCTTACATCTTTAACTGCTTCTGTTCTAAAAACCGGAGCAGAGCTTCTTACGATTCGTGTTCCGGATCGTATGTGAGCAACCACTTAAATCTTCTATCCCTCCAATATCATGTACACAGCCCGTCGCCGCAGGCGCTCCACCGTTTCCTCGCCACGCCCACTTGTGGCATTTCTGCTAATCGCATCTTTTGGAATCTTGTTTGTAGGGTGCAGTCCTTCGGAAGAAGAAACTCCTCAGGAACCGGAGGAATTTACGTTTACTGCCGATGATGTTGCCAAATTCAAAGAGCTTTCTCAGAAGGCAGAGGAGGGTCTGGAAGAACTTAATGAAATATCAGGACCAAAGTTGCATATAGAAGAGGATATCGATTCTCCAGTGATCGATCTTTCTATGGCAAAGACATACAGTGCAATTAGGTCAGGGCCGGCTGCAACCGGGGAAGATTTGTATAGAGTAACAAATGAGTTTTTGAACGTGCGTTCGGCACCAAGTATTACAAGTGAAGTTTTGGATAGAATATTGGAGGGCGAAACAGTTTCACTTATCGAATTTGTGGATGCGGCATGGGCTCATGTAAAGCTTCCGAATGATCGTGAGGGATATGTTGCTCAAAGATATATTGCCAAGCTGACATCCGAAAGCCAAATGGCGCTGGAAAGGGAGAAATATAAAGATCTATATTATGTGGATTTCGGTTTTCTGAATGTTCGTAAGTCTGCGGACACAAATAGCGAAAAGATCGGAGAACTTGACGGTCAGGCATTTGTTCGTGTCCTTAGTATGGATAAAGTGTGGGCGCGAATTCCTTTTGAAGGGAAAGAAGGATATGTTGCGGCGGAATACCTTACGCCTTTTCTTCCAAATTTTCGTGTAAGACAGGATGAATTTACTTTTCCGGTGTTGCAGTATCGTGTAACTCAGAATGGAGTATTGGATTCGCTTCCGGTTCACATCGATAGCTTAAAGCAGGCAGGTTTAAAGTTAATTACATTGCGCGAATTTAAAGACTTGTTGCTAAAACAAGAGGAGCGCGATGCACGTTTGGATCCAAACAGTATGGCAATAGTAATTTCCGGAATTACAACCGAAAACATAGATGATGTCTCTGATGTTCTTCGCGCAAGCGGACTAAAGGCAACTCTATTGTTGGAAACAAAGTTATTGGGGTTGGACGGTATTACACAGAAGACAATCATTAACTTAATTGCAAATGGTCATGATCTGCAGTCAACAGGTCACACGGGTGACGATCTTCGTTCCCTTACAAATGCTCAGGTGGATTTGGAGCTTAAGCAGAGCAGAAAAATTCTGGAAGAATACACAGGCAGACCCGTATTTGCGGTGGGATATCCAATGGGTGGTGTAAATTCACGTGTAGAGAAGAAGGCGGAAGAATCCGGTTATCTGATAGGTATCGGATCAGGACAAGAACGTACTTTTCATCGTGAACAGTTGCTAAGAATCCCCAGCTTTATGGTGTCGGCTTCGGCATCTGCGGAGGAGGTGGTGGGTTTGGTTAAAGGAGAGTGAGGATAGTTGTTGTTATTGGTGGAGTGGGTGGTCACTAGTCGCTTGTCACTAGTCACTGGTTATTTAACAAAGAGAGACTAGCGACTAGCGACCAGTGACTAGCGACGCTTGCGTACTATCTATCTATCTAACCAAAAGCCCCTCAAACTTCTCCAATACTTTACCACCCTGCTGCTCAGTAACAATCGCAGCTTGCTTGGCAGCTTGCTGTGCGACTTTTTCCAGAAGCTGGTCTCCGAATGCATACGCGTACCAGATGCTTCCAAATACAAGACCAAAGTAAATTATGGTCTTTATAAACCCGCCCCATGTTCTGTTGCGATCACGGCGGTCTAGCTTGCGCAGGTGCAGTATTATCTCATTGAGTTTGTCGTCCGTAGTTTTGGGGTATTCTTTGTTAGACATTGGCTGCATTATAGAGAATTCTCTAGATAAAGGAAGCCGAAGATTCATTGTAGAATACTGGAATACTGGAATATTGGGTCACACTAATGAAAGCATACCCAGTATTCCAATATTCCAATACTCCATAACCCTTCTGACTACTCTAAAACCCCCTCCTCCACTTCCTCCACGTCTCAAAAGCTCTTGTCAGGTAGTACTTTCGCGAAACAGGAATGTCAAAACAATGCTGAATTTCGAGTAACTCACCTCCAAACCCTGTTTTGAATGTTCTTACTCCTGCGAAGGGATGTTTACGCACTCCCTCTGGTGAAATGCCCCAGAAACTGAAGATCGAGTCACCGCGATCAAGTGCATCACGAATGGCTTTCCATTGAAGAGCATAACTTGCGGGGACTTTCGGGTACTTATGCGTACTTGCACCGTGGTGGTAGCTGGTTTCGCCTCCCATATGCATATGAACCGAAGCTGCAATCACTTCGTTGTTATATTTTGCGAGATACAAAGTGCATTCATTTCTTTCGGAGAACCTTTTTACCTGTGCTCGGATAAAATTATTCGGATATGGAACAAAGTGATGACGCTTTCTGGTCTCGTCATAGAGCCTAAAGAATTCTTCGATGTCTCCTTTCGGATTTTGTGAAGCAATGACCTCAACTCCTTCGCGGTCGGCTCTGCGAATTAGATTGCGGTGGTTGCCACGCATTTCCTTGAGGATATCTTCTGATGTTCTAGGCTTGGAGATCGGAATCCGGAATCCGGAATCCGGTAGCCAGTGGTTTGAAGTAACTAATGGTAAATACCATACATGTTCGGCAAGAAGATGAAGTGGGGATGGCTTTGCTTCTTTATATTTAATTATATTTGGTTGTAAAAATGGACTAATTCGAAAAAATGAGCAGTTATGTTTATGGGATATTTCCATAAGTTTTTCAATGAGCTTGGTACTAAGGTTCGGATTCCGGATTCCGGATTCCGAAACAACCGGTCCATATGGAACGGCCAAATGTTTTCCTCTCCTAGCATGCACAACAATTGCCTGACAAATTCCAACCAACTCATTGCCTTCGCGAATCTCGAGTCTGATCGGCTCTTCCCCAATATCCTGATAAACCTCTCCCATCGTCCAGCTTTGCAGGAAAGGAGAGTAGGCTTGGGCATTCAGGAAGGAATCCCATTCTTGGCTGTTGGTGGCTAGGGAGATTTGCATACCCTCGTATTCTATATGAAATATAGGGTTTTGATGTATATTTTTAATAATAACTTTGTCAATCGATTTTCGTTGTCATTGGTGGACGATCGTTTAATATACATTTGTTATGAGGTCATCCAAAAAACCAACAAAGAAAGTCACAAAGTGCTCAAAAAGAGTTGCCAGGTCAATGTCGAAAAAGCGACGTACTAAAAATAATAATATAAAGATCAAGATAATTGATATAGCAGGGATACAATTAGAGCTGCAGTCAGGACCTGAAATACGTGGAATTCCAGCTTCAGAGATTGGCAATATAATCAGAAGTTATTAATATGGTTAAACAAGACAATATAATTCTTGATACATCTGTACTAATAAAACTTAACCATAAATTAACACGAATAGTAGTTGCAAAGGCTCTGGAGAGCTTAAATGCTGGATACTATATTTCGTGGACTATATGCTATGAATTTACCAGAAATGCTTCAGATCATGAATCTTTTATAAGAAACTATGATTTCCTTAAACAATTTAAATATTTACCAATAACACTCGAAACAATGAAGGTGGCTACTTTTTATTACAATGCTATTAAAAATCTTAAGAAAGTAGGGGAAAACAAAGGAAAACCTGTATTTCATAATCTACAAAATTTCGATGATGCAGATATAATCATCGGTGCGACTGCAATTCAAACAAAGGCAATGCTAATGACATTCAATTTTTGTGATTTCCCGGTTCCATTTTTCAGGGAAGAAGATCGATTTATGATTGGAGAAGAAATTATGTACTTGTTGAAGCCTGATATTAGGGCTTTTGAAAAAGCAATATTAAAAATTAAGAGAGGAAAAGAAAAATAGCTAGATTAGCAATATTCCCTTTCGACAGTCGGTCGTTGGAAGATATTGGATTCTCATGTTTTTGAAAGTTCTTTCATGAGCCTGCCAAAACTTGGGCCATAAGCACTTTAATCAATTTCTTTGCCTGTTTTCTACTCATACTCGGATGAGTCGGCAAGCTCATGATCTTCTCACAAGCCGCTTCCGCCATCGGATCACTTCCGGGAGTGTAGTTGGTCGGATCCAGATCTATTCCCTCTGGGCAAACCACACATCCCGTCCATCCATCAGATAGATGAATGTTCTTTTGTTTGAGTTTTGATCTAATTTCATCGGCGTTGTGTATGAATAAGGGGAATTTTTGGAGTGGGAGGTCGGTGGTTATTTGAGAGGGGAATATTCGAGTATTAGAATATTGGTCTAGATAAACTTTTGTTAGCTTTCGACGATGATCATTTAGTTTTTTAAGTTTTTTAAGTTGTGTGAGTGCTAAGTAAGCACATGCATTTGGAAGATGACACGGAATAGGGGACTGATCACCCTCCTTTTCCTTATCAGTAAGTATAGGAACCATCCATCCGATTTTTTTAAGAGAGAAGAGAAGTGCTTTTCCAAAAAACAATCCATAGAAAGGTCGCGCAATAAAATATATGAAGGGATAAGAGAGGAGTCGTAGTATTGTGAAGTAACTTAGTTGCTCAGCTCTGGCACGTTCAGCTCGTAACTGAAGAGAAGTATAATTATTTCTGGAAAGTATAGCTCCTCCGGTTATACCCGAGATCGCTTTATCACGTCCGAAGCTGAAAAAGATGAAGTCACCACGTGTACAGACAGATTCAGGTCCGGATTCATCGGGCATTATATGTGCACAGTCTTCGATCAAGACAATATTGTGTCTGTCACAGATTTCTCTGAGTGCTTTTGTGTCCGATGGTATACCAAAAGTGTGTTGGCAGATGATTGCACGAGTATGATTTGTTATTTTCGCCTCACAATCTTCCGGAGTCAGATTTAATGTCTCACGATCAATGTCCGCATACACGGGAACTCCGCCAGCAGCATGAATTGCATTGGGAACTGCAACACATGTGTAGCTTTGAACAATAACTTCCTCACCATTTTGCAATTTCATTGCTCGAAGTAGTGCACAAAGTGATTCACGACCGGAAGAAAACAGAAAACAATCGGCATTAAATTTCTTTGAGAGCTCACTTTCTAGTTTTGTTTGGCTTTTGCCTCGTCTCCACTTCCAAGGAGCCAATATAATCATCAGTGTCCTGATAATATATGAGATGTTTACATGGGGCGCGAAGGAGTGATGTATTGGAGTTAGTACCATATCAATGGAGTTAATGGTGCAGTCGCAGATTAGTTTACTAGTTGCTGGTTATTGGTTGCTAGTTAATCATATCAATTCTCAATTTGAGTTTTTTGGAATCAACTGATTGATAGATTTTTCAGACATTCTTCCCACGCAAACCAAAAGTGAAGTTTCCGGAATAGAATTTGAGTGTTTGGAGAGAGTTTCCACTTCCCGTCCGTATCCGCTTGAAAAATTTCTAGCACTCTTTTTGTTTAAAAACACAACACGATCAAATATTCCCGATGAGAGTGCGCCTAGTTCACTGTGAATTCTGTCCTGTTCCATTCCAAGTTCTATAAGTCCGCTTGTAAGGAGTGTTTTATATTCAAAAGGTTGTGATTTGGACCATTCCAGTGCGGCTTTAAAGCTAGCGGGACTCGAATTATGAGTGTCATCCAGAATCATAACATCATTATGCTTACGCATCGCGAATGTATGTGTTGCCGGGCGGTACGATTTTAGAACTTCAGCAATCTCCGTTAGATTCATATCAAGTTTTTGAGCAATAGCGGTTGCCAAAAGAACATTGCTAACATTATGAGTACCATGAATCGGAATAAAGAATCCGGTATCACTAACCCTAAACTCAATTCCGTGTGCAGTCTCTTCTATCTCGAATGCTTCCAGATCTATCGGGCCTCCGGTACCCACGGTGACTACAGAGCATTTGGCAACATCTTTGAGCTTATTACACATTTTGCTATCTGCATTCAAAAATACAAAGCCATCTTCCGGGATTGCCTCGATTAATTCTCCCTTAGCTTTGCAAAGTGCTTCTTGTGATCCAAAAAGACCGATGTGTTGCTTGCCGATAAACGTAACTACTCCCATAGTTGGCTTAACTATGTCGCAAAGAAGAGCGATTTCACCGGTATGGTAAGCTCCCATTTCTACAATCAATATTTCCGCCTCAGGATTCTTTGGAAGCTCACGGATTAGCCACTGAGATACTCCCATTTCCGTATTCACATGCTCGGGAGTAGAGAGCAGATGATGGTTTTTTAGAATATGTGAGAGAAGTTCTTTGGTTGTACTTTTACCTACACTTCCAGTGATGCCAATTACTGTTAGGTTAGATCTACTTGAACGGACTCTCTTGGCAGAGTTCATAATACGCTTCTTTAAAAATTGATCGATCGGTTTCCATAGCATTACCGAGAGAGCCAGGAAGAATGGTTGTATAACGGGGAAAAGTGGAAAATGGAAAGTGGAAAATGGAAAATTATACACAGTTGTTTGTATCAGAATTAATAATGTGATGATTAAAGATGTCGAACATAATGTAATAGCTTTTTTTGTCCAAACAGGCTTGGGATGTCTTCGAAGAATAATCTGGAGGAGACTGATGGCGAGGAAAGTGGCGAGTGTTAGTAGGTGCCAGCCGGGAAGGTAACCAAGGTAACCTCCTCCTACGCCAAGGCTACGGAGGACAGGAAAGAAACCAAAGAAACCAAGGACTAAGGGTCTGGTAAACCCGAATGTTTGCCTGAAGAAGCATTCACTCCTTAAGTGTTCACGTAAGCGATCGATTCTCCATTCCTTAACCTGCCATAGGTAGGCGAATGTTAGGAGAGGGGATACGGATGCCGTTAGCGTCATAATTATCAGAATCCAATCATTCATATATTGCTATTTTACTTCAAATATTAAGTTTAGAAGTGATTATATCTGCAATTTCTTTCGCCTTATCTTTGTGTACTTTGTGTTTTACCGATGGATAGGTGTGCAACCGACTCCCCTTAATCAGGTCATTTATAATGTGAGCATCTGAAATCGGAGTAATTTTGTCATCTTCACCCCAGAAAATGTCGGTTGGCAGAGTAATTTGTGACAGCTGTGGTTTAAAATCTTCTCCGGTTACCTTGATCATTGTTTGTTTCATCATGGGCGAAGCTTCTTCGTAGTCATGCACTCTCAGAGCTTTGTACAGTATCTTCTTTGCGGGTGCTTTTAATTTGTTAATTATGGGCAAAGAAAGAAAGAAGTTTCCTGTTTTGGCAATAGCCAGTCCGATTGTTATATGAAAACGATTCGGATACTTAATCCCGGCAGATGCGCAAAGAAATAAGTGATTAATTTTCAGATTTCTTCTGATTGCAAGCTTGAATGCAATTCTTCCTCCAAAAGAGTGACCCAGGATCAACATTCGACCTTCGACCTTCGACATTCGACTTTCGACCCAGTCCGCGTAATCATCAACTGACCAAGGACGATCAGGCTCAGGTTCTGTTCCAAATCCCGGAAGATCCGGAGTAATGATCTCGATATCAGTTCCTTTAAGCTCTTCGCGCAATGGATCAAAAGATTCACGTGAGCCGCCCCAGCCATGAAGACATAATAAAACAGGTTTCATCAATAAGGAGTATAAAGGATGCTCATACTTCTAAGAAGTAAAAGGTGTGGTATTGTTGTAGCTGTGAGATTCAGATTAATGATCATAGGTATAGGATCAATCATATTAGTTGCATGCGCTTCGGTTAATCAGGATCAGGTAGATTTGCATGCCTTGCGTTACGGAAAATCAGAATTTCCCGAAAAACAAATATTCAGAGATAGCAAAGAGAGGACTTTGCCATTTTCTTGGATGTTCTGGATGGTCAAGGAGCCGGAAGGATATTCATTAATTGATTGTGGTCTGGAAGATCAGAAGTTTATAGATAAATGGAAAATTGATGAATATAAATCACCATCTGAACTTATAACTATACTTCGAACTTCAAAAAAAGACATTTCCAGAGTAATAATTACACATCTTCATGCAGATCATATTGATGGTTGTTCAAATTATCCGAATGCGGATTTCTATTTACAGAGAAAAGAGTACAGAGCAATCTTAGATGCCTTCGAAAATTCTGCAGATTCCAAAATATCTTCAAGGGGATACTATAGGGAACACTTAAATTTTATAAAAAAGATGAAAGATGAAGGAAGACTTGTGTTAATTAATGGTGATCAGAAGATTTCGGAGAATATTTCAGTAGAACTGGCACCGTACCACACAAAAGGAACTCAAACTGTGATTGTAAAATCGAACAATCAAACCGTTTACATTGTGCCGGACAATGCTTATCTGTCAGAAAACATAGATGACCTAGCTCCCATTGGTTCCGCAACTGATATTGAGGGGAATAAACAGTATCTGGGGCTCCTCAAGGCTCGCAAAGCATCCGGTGCGCTTATTATTCCCGGACATGAACCGAAGATATTCGATAGTTACACAAAAATTAAACCTAATATTGTAAAATTAAAGTAATTAAGAGAGAATAATACTAATTAATGAATGTTTTCTACTTATTTGAATAATATGATCAGGAATAAAACCCTATTACTGTTAGTCGTTTGTGTAATCGCTTTTATTGCACTGTTTTCCAGAATGCAACCTCGTGCCTCTGTCTCGTCAGAGTTCATTTCCGGTCAGGACAAGGAGGAAATGCTGTCTTATGCCTACTCGGTATTGGATGGATACTTCAATCGTCCAAGTGACAACAATTCGGAGATACCTAAATTTATTGATTATGATCATTTATTCATTACATTTCTAAATAACAATTCCGTTCGCTGTTCAATGGGCGCCGGAGTACAGCCTATGAGTCCCGCAAGATTAAAAAATAATATTGAGCATGCAACAACTCGATGTATAAAAGACGACAGGTTTGGCGGAGTAACAAAAGAAGAAGAAATTGATGATACGGTCATAGTATTTTCGTTTCTTGTGAACAAGACCCCGATATCCGGAGGCTTATCTGCACTTACAAGAGAAATTGAGCTTGGAGTACACGGAGTTGAAATTGTAAATGGTGGGCGCAATGCTTTCTTCAAAGAATCAGTGGCAATAAGCAAGAATTACGACCACACAAAGATGTTCGAGAGGTTGTGCAGGAAGGCCGAACTTGGTGAGGACTGCATAAATGATCCACAGACCATTGTTTATCGTTATGATACATACACATTTATGGGAGATAGGGCCGGAAAAATAACAGACTTATACAGATACAACACTCAGATTGCAGCTGAAGACATTAATCAGGAATATTTGAATGATCGAATTAAACTTTCGGTTGGTTGGTTCAAAAATAATGTAAATCCGCAGACTGGATTGCTGGAATATATGTATTATCCGAGTGACGACAGATACTCAACCGATAATAATCATGTCAGACAGATTGCAACTGCATGGTCTGTGGCAAAACTGCGTAATTATTTTTCCGATCGGTCTTTGGATGGGATTGTAAACAGCTCCTTAGATCATTATTTACAGTTTTTAAAATGCGAAAGGGAAGGGAAGAGGACTTCTTACTGTTTTGCAGAAATTGATGGCTCCGCGAAGCTAGCATATAACGCTTTTCTTATATTTTTATTGTTGGAAAGTCCTGATTATCCGAATTCACAAATGCTATTGGCTCAGATTGCTCGTGGTATTGTTTCGCAACAGCAGGAAGACGGCTCATATAATACTTACTTCAATTCGACACAGAACTCCGGACAGGATTATTACCCCGGCGAAGCGGTATTTGCACTGATGAAACTTTATCAAAAGACCGAGAACAAGAATTATCTTGAATCAGTACAAAAAGCATTCCCGTATTACAGGAATTACTGGAGAGAGAACAAAAATACAGCTTTTATTCCGTGGCATTCGCAGGCTTACAGAATTTTGTATGAAGAAACAAAAGACCCCGAGGTTGCAGACTTTATATTCGAGATGAATGATTGGATTGTTCAGAATCATCAAACGTTACAAAGTCCATATGGGGATCTGATAGGTGGAATGCCACGTGGACAGGAAAGAAATTCAACTTCCTCTTACATGGAGGGGCTTACGAGTGCACATGTTGTTGCTCAGTTGGCTGGGGATAAGAATCGGGTAAGAAAATATGGTGATGCGATTAAACGGGGGATCAGATTTATATTACTAACTCAGTACACACCGGAGAATTCATTTTATGTTCCCAATCAAGATAGAGCTGTTGGGGGTTTTAGAAGTTCTTTGGCTAATAACTCTCAGAGAATAGATTTTGTGCAGCATGCTGTGTTTGCTTTGTTGGATGCGTTGGAGACGGGGGTGTTTAGTAATTAGTTTAAAGATTCCAGATTCGCAAATTCCAGATTCGCAAACAGATTCCGAAATGCCAAGATGAAAAAAATCCAAGTTGATATTGTGTGTAACTTCTTGGATTCTGGAAGTTGGAATCTGGAATCTTCATATTTAGGAATCTCCCTGCGAATCTGGCCTCTGTAATCTGGAATCTTAAAACTCCAGGACTAAAACAAAAACCTCACATATCATTATCTAAACTCCCCATACTCATAAAACCCCTTCTGATGCTCTTGCCCTTGTTTCCTAACACTGTGTTTAATAGCACAGGAATAAACTTCAGTTACATTGACAGTTGCCTTGATCCACGCCATTAGTCCATTCGCATAACCACAATACAAACATCCGACTCTTTGAACCCAATTAAGTTTATTTAGCTTGCCACGGTCCAACACAATAAAGTCTTTAAGCGGAAACTTCGGTGCACCGAATAACGTAAAGACAATAGTCTGATGAAGAATGCAAATTATATGCGCTGCAATGAAAAAAATTATTTCAAAATACACGTATATTATTCCAATAATGACGATAGGCATTGGAGGCCATTTATTATTCATGCCTTTCTGTGAGACCAGGAGTGGGTGAATGCTCATATTATGAACGAATTGTAACACAAGTATTATATACTGCTTTTAGTTAATAATTCCGAAAAATTCACTGTGCTTTTGTTATGCAATCTCGTACTCCATAGCCATTAGAAATAGATTTGTTAATAATTAATGAATCCTCAAGAATCGGAATT
>Ga0180007_10003623_pt1 | contig 17032 bp, 37 predicted proteins | sample MM_PC_MetaG_FD_121122 | JGI IMG/M metagenome (GOLD analysis project Ga0180007, IMG submission 121122) | Groundwater microbial communities from the Aspo Hard Rock Laboratory (HRL) deep subsurface site, Sweden - MM_PC_MetaG | ecosystem: Environmental > Aquatic > Deep subsurface > Groundwater... | reverse complement strand
TTCAACTACACCGCTCATCCCGTACTTCGGGATAAAGAACAACACCGCAACCGCTCATGTAGCGACATTACGGTATGTTCGAGCTTGGCAAGATGCATAAAAAGGGGACAATGAACCATAAAGTGGAACTGGACGACCTGCTCTAGACACTAAAAGCTGACGACCTTTAGGAGGTGTAGCATGGCTGACAAGATACTGCGCTGGTACATAGACGGCTTGATCTCCCGACCCAAAACCTGGGTCGGGGGGTCATACACCCTCGACGCGGACTATGTTCCTGTTGACGTTCCCATAACGGCGCGGGAATACGGCAAGATTAACACGCCTACCGTACTGGACATTAACGACGATGGGACAACCATCTTCACCGACCAAAACACCAGGCCAGCATTGCAGACCTACGAAACCCAAAAGGTTTGGACAACGGTGAACGAAGTAGTGCTGAGGAAAGGGTCGGTGATAACGCTGGACATTGACCAGGTCTGCGAAGAGACCCCATGTAGGGATATGACGGTAGAGTTTCGGTTGAGAGAGGTCTGATGCGAAGTAGAACCGATATAGAGAACGACCACAAGTCGTTTGAAGCGTTGAACCTTGAGGTACTGCTGGACATCAGGGACTTGCTGGGAAACGAAAAACTGAATAACGAAAAACTGAATAGGGAGCCTGTCCCGACTACAGGCAAGCTGGCCTGCCCCGAGTGTGGCAAATTATGTAAAAGTCCCTTGGGGCTGGCCAGTCATAGAAGACAGCATAAATAAGCGCAAGTCCTCCTAGACATTAAAGGCGAGCGCCGGAGTCTAAGGATAGCGCAAGGAGGAAAACAATGGCTAGTGAAGTCTATAGTAAGGCTATCACGAAACTCTATGGTGAGACAGTTTCTCTCACCACCACGGCATCGCATCTTCTGTTTCGTCCTGACTACCAGGAAGTGATGCTCTATTGTGCGTCACAGTTTAGAATCGGGCTTGCCCCACGACTCGCTGCTGTAGAGTATTACAGCGCATCCGGCACCAGCTACACGTCTTACCTCACGCAAGCTATAGACAGGGATTCGGCTACCCATGTTCCACTGGACGCTATGGCGACTGGCGACTACCTGTACCTGGGGTTCACCGAGCCAGTGAGGGGATTCCACTTCACTATCGACGCCACCAACAAGAACGATAATGCCGCTACCCTGGATATGGAGTACATGTCAGCAATCGCAGCGGGGGCGGCCACCTTCACTGATGTAGCTAGCGATTCGGATGGTACTAATGTAGCAGGGGACACACTCAAGCAGTCTGGGCTTTACGCATTCACACTTCCTGCTGTGGTGCAGGGGATTGTCACGGTACTCAACAGCAACGAACCCCTGTACTGGTACAGGTTCTGCCCTTCAGCGACCCTTTCCGCAACGGTGGATGTGACAGACATCACACCCGCCTGCGATACCGTTAATTACGGGTACATGGAAGCGGGAGTTGTCCATCAGTTCCACCTGAACACTGCCAAGAACGGGGCATTTGAGTTTGACCACACAGGGACGGGTACACTGGACGTAACCTGGGTTCGGCTTTAGGAGTAGTATGGAGATAAGGGAGTACATCAACAATAGAAAATTAGAAATGCTAAAAGAGTCACAGTCTCTTGAAGCCAAGAGGAAAGCTATCTTGAATCAGGGGCAGCAACTTCAGGCATTACTGACGCAGACGACGGATGATTTGAAGTCGCTTGATATAGAGCTTTCCGTCTTGGATAAGATAGAGTCCGCAGTTCTGAAGGAAGGTGAATCATGCTAGGTTCAACTATCTCGACAGCAGCAGTTCTCTCCATAGTGGCCGGTGTAAACGGCCTTGACTACAATCCTGGCTCTGATGCTGACACGGACATAATCACAGTTGGCGTTACGGGAATACCAAGAGTCTTCTGGGATGAGAGCGCGGATGCTGTCTCATTCACGAAAGGGATACAGGTACAGGGAGACACGAGCCCAGGCTTCATACTCAAGTCTGTAGGTGGGCCAGCTGCCGCTATACGCAATGAGGCTGATAATGCCTATCTTCCACTGTATGCTTCGGTGGGGGTATTCCTTACAGGACTCAACATCGCTTCTGCTACTGCCTACATTCAGGGGGCGTCAGCGGATAACAACTACCTTGACCTTCAAGCCTTTGATGTGGATGGCGCTGCTTGGGCTTCGGTAATCAGGATTCAAAACGCTAATGCTGTAGAGTTGGGCTTTTATGGAGCTACACCAGTAGCACAGCAGACTGGTGTAGCGGTAGATGCAGCGGGTATTCATGCTGCACTGGTAAACCTTGGCCTGATAACAGCTTAGGAGGTTTTAGATGCCAAAGACGGTTGACGAGAAAGACCTGACCATTACCTTTGCATTGAGGAAGTCTGCGGACGGTGTATCCATAGCGTGCGATGTATCGTACACTGTCAGCTCTGATGACCTCACGGAAACACGTGCGCTCAAGTACGCATTGTCCGATGCGGAAAAGGCAGCCGTGGTGAATCTGGCGAAGAAGATTCTTGGCCAGGTTAAAAAAGAGGAGTCTGTATAAACTCCTCGAGGAGTAGATTATGGCGACTACAGCCTATTCAGCATTGCGGCAGAACGCAATGAAACTGCTGAACATATATCGACCCCTAACGGCAACATCGCAGGGTGCTGCGGCGGGGGCATCGTACATTTCCACCGACGCCAACAAGTGGGATGGTGCGAATGACGACCACTATAACGGCATGTGGATTCGGACTACTTCCGGCTCCACAGAGGAAGACCGTTACATCTCCGACTACGCTACGGCTACGGGGACATTCACTCCCAAGCCCAGCTTCTCGGCACAGATAGCCAATGCTGTAACCGCTGAGGTTATGCCCTGGGAGCCTGCTACTATCCTGGACGCCTTCCAGAGAGCGATAGATATAGCTTACCCCAATCCCCTTGTAGGTAGAAAGGGCCTGTTCAAGACTATCTTCGACGAGTTTGTGGCTAACTCCTATATCTGGAATGGCCACTTTGAGGACTGGAACGCCTCAACCATACCCGACCACTTCGCGGCTGTTAGTGGTATTACAGCCACGGTGTCAGAGGAAACAACGATTATCAGGGGGCCGTTGGGAACGTCTGCGGTGAAGATGACTGGTGGTGCTGCGGGGGATTATATCTACCAATCCCACGTGGAGAATCCTCCCCTCTTGAATCTGGAGGGAAAGACGGTTACGTTCTATGCATGGACGTATGCTGCCGCTGCGTCTGATGCAAGGATTACTATAGCCTACAAGATAGCTAGTGATTCGTCTCTCACTACCACGTCTTCGAGCTACCACACGGGGAACTCAGAGTACGAGTTGCTGTCCAAAGAGGTGGCTTTCCCCAGCGATATAACGGACATTCAGGTGAGGCTTGAATGCAATGATGGCACAGTCTACTTCGATAACCTGTACCAGGCAGCAGGGCCGCAGCTGTTCCACTACCATATCTCCAAGGACTTCCTGCATGACCCCATCGCAGTAGAGGAGCAGGTCAATGATGGCGACGCCTACGGCGCTGATATGATAGGCGGGGAAGCCTGGGCTTTATTGCCTAACGGAATGTGGCATATCGAGGATGACGGCACAAACCGATTGCTGGTTATTCACAGGACGCCAGATAGCCTCCTGTCCTATACGTCTGTTGACAGGCGGAAGATACGGGTAACGGGGAATGAAAGGCTGACATCACCCACTGTGGATACATCCACGGTGGAAGTGGTTGGGGAGCAGATGAGGGCACTGGTAGCACTGGCCGCAGGGGAGATTATGGCGTCGCTGGAAGCCGCTGCCAATGCCGCATCCAGCGCAATCATGGACTACAAAGGCAAGTCGGCTTACTGGAGGGCTGAGGGTGAAAGGCTATTGGCGCTCCACGGTATGCCCATGTCCAGGAACAACGTTAATCTGAGGATTCGCTAATGGCTCTGGGCGGCGTCACCCACGATATATCCGTCAGTGATGGCTCTACAGATATAGGCTATATGCTCCTTCGGGACAAATACGGCAGGCCCGTATATACCGAGAAGGAGATGAGTCCGCTCAACTTCATGCAGGCAGCGGGATATGTTGATGAATCATCCCAGAACCCGCAATCGCTGTACCCCCTGGCATTTCAGAAGTCATGGGTAGGCGGGTTTGGGCAATCCGCTATGGACAGCAGGGAGCCACGGAGATACCTTGCCGCTTATGGTGTAGATGCCTCTGAGCCTGGGGTAATGAAGCTTGGCCCCGACTGGATAGCGGTAAATTGGTCAGGAACGGCGACAATCCCCACGCTCACTGACGGTGGGCTGGAGACATGGACTTCCGCCTCCAACTTGACAAACTGGACGGAAGTTGATACGGGGAATGGTTCGATTGCCCAAGAGTCAACAACTGTTCGAACAGGCACATACTCAGCCAAGCTCACATCCGACTCCCTTGTGGCGGATTACGTCGAGATAAACCAGACGCTTTCAGGATGGCTTAACGATTTCCGCTCCAAGAGGTTCAGGGCTACCTGCTGGGTGTATCAAGACACAGCATCTAAGCTAAGGCTATCAATCTATGATGGCGTAGGAACCACCAACGCCACTATAGCTACTACGGGTGCATGGACGCAGCTTCATTGTGTCAGGGAATTAGACGCTGCGGCGACCGAGCTTACCATTAAGATACGTCAACTGGGTACTCCTGCAACACAGATTGCTTATGTTGACGATGTCTCCATTTCAGGCTATACCGAGTCCGACGCTAACTGCTATGCTGAGTACGACGGCCTCCACTACATGAGTGTGGGGGATATATTGGTCAAAGGTAATTCGGCTACAAGCCCCACTGGGTGGACTTACGTAGCTAATTTTGGGGCCGCTATCACCGACCTGTATGTAGGAACGGTTTCGGGAACATCATACTTGTTCATTATGATAGGCTCGGGAAACCTCTCTGCCGACAATGGTTGGTACTACGATGGCACTACAGTGACACAGATGACCGACGGCGGCGGGACGGATGCATCAGGGGATTACATGACAGCAGCGGGGACTACCCTCTACATAGCGGGCAGGCCAACGGGTGTAACCACAGGAGCTAAGCACGTCATCCGCACCAATACAGCACCCCTGGCAGGTGCCTGGTCTGCTGATACTGTGGTGGGCGATACCAACACCAATATCACAGGTCTAGTCACGGTCAATGGCGTGGTCTATATCGCTAAGGAAGACTCACTGTGGAAGGTCAACTCCGACGGCACTGTGACAATGGTGGTGGACTACAGATATCTTTATGCCTCTACGTCAGGCGTCGGGGTAACTGGGTGGAACAACAAGGTATACGTCCCTTGCGGGACTAACTCCCTTATAGAGTATGACCCTGATAGCGGCACCTATGCCAGTATCTCTCCTGCTGATACCATAGCTGGTTTCGACCAGGCGCAAATCGCCCTTAGCCATGCAATGCTATCAAGCATTCAGGCTGATTTCGACGGCAGGATTATGGCCGTGGCGGGCGGTGCTGACTTCCTGTGGATATTGCAGGACAACGGTTCGGTGAATAACTTGTTCAAGGGGAGATACTCCAATATAGACTCGGTAGGCTGGCATTGGCATCCCGTGGCTAACACCACAATGGCCGACGTGAACGCTATGGCTGTTTCATCCCTGTCGGGTTCCTTGAAAATATGGGTAGCTCATGGCACGGGGAATCCTGGCTATTATGATTTAACCAAGTATGAGACCTCCGACCCGACCTACACCAATCCCTGCCTTCTCACTCCCTATTACACAGGCGGTGTATGGCGGATGATGAAGGCGCTGTACTCTATCATTCTGGGGCTGGAGAGCATCACGGCCACGGTGTATATCACGCTGCAATACCGTTTTTACGGGACTGCGGCATGGTCGTCGGCTCTTACCTTTGACGGGGCTGCTGGCACGGTGAGCAACGGGCAAGACCAGAATTACATGCCTGCCGACTCCTTCGGCACAGCCATACAGTTCAGAATCAACTTTATATCCAATTCCTCGTCATCCACGCCTAAAGTCACTCGCATCAATGGTGAAGGTGTGATAAAGCCTTCCGAAGTATCTACCATACAATGCAGTGTACTTCTAACCGACAGCATGGTGATGCGGAACGGCGCTATGGACACAATGCCCGCCTCCACCAAGCGTACTGCGCTGAACACTATCAGGGCGCTGAACTGGCCCACCACCATGTATGATATCGTGGGAACATCCCACAATGTGGATATGATACTCAAGGAACAAAACGTAGCCCCTATTGTCAAGCGCGTCGGGAACCCTGAATACATCTATGACTTGATTCTGAAGAAGGTGACATTGGCATAGGGAGCAGAAAGTAACGCTGGCTTAGGAGTTTGGCATGGAAGAGCGACGAGAGAACGACCCTATAATGCTCACGCAACTGGCTACGGTTGTGGAGGCTGTTGAGTGGATACGGGAGTCCTGTGCGGAAACCACCAAGCAGCTAAAAATAGTCAACGGCTCGCTGGTTGACCACCTGAAACGCATCATCGTGGTGGAGCAGACCATACTGAGGCTGGCGGATGACGCTTTCCTTGCCAAGAAGGACGCTGCCATAATCGCATTCGAAGCCAAGAAAGAAGCCAAGGAATACACTGACTACAGGGTGGATGCTCTCAACAGAACGGTCTGGAAAATAACGGGGCTGATGCTAGGGCTGGCTACCGTTGGGGTAGGGATTATCGCTGTGCTGATAAGGGTATGGGCATGAATAATTGGTACAAGTGGTTCTGGAGCAGACTTGGTGGAAGGCCATTTACATACGCCATCCGTGACGCTTACCATAAGGGGGAGTTCTTCTGGCTGGTAGGTTTGGTAGGCTTGGGTGTCTGGCTGGGGCATAACTACGAGTGGCGGCAGGTGCTTATAGGCTGGCTGATATTCAGTGCTGGCTACCTTGCGGGCCACCTGTTTTGGGGGCGTGACTACATTGAGAACGAGCAGGGCAAATGAATTGCAGGTATTGTGGTAAGGAACTGGAGAAGATGGAGTTGCGGAAGTATGGCCCGCCCCCCCTGCAAAGACGTTTAGTAAAGCGTTCCTATAGATGCTGGTGCTACGAGTCATCGCAAGAGGGTATGGACGGCGAGGCACAGTTTGAAGAGATTGAAGTAGACCGTAGTGCTTGAATGGATAGACGGCTTTCTATGGGGTGTTGTAGTAGGGTTGACTTTCTGGCCTATATTGATAGCCTTTATAGCCTGGAGGATATTTGGAAAACATAAGAAGCTTAGTAAGACCAATCGTAACGATACTCGTGACCCTTGCCACCGCTGAGTTCGTGTTCCTTTGGATTACAGGGCAGACAAGGGAACCTATACCCAGAGAGTGGTGGCTGGCTTTCGGGGCGATTACCCTGTTCTATTTCGGTGAGCGAGCCATTAAGAAGCTAGTCAAATGAAGTGGAATGCCTGGCCATGAAGCGCACCGAATTTGTGCCTAGTGAATATCCTACCTCAGGAGATTCGTGTCTAGAATCCCTGGCCATACTTCGCAAGGCAGCAAGTATCCATCCTCAGGTAATCAAATGAGAACAGATGAAATTAGGGAAGCATTGGACTCCACCCGTAACATGGTGGACATCTGCCTGCTGGTACTGGATGAGAAGCGTAGTTGTTGAGTGGCTTGATGCCCACTACGAAGAGGCTTTGGGGAGTATTCAACTTGCTCAGACTTTTGAGCCTATGGTTATCAAATCAAGTGGCTGGTTGGTAGTTGACGACGATAAGATGGTAGTCCTAGCCCGTGACCAGTACATCGGCGACAGCCTACGCCACTTCCTTATCATCCCCAAGGCCTGCGTTATTGATGTCACATAGTCGAGGAACACTGCTGCTTTGAATAAAGCCTGATAGCACCTAAATCGTTTGAGTAAAGGCTACTTCTCATCATCCGGCACAACTACCTCTAGCGTAACCCCGTCCAATGAGTCTGCTACACCACGCTTGTAGCCGTGTTTATCCCCATGCACGAACGCCTCTATATATAGGTACTCCGCCATGTCAAACCTCATGTCAGGCTCAATTATCTTCAGTAGCCCCCTAGTATATTCCCAATGTTCTTGTGCTATGTCTCTAGGATTCATCCTTAACCTCCGAATACTCACATACAAATGATGTGGTTGGAACGTCGTTGGATACTTCTGCCCATCCGACTTCTATCTCGGTAGTAACGGGTTCACTATTCAAATCATCAGGGATAAAGACAAATGCACCGCTCCCACATAAGGGGGTGGATTTAATCCAAAGAGGGTAGACTAGCGTATTTTCTGGGGGCGCAAACCAAAGTCCCGCCATGCTTCTCAATTCCGTAAGCAGTGCATCTTGGGCACAGCGGCTACATGGCCTAATATGAAAAACCCCTAGTAGTTTTCTGTGGGGTACTAATGATTCCATATCCTTACCTCCTATGATTCTATTAAACCACCCTTGACGTAGAACGCTTCACCAGTTCCATTTCGCCTTCATCGGGATAAAAGACTATCTTGGGGCAGCCCAGTTTAGATGGGGGACATCCCCACCGTTCAAGGTACGAAGCGGGGGCTGACTGCATATACGCTCTCAGCCACGCTCCTGTCATGGTGGCAAATGAATCGAATGCCTTAACTTTACCTCTCTCGAACAGTAGCCTCTGTGGGATATCTGGTGACGACTGGCCGTGAAGATGTCCCATCAATGTTACATGAGTGTTAGTGGTAGAGGATGACAGCCTCAACACAGCCAATGCTCTTGCCCCTTCCGTTCTTGCCGACCCTTCTCCATGCCGTGCGTGTATCCTAAACTCATGCACCTCACTACTGTTCTTACGCTTGAACCTCATCGCAAGGAAGCACGACACGCCAGCATAAGGCACACTGGTCTTCTTATTGGCCAGCTTGAGTAATTCTTCCATGAAGTCATAATGGTGATGCTTGGCAATGCCTTCGTCATGGTTCCCCTCTATCAAGCCCACGCACTTATGCCAGATAGGGGAGAGTATTTCGTCTACCTTCTCTACCTGTGTGGGACCAATGTTGCGCTCTTTGTTACGCATCCAGGGCGCAAGTATACGGCCATCCCACCGCTTGAAGTCAGAGGGTGTTATAAGGTCGGCGTAGTCCCCCATGCCAAGCCAGTACGCATTCCTATCATCTTTAATCTCCTGCACCTTCCGCCTTAACAATTCTTCATGGCAGTGAACAACACCCATGTGTATATCCCCAATCGGGTAGAGCGTAAACTTGTCAGGCCTACTGTAATTTATGACCTTGGTAATGACCTCGATTAGTTATCACACTCCTTTCCAAGGCTCACCATTTTCCAGCCATCCACGTCCTCTATCGGTGCGTCATATTGCCCTGCCAAGATGTCTATAAGGTCTATCGGCTCTACGTCTTTGAGCTTCTCCCGGGCCTCTTCATATGTTTCTGCCCTCACAGCACGATAGATGGGGGCGCACTCATCACACAGAACCCCACATGCTATACAAGGCTCACATTCCCGCGTCCACTCAGGCCACCAATAGGCATCAAGGTTCTCTATTTCATGCCCACAACACGCTATTAGCATTCACACTCCTTTCCTAGATAGATGACGTGTTATCGGTGCATATTGGTTGTGGTTGCAGATTGCACAAACAGGTATAATGATTTGGAGGTGGCAATACTGAAGACCACATAGTCGGCACATATATCGGCGCTCCACATTTAGGGCAACTACCTACTTTTGTCCACATATCACACTCCTTTCCTTACCCGTTCAATATCAATCGGCTTATCAACCCCCCGTGTTCTCAGAGAGAAGTCCTCGGCCAGCCTGACTATTTCCTTAATCGCTCCTGGCACGAACGCCTGTAGGCCGTAGCACATGAAAGGCTCAAAGACAGCGTTCATTTGTAAACTAAACTGCCCAATCGCCTTACGATATTCCTTGTCTGGTAGCCAATGAATCCCCCCAGACTTGTCACTATCCATCCCACTGTGTATAGTATCAGCCATATTCCACTCCTCATGTTACCCCCTTTGGGTAAGATAATACCCTGTAGGTTGATTACTTCTTGCCACACAGCAACTCCTTCAGTGGTTTGCCTTTGATGAAGCCATCTTTAAGCATAGCCTTGACAGACTTTTCCCAAGCCCACCATTGACCTTTCCCATATGGTTCAGTAGGACTAATTATGTTCCGCGGCAACTCCTGCACCTCATCTGGGAGTATGAGGCCTGCATCAGCAAGAATAAGCATTACATCATGGGAGAGTTTGCTGTGTAACTCAAACGGTACATCAACCCCCCTGCCGTATGTTGCTGATAGTAATTCTATTCGTTCCCTCAACTCCTCTATCCGCTTATCCATCACTCTATCTCCTTCTTCACAGCCTCTATGAGATTGGCTATGACTTTGCATGGGCAATAACCAGCACATCCCTCAGTTATCATTACTATTACCTCTGGTGATGTTGAAGTGGCTAACGGGCTATGCTCCACCTTCTCAGCCTCACGCTCCAGTACCTCAAGGAAAGAGTTGGCGACGATGGATATGACAGCCTTCTTAGCTTCCTTCACCGCAGAACACCCAGGGAGTTCATACCCCCAGTCCTTCCAATCTGCACGACCACATAACTTGCATAACTGGTAGTCGAGTGCGTCTGCACCGTGTTCTTTGAGAAACTCATCCTGTTCTATCGTCTGTTCCTTCATAGTGCCTCCTTGGAATCCAGTTTTGTTAATGCGTCAAGACATCTCTGAAGTTGCTTCATCACCCGCCTTCTGTGGGTTTTCTTTTCCCACCAACCGCAATCACTTTTGTCTTCCCCATGAGCCAAGAACAACAATAGCCGCCCAAACTCACCTCTTTGTTCCAACAGGCAATACAGGAAGTGCGCCAAGTCCTCTTTGGTGAAGCCGTAGTGTTTTGTGGGCGACCATCCTCTTTCAACTTCTTCCCACCCCTCTCTAATAGTAGTCGAGATAATGGCCCACAACGGCAACCGTGAATCCCGCACGTTTATTGACCCAGTCACTATGTTATCGTGAACCATCAACTTGGCAAATCCATTTGTCTGCGTGGCAGGATTCCGCCATATACTCATTTCCCCTGTGCCTCCAGTAGCTTTATGAGCCGCCCAAGCGTATTGTTCCACCCAACAGGCATCGGGAATAGTGGGTGCTTTACATTCCCTTCGGCTTGCTGTTCCTTCAACCACGAGAGGAACAGACCTGCCGTATGCTCCGCCTGGTGATAGCAGGCTTCCTTGATGATGTCTTGAACATCCTTGAAGGGATACTTGCCTACTAGTGAGACAGCCAGTTGTTCCTGTTCGTCAATTATCTGTTCCCGCAGTGAGGGCTTGGGCTCAGATAATGGCCCGCATACCAGGCATCTACCATTATTCACTTTTGCGATTGCCCATGAGAAAACTTCACCGCATTTGACACAGTGCGAGTCTAAACTCTGCTCCTTCAGCTTGGGTTTGATAAGCCGTGACGGTCTGTATGATTTAACTCTCCCCTCATACACCTCCTCTGCCTGTTGATTCTGGTACTCTTGCTCTGCCAGGTCATGCTTGTCCATCATTCCTCCTTAATCAGTTCCCCCACAGCAGCTATCCAGCGGTTTTATAGTCAAGGTTACTTCTGGCTTTTAACTCTTCTATTAACTCACCAGTTGTGGCGTTGCCCAGCCAGGGTTGGCTCCAGATGGTATCCAGAATCTCAGCAAATGCCTCTGCCAGTTCTGGTATCATCTTCATCTTGATTGTTTTTGGCTTATACCACGCCTGCGCCGCTAGTTGCCTCGATGATTCGCTTGCCATCATTCTCCTCCTTCAATTAACTTAGCTACAGCAGCTATAAGGGCTGCTTGTGGGGTGTCGGCCTGTCCTACAGCGTATGATTTCCCGAGTGTTGCCGAGGCGATTATGCAAGGAGGTTTGTTATCACCCACCATTGCCCATGAATCCAGCCTCGGCACAACTTCATCGAACAGGAATTGCATATCTATCTTCTTAGCCGATGGCTCAGTAAAAATCTTTTTGCCACAGACAGAACATTTGTAATAACCGAGGACTAAGCGTTTATCGCTATATTGCTCTGGTCTTAAAAGAGACATGTCCCAATTATGAGGACATTCCCCCATCCACTTCAGAATCTTCTCGTCAGTCATTATTCCCCCTTTAGTTCCGCTATTGCGGTGTTTAACCTATTCCGCAAGATTATCCTTGCATCTGCTGCATCTTCATCTCTTCTCAGTAAGTCCACTTCTTCCCTCACCGCCTCTAGGGTAGTGAGAGCTTGGGCTTTAGAACCATCATTGAAACCCCGATATAGCGCATATTTAGCAAGTTCGTCTTTGGATGGTCTTTTCTTACGGGCATAGAACAGACCCTCAATATACGGATTCTCAGTCAGTCTATTCATCGCTCATACCTCTCACAGTTAGTAGGGTTACGGTTTCAAGTATTCGATAGTGCTGTTGCTATCTGCCACAACTTTACCATCTGCCAGATTGTAACCCTCCCTGTCCGCTTTTTCCCGTTCCAGCCTGGCCACATCATCCACCAAATGTTGCATATGCTCGCATTCACCTCTAAACAATGTGCGGAACAGCCAATGCCTCAATCCATTCATGACTCTCCTCCCTCATATTTACTACAGTTTTTACCCAGGGGCCGCACCGGTTCACGGTTCTGCTGGACAGTTTCACTTTCATACCACTGCACATACAAATCTTCACTCCACAGATGAAGGCGACAATAGGTAATGTCAACATCGTGTTGACCACTGGCTAAGTGCTTACAATCTCTACAGGCCTTCATTGCTCTCTCCTTTCACTCCCACGGAATACCACGACTGCGCTTGGGAATGGCGCGCCTTGCTTAGAGTCATTAAACTTCAATCGTCCTCGGATGAATCGGATCTCGTCGGCCTTCATCACATAGTCATGCCACCATGACACATCTGTCCGCGAGGGAATGAGCATCACCACTGTTTTTCCTAGTTGCGCCTCTTGATAGCCACGTTTTATCCAAGGCACAATCCGAAGTCGACCATAGGGCGGATTCACGTAAACTGAGTTGCCCCAAGCCCGTGCCAGTCCATCACCGTTACCCCTCAAAGCATAAGTTGATTCGTCATAGGGACAGGGATCATCGTCAAAATGAAACTCCCTATCAAGGCTTTCGTATAGCCAGCGAGGAGTGGCATAATCCACGGCCATTGAGGTGAACTGAGCCTGATTCTTCACATCACTCCCCCTGAATAGGGATTCATCGAAGTATCTCCACTATAGAGTCAAAATCCGATGGGCGGATAATAAATGCCTCATACCCCATAGCCTGTAGGACTCTCAGCCAGTTCCATTGCTCGAATGTAGGCTGGCCTCGCTCTGTTTTAAGTTCCAGAAACACGAGACGTAGCCCTATAGGATGCAAGCCATCATACTCTCCAAATGGCCAGTCGTCATCAACCCCTCTAGTCGCTACGATGTCCGGGAAGCCTGAAGCGCTGGCGATACTCAGGAAAGGATGGTGTGTCTTGTACTTCAGGGTGTGCAGCAGGTCCAGAACCGTCCGCTGGAAGTCCTTCTCACTGATTAGGTCTGTCATTCCAACTCCTTGATAGCTGCATCTAATGTATCTCGTGTATACCAGAAGGCCCTACCTATACTGCATTGGTGCAGGCTATCGGTAAACAGTTTCCTCACCGCCTTCAAGGTGGCAAGGTGCTGGGCTTCAAAGCCCCAATTCAATATGCCCACTACGTTCCCTCTCAACTTGTCTGGCGCATATGGCATTTTATCCGTTGTCAGCAGCGCATTATTCAGATTCATCTCGCTCCCTTCATAAGCGAACAGGCATCCCTGCAATGTGCCACCACAATCAATTCTGGAAGCGCACCACAGTAACCATAACCCGAGTCAATCAAGCTTGTTGCATATTTCATCCCCATGCCATGCTTTACTTAGTTGGCAACAGAGACTCAAGTCTATTACACAATTCTCGTGAGCGTTCCAATCGTTCTTTTATTAGAACCTGAATCTCTTGCTTAGGAACAAAGACCTCCCTGCCCACTCGCCGTGAGCTGAATTTACCCTCCTTTGCCCATCTATAAACTGTTTGGCGGGTAACACCCATCAATTCTGCCACTTGCCCCTCAGTATAGAAATAGTCAGCTACTTGCATAAGATTCCCTCCAAACCACGTTCTTTGAACCATGTCACTGTCCGTCGCCATCGTAAGGTCACCGCTCATTGCTATCTGTCTCTGATTGTCATGCAGGCGTTGTTCAAACCTTGAACAACTCATTAAGCATTCGAACCCCCATGACAATGACCATCCTGACCTCTTCGGGGTCTAAGGTCTCTCTTCTGTGTGCTCCTATGTCTCCATAGCCCTTTATTGATGTCGCCATGTTGTAGGTGTCGTTCGTCAACACATCCTTTCTATGTGCCTCTTTCAGCATTCCACCTAGAGGGCCATCTTCTACGTCCCTGTCCATCAACCCCAACTGCAACGCCCGCCTACACATGGTCACACACGCCTTGTAACACTGATGGTAATGCGCCCTCTCCGCTTCCCTTATGTCTTCTTTGAGGTCTGGGGAAACACCTGCAACTAGTTTGTCAGACCTTGTGACAGGAAGGGCGGTATCTAGTTTTTGTACAGAACCACTGTGCATAGTGATGGGGAACTCGTGGTTACACGCGAGGCATTGAACGATACCCACAAACCTATCTTTCGGGCCGCAATAGAGTTGAATGGGCTCATGTCTCTGTTTCCCTTGGCAGTTGGGACACTTTAGGTCTAACATTTCTTTTTGCTCCCTCCCTCTCCGAAGTTTCGAGAGCAATAATACCACCTTTTTTTTAACCATGTTCTTCCTTCCTAAAATAATTATGCAACAAGCTTAATCATCCTATACCATGTGCAATTCTGACAGCGCTCAATGGGAATGATAGGGCGCTCAAGAACATCGCCCGAGCAATGCGTACAGAAGCGCTGCCATCGACACTCTGTTTCAACCTTTTTATGACCCCAATGTAGTTTCAGCATTTCTCATACCTCTCACAGTTAGCCCCACTTGATTTCAGGTTTGGGATGGCTGACACCAGTACCACCGCAGATAGGACATATCTGATGACTCTTATTGTCTGGTGTGACTATTGTGCCAAGGCCACCACACCTATGACATTTCCTGCTTGGTTCCTGCCCTATTTTAGTCATGACTATCTCCCTTCATATTTATTACAGTTAGCACCCAATGACTAAGGAACTCACGGCTGCTGCTCAATAATGGGCGGTTCTTGAGTAATGATGTTGATTGTCGGTTGACCGCCTCGTTCGATAAACGCCGCCGCTACAATTAACACAAGCCCAATTAGCACTGTCGCAAACTCAATCTTACGCCACCGACGATTCGACTCACTTTCCTGCCTCCGCCATTCCCTCGTGTCATTATCTAGCCTTTCCTCCCTCTCAAGCATCCATTTCCTATCTATCATCTCTTTATGCTCCCTTAGAGTGAGACCTGGACGCCATTCTATGAAGTCATTAGAACAATCATCCCTTTCAACCTCAATGGCATCTTTGAATTCATAACTGCTGTAATCACCCTCTAGTGTTAGAATATGTCTTGGTGGCACGGCGGCACCCCCAAGGATAGCCACATAGGCCCCTCTCATGGGTTGGTTGTCTTCTAAGGACTTGGGCAACTGGCCCAGAAAGGAGGTGATATGATTGGCTAAAACCGAACGGGGCACAAAGATTGTCCATGTCAAAGCCTACGTTAGGAAGACTGACAAGGGCACAGTCAAGGTAGACGAGCATTATCGCTCAACTCCTAACTGAGTCTGAACAATCCCGCCGCCGTGTCCACCCTGAGTGAAGTATACAATCCCGTGCTCATAGATGTTGCCGATGACCTCATGCTTCTCAAAGTTACCAAGGTCGTCTAACCTCTTTAGGATGTTTATTGGTGCTTCTCCCCACCAAAAACAGCCATCCCTAAATGTAATAGCATGGGTGCTATAGTCGTATCGAAGCACATCCCCCTCATATATATCCACTGAGTTTTTGTCCCGCAACCCTGTAAACTGCATGATTTGACACCTATCCCCATCAATATCATTAGCTATATTGTCGGGGAAATCCATCGTCTTGCCACGGGGATTCCAAGACCTGAACTTAATTATTCTCATAACAACTCCCTCGGCTTCACAGCCATACATACTTTGCAGTCTAGGTCGTCGTCGTCTTGCTCGGTAAAGTCAGAGCCATTCCACCATGTTGACCAGTCGCACACCCTAACCCACAAGCTGTTCTGTAACACGAACCGATGATTCTTGTTCCTCTTATTGGCCCACGCCATTCTCCCTATCATGGTAGGTACGTTCCATTCAGTCATTATTTCACCTCGTAATAGTCTAGTAGTTCTTGATTGCAGGCGTAACAACCTGCGCGCCGGAGATTCCATCCGAAGCTATGGTCTTCCTTAGTGCAGTCTGCCTCTAAGTACATAAACAACTTCTTCTGTGCTGCATGGGCTAGTGCATGTTCAACAGGCACTTGGCCCAACCCCTTGATATAGAGAGGTGTTGCTACTGCGTCAACCACTTCCCTTTTAGTCAGTGCCCATTCTTTCATAGCTTCTCCATTTCTAGCCATTCCAGGGGTGGTGTAGCCCGAGTCACGGCTTTCACAGCTTCCAGCAGGAACACACATCTGCCTGCATTATTCGGCATTGCCGCCAACTTCTCGCATTCCTGCATTGCATCCTTCTTACGCATATGCTGATAAGTCGGGCCTTGTCTCCCTTCAACGTAACACATCCAAAAGCGTTCCATCTTTACTCCTTTCTTTCTAAATCCCATTTCTCATGACACGGATAGCATCTGCGCTTCACGTTCTCTGGTGAGTGTATCTCAGGATTCGTGGTCCCGCCCATCTTGCGGTGTTTCGTGTGGCTGAAGCTCAGGCCCCGCCAATCACCGATACTGCCGCAGTCCATG
>Ga0180007_10003622_pt1 | contig 17036 bp, 19 predicted proteins | sample MM_PC_MetaG_FD_121122 | JGI IMG/M metagenome (GOLD analysis project Ga0180007, IMG submission 121122) | Groundwater microbial communities from the Aspo Hard Rock Laboratory (HRL) deep subsurface site, Sweden - MM_PC_MetaG | ecosystem: Environmental > Aquatic > Deep subsurface > Groundwater... | reverse complement strand
TAGCACACAAGATTAACGGTCATTGTAGTATTTGTTATCCTTGTCTTGAAAAGATTAAAGCCGAAGCCACCAAAGCCGAACGGGAACGATGTATGAATATCGTGTTGCAGTTTCAGGGACAAGTGGAAAGCGACATGATGAGTGGCGACATTAAAACAGGTTTGATAGGTTCGTGTATAGAATTAAGGAAAAGAATTAAATGAAAAAACCAGAAGAAGTTAAGTGGATATTGGTTCACAAAGACGGCAAACACATTGTGCCAAAAAACAACACACACTTCCTTGATTGCAATTTAACCCCAAGAGAATTAACAATGTCTTGTGATGGTGGAATGGTCTTAGTGGAAATGGAGGATTATGAAGTAAACTTTCTTGATGAAAACTGAACTAAAAAAACAAATAATAAATTACTTGGATAAACTTCACGCAAATAACAGTGATGTAGATGTTAAAGGAAATAAGAAAACAGACCTCCCGAATGGCTGGCTAAGTTTGCTAAGACTTCACTCCCGCCAACAAAACCGCAAAATAAAAAACGGAATTATCAACATCATAAATAATTTCAAATGAAACCAGACAGAATAGACAGAATACTTAGACAAACAAAAAGAATAATGTGGTTACTGATAGCAATGTTTTTAATTATTATATGTCTTGGAAAATAATAATCATTATATGGCTAGCGACAATAATTCTTTTATTAGCTGGATTTTTTATTCAAAAAGTAGTATAATTATAATATGAGTGATATAACTCCAACCCCACAAGAACTCGCACGAATGATTGACCAATCAAATCAAGGAACTTTAACTCGCATAAACAAGCTCACGTGTGCCATCAGCGACCAGGGTGTTTACACCCAACAAAACATTGACTTCCTAAAGGAAGCCACCCGCCAATTACAAGAAGCCAGAAATAACATGCTGGAAACAATAAGACACATCACAGAAATCTCTAAATCTCACACAATGCGTTTAAATAAATTAGAGGATAAACCAATCAAAACTTCATGGCTACCAGCTTTACTAAGCAAATTAAAGAGACCGAAGAGTGTGTAAATTGCAATAATTGGTTAACAAAAAAAGAAAAAATTTGTCCACGTTGCAAAAGTAAAAATGAAAGTTACAAAAAACACAAGTGGAGTTATGACAAACGAAAGATGCGATAAATGTAAAAAAGTAAAACTGCCTTTGTACTTTGACCGTAGTAGGAAAAACTGGAATTGCAGGGAGTGTACTAATTATTTAAAGACAAATGATAAACCACATAAAAAGAAGTAAGTCAATGATATTGCATTATGGCAACTAATAGAATTGGAACAGGAGGAAAAGGAAAATCATTTAACGATAGAGAACTTGCCGGAAAGGTAAGAACACTTGCTCTAAATCAAGTGTTTGATGTTCTAAGTGGAAAAGGTTTAGGTAAAGACAAAGAATACAAAAAAGCTGTATTGATTAAGCTAACAGGAACAATCCTCCCAAGACTAAATGAACTATCAGGAGAAGATGGAGCAACTTTATTGGTAGAAATATCAGAAAGAATAGCAGAAAAAAGAAAGATAAATGATTCTTCACAAAACACAAAATGAAGTAGCGGAAGACACACACAGATTCCGTGTCTTGCGTATGGGAAGACGTTGGGGTAAGACAACCCTAATGTCTGAAGAAATAAAAGGAATGGTTCTTTCAAAACAAAATGCAAGGGTTTCATATATTGCTAATAATTATCAGCAAGCAAGGGATATTGGCTGGGAGCTATTCAAAAGTGAATACAGAGGAATGATAGAATCCACAAACGAAGCAAGACTAGAAATGAGAATAAAGAATGGTGGCATTATTATTCTTAGAGGTTGGGAGTCTATTGAGAACCTTAGGGGTCAAGCGTTTGATTTCTTATGCTTAGACGAGGTAGCGCAGATGACTAAGTTTTGGGTTGGTTGGCAGGAAGTATTAAGACCCACACTAACAGATACAAAGGGTGAAGCTCTCTTCGCTTCAACACCAAAGGGCTACAACCATTTCTATGACTTGTGCAACCTTGAACTAAAAGACGAGACATTCAAGTCATTTCATTTCACAAGCTACGACAATCCTTTCATTCCTAAAGAGGAAATAGACGCAGCCAGAGAAACATTACCGGAAGAGAGGTTCAGTCAAGAATACATGGCAGAGTTCCAAAAGACTTCAGGATTGGTCTATAAAGGATTTTCAAGAACATTACATACTTACGAAGAAGAGCCAAATGGAGACTTCAGAAGAGTAGCGGGAGTAGACTTTGGTTTCAGAAACCCCGCGGCAGTATTAGAAATCCTTTATGACGGGCAAAGAGTTTGGGTAAATAACGAATGGTACAAGTCAGGCAAGACTGATATGCAGGTAGCTGAATATGTGGCAGGTTCAAACTTTGATGCCGTATATCCTGACCCAGAAAACCCCGCCGCCATTGAAGAAATGGAAAGACTTCATGTAAACACAAGAGAAGTATCTAAAGGCAAAGGAAGCGTAGAAGCAGGCATCAATAACATCCAAGAGCTAATCAAAACAGGACGGCTAAAGGTTCACAAAAGATGTGTTAATCTTATATCAGAGTTTGAGACTTATTCTTATAAAGAAACCAAAGACGAGCAGAACCCCGATGAGAAACCCATTAAGTTCAAAGACCACGCGCTAGATGCCTTATCTTATGCAGTTAGAATGTTGTTAGCCGAGCATGGAGGCATGGTTTATAAAAGGCAAAAAGAGAGGTTTGAAATTAACCAAATAAACCAATCAAAAAACTCATGCAAGTGATAAACGAATTTCCACCATTTTACGAAGCAATAAAGGAGGCGGTAAATCCTCCAGAAGATTCATTCTTTCCTTATGGGGATAAACTCTATAACCCGTCAGGCATAGAAATACCGGCTGATATTTGGCATCACGAAGAAGTCCACGTCCAACAACAGAGTGAGTTTACAAGTCCCTCTATATGGTGGGAAAACTGGATAAACAATAAAGAGTTCCGTTTATCACAAGAAGTTCAAGCGTTCGCTCATCAACTAGCATTTGTTAAAAAGTTCTATTCCAGAAAAGCGGCAGACGAGGCATTAGATGAGTTCAGTAACCAACTGGCGGATAATTACAATTTAGATATCAACAGACATCAATCCAGCACACTTATAAGAAGGTTCCCTTTATTTTAAAAATATGTTATGCTTAGTATATTAGTTCCAAGTTTAAACGAGAAGTACCTTGAAAGAACAATCCAAGACATCAAGGAAAAAGCTGAAACCGATATTGAGGTTTTAACAGAAGAAGACCTTGGCATGGGACACAGGGCATTGACAAATAAACTGGCAAGAAAAGCCAAAGGTGAATGGCTTATGAAATTGGATGCTCACTGTTCAATGTCGCAAGGTTTTGACAAAGAGATGTTGGCACTAGCCGACAAGAATACCCTACAAGCTCCGATACTATGTAAACTGGATGCTGTAAACTGGCAGATAATCCCCAAGCCAAGATGTGTATGTTATTGTTTCAACCGAGATTTAATCTTTGACTACTGGGAAGAATACGAAGAACGGGACAAGAACACCTTAACAGAGACTTTATCTCTGCAGGGCTCATGCTTTATGTGCCATAGAGATAAGTTCTTTGAACTAGAACTATGTGGAGAAGAATTTGGAAGTTGGGGACAGCAAGGAGTAGAAATAGCTTTAAAGTTCTGGCTATCAGGCGGAAGGGTTGTAACGAACAGAAACGCCTTCTACGGGCACTTATTCAGAAATATGGATGAATTCCCATATAAACGGGATATGAAGCAGGTAGAGCGAACCAAGGACTACTGCAAGGATTTATTCATCAACAACAAGTGGACTAAAGCGACATTGAAATTTGAGGATATTATAAATAAGTTTAAGCCAGTAAAGCACTGGTAAAGGTGGTGAACCGTGAATGGAACACCAATCAATATGTGAAATAATAAGAGAAGCTGAACGTAATTATACGACTGGCGTTGTTAATCGTGGGAAATATGTCAAGTGGTCAATGTATGACACACTTGAAAAGATTATTGCTTATCACAATTCCACCCACACTACAGGTTCTAAAGACTCACTAGGTAGAGACAAGCCATTTTTCAATATAGGAATAGCCGCAGTCAATATCTGGTATAGAGCAACAGACATAGACCGCAAAGACATAGGAGTAATGGCAACCAAAGACACCTCTGCCTTAAAAGCTCTTCTGGCGACAATCTTCTTAAAAGACTGGATGAGAAGAACAAAATTCGGTCAGTTTTTAAATAAATGGGGACGAGCATTAGCTATCTTTGGTTCTGCAGTAGTTAAGTTTGTAGAAAAAGAAGGTGAACTTATATGCACAGTAGTCCCGTGGAGAAACTTCATTTGCGACCCTTCAGACTTTGACTCCGGCCCAAGAATAGAAAAGTTTTATAGAACTCCCGCTCAACTAAGAAAAAACAAGTCTTATGATAAAAAGACGATTGATGCTTTGATTACATCTCTCACCACAAGAAAGAACCAAGATGACACAGAAAAAGACGCTTTATCCAAATTCATTGAACTATACGAAGTAGAGGGCGATTTACCCAAAGCATTACTCATAGACGAAGACAAGCGAGAAGAGAAAGACTGGGAAGAGTACATTTGGCAGACACACACAGTTTCATTCAACAAAACCGAGAATACAGAAAAACCTTTTGATGACTTCACTCTCTACAAATCCACCAAAGCAACCGATTCATATATGCTCACTCATCTCATAGAAGAAGACGACAGAACACTTGGTATGGGGGCGATTGAAACACTATTTGAGCCACAATGGATGATGAACCACACTGTCAAGAATATGAAAGATACTCTTGACCTCTCCTCAATGCTCCTTCTTCAAACAGCAGACGGCAGTTTCATCTCAAGGAATGTCCTAAACAATATGCAAACAGGCGAAATAATGATACACGCCAAGAACTCTCCCTTAACCAAAGTAGATAACTCCAAGTCAGATATAACAGCTTTGCAAAATTTTGCCCATCAATGGCAGATTCTGGGACAAGAAGTATCAGCTACACCGGAATCCACAAGAGGGATTACTCCTCCGTCAGGCACGCCATACTCAAGCGTTGCCCTCTTAACCAACCAATCACTCTCTCTATTTGAAATAATGGTTGAGAATAAGAGCTTACATTTAGAGGATATGCTTCGTGAACGCATAATTCCCCACATCAAAAAGAAAATGGGGAACAGAGACAAGATAATGGCTGTATTAGAGGATTATCAACTCAAGCAAGTAGACGCCAAATATCTACCGGCAAAAGCAATAGAAAACTATAACGAAAGATATAAAAAGGAAGTGCTATCAGGCAAGATAGCCCAGCCATTCAACAAAGAAGCAGAAGAGGCAGGTATCAGAGGAGAACTTGACCTTATGAGAAACAAGCGACCTTTTATGCCCGACAAAACTTGGAAAGAAGAATTAAAGGACTTGGAATGGGAGTTTGAGATAAACATTTCAGGAGAACCTATGGACAAAAGCGTAATGCTTCAAACACTCACAACACTATTCCAAACAATCGTTTCTGTAACCAAAGACCCGTCAAATGCGGAAGCAATTCTAAATAAGATACTGAATATTACGGGAATCATATCACCGGTAGAGTTAAAGTCTGGCGGGGTCGTCCCACAAGGTGGTGGTCAGGCACAATTACAAGAATTAAATACAAAATAATATGGAACAAGGACGCCAAATGAGATTTGCGGACAATGAATTAGCGGTTTTACGGACACATTTCAAGGGAAACGAGTCGCTTTTAAAGCTGATGAGGAAAGTGTTTTTACCTGAAATAGACCCCGAAGCCCCAATAGGTCAAGTAATAGACCTTTGGTTGACGGTAAATATGGAACAAATGACACCGGAACAGGCAATGATAAACATTCAGGCAAGAAATTCACTCATAATGCACGTTGAAACACAGCTTACACAGCTTCGTAACCTAGCAGAAATGACCATTGAAACCCCCGAACAAACCACAGAACGCAAAAAGAAAGATAGTAGCAAGTAATTTATAGTTAATTGGTCATGAATGCAGACCTAAAAAAGCATTCTACTTATGGAAGAAGAAAAATTGGACGAGCAAGAGTCCCTAAACCTTGATGAAGAAACCGAAACTTCTAAAAATACGGAAGAGGAGGAAACCTCTGAAAAAAACGAAGAGGTTGAAGAGCTTAAAAAGAAAGCCAACTTAGCTGACAATTACAAGAAGAGAGCCGAGAAAGCTGAAGTTAAGCTCAAGAAGTTTGAAAACCAACCAAAAGAGGATTTGTCATCAGACGATATTCTCGCCCTAGCCAAAGCTGACCTTCACGATGAAGATATAGCAGAGGTAAGGGAATGGGCTAAGTTCAAAAGTATTCCTGTAAAGGAAGCGTTGAGCGACCCGATGATGAAGTCATCAATAGCCCAGAGAGAGATTGACAGGAGAAATGCCGAAGCATCTAACACCAAAGGCAAGACAGGCGACACCAAAAGAGATGCCGAGGTCATTAAGGAAAGAGCTTCACAAGGCGACCTTCCTGAATCCGATGAGGATATTGCAAAGCTGGCAGACCATTAAAGAGGTGATGGGTTAAGGTGATGTTAGTCTTAATCCATTTATTAAAATGAATACAATGGGAACTACAGCTTGGAGAGAGAAATATCTTTCTGCCAGACTGCAAAAGGTTTTAAGGAAAGCCACAGTCTCTAATGACATTTGTACTAGAGACGAATCTGGAAGTTACTACATCCAGAATCCTTACAGTTCACAAGTAACAGCCGCTATCCAAACCCTTACGGGAACTTACAGTGTTTCTGCGTGGACAACCACAAATGACACGCTAACAGTAACGGATGAAGTTGTTTACGGCGAACACATTTTCAACTTTGAAAGAGTAATGAGCAAGTACAACCTAATGGTTGAAAGGTTGGACGAGATTGCCTACGCCATCGGATGGGGTATTGATTACTTTGTACTCAACAATCTTTGTGAAGATGCGACAGGCACATACTCAACAGATGCAGGCGGATTTACCGAACCTTCAAATGTTCCGGTAATTCTTTCAAATCTTGCTTCTAAGGTTGCAGGTTATGCTGATGTTTACAGGGGTCTTTTCCTCGTAATTGAGAATACAGACCTTCCGGGCTTTCTCCAGTTTGGAGTGAGCGCAGGATTCAGTTATGCCGACATGGTGTTAAACAACGGTAAAATCGGTTCTCCTATGGGAATTGATGTTTATGTTGTTCGTTCTGGCACCTTTGTAAGCGCGACAATCGGTTCAGTTTCAACCATTACCAACGATGGACACAGAGTATTCGGTGTCAAAAAGGTCGCTTGGTTCTGTGTGCCTGACGGTGTTAGGTATGACGAGAAAGGTGTAACTGGCAAGACAGGTAAAGAAATTTGCGCTGACGCTTGCGTTGGTTTCAAACTCTGGACACAGAAAGCTAGTCTTTGTGTAGATATCACGATTACCTAGATTATAGGTTAATTCGGGGGCTTAACTTGGGGGCGTTCTCATCACCTTTCGCCCCCGAACTAAGCCCCCGACAAAAGAGATATGAAAAAAAACAACAAAGCGATAGAGGCAAAGAGTGCAATGGCTAAAGATGCTCCAAAAGCGCAGATTGATGTTTCCCCTAACAAGGAAAAGAAAATTGGCTATGCAGAGTTCAAAGCCCTTATAGAGGCATATAAGGTTCAGAACCCTGTAAAGTATGAGGCGAAGAAAGAATCTTTAGAGAAGCAACTCAAGTCTCTTGAATAATTATCAGCTAAACAAAAAAGATATGAACAAAGAAAAAACACCAATCCTTGTAATAGTAGCTTCCCTAGTGGTAGTTGCCTCGCTTGTGTTTGGTGGAATTGCCGTAAATGGGGCAAAAGCTGGAGGTTCATTCTGGGGCAACATTCAGGCACAAGTCAGCGCGGGAATCCTTGACTGGCTTAAAGGCGAAGCACCTGATATGAGTGTTGACGAGTTGGTTCTTGGGGGAGCGGTTCCTTACGACATCAACCATCAACTTCGTGTAAGAGATTGGTTCTCTTGGGGTGGTGATGCATTGGCTACAACCACAGATGGTTCTGCTGCAACTTTGGGAGGCGCAGACATGCTCAACTATGGAATGATTGACCTAATGGCTTCCACAAGTGCTCACACCTATACACTTCCTGCCACAAGCACAATGATGAGCTTGTTGCCAAAGATTGGAAGTTCAAGAAAGTGGTTGTTTCACAACGCTACATCTACGTCTGGTATCACACTGACATTCACAGCAGGTGCAGGAATGCACTTAGTTGGAGTAGCTGGTGCTGAAGTTATTGACGCAGAAGAATGGGCAGAATTGACTTGCACACAGATTTACTACCGAAACGCAGATAACGAGAATATTCTGTGTATTATCACTGAATTAGAGGAATAGAACTCTCTGACTGCCTCTAACCTTATTTAGAGGCAGAAATGAGGGTTCTAAATTAACAATAATTAAAAATAATTTATGAAAAAGATTTATATAGGAGGAATAATAGTTGCGCTAGCAGTAATTGGTTTCCTTGTATTTAAGGACACTAATGGTCAACTGGGAGCTGACCCGTCAGCCGGCGCTGAAATTGACTACGCAAGCGATGTTGTCGGAACAAGGGTCGGAACAACCACAGCTGGTGTGTATTTTGCTTCAAGAGCAACATCAACTTATAGGATAAGAACAGGTGCAGCAGAACAGTTGAACTTAACAATGTCAGCAATAAAGGCATCAACAACTCCGGGTTCTTGGGTCAACTTATCCCTATTGGGTTCAAATGACTGGGATTGTGCAACAGCTTCAACAACAGGTGGACAAATGAACCCAATTCTTACCACAGATATTAACTGGTATGACATTGGACACCATGTTGCTGAACTAGCTGGTTCACAAACAATCCCCACAGCAACTTCAACTCTTACATGGACTTCAGGTGCAGGTCAGAGCAGAGAGATTACACTAAAGGACTTAAACTACGAATGTGTTGCAGTTCAAATAAGTTCATCTTCAACCGAAGTATTTATGCAAGCTAGACTAAAATGAGACACTACTTTAAAACATTTACAGCTTCAGGGGCAGATTTAACCTCGGCAAATCATGGACTATATGAACACGACACAGTAGTCTTTGAAACTTCAAGTGCTTTGCCTACGGAGTTTTCACTATTAACAACTTACTATGTGGTTCAAGAAGGCATAACTGAAGACACATTTCAGGTATCAGCGTCAGAAGACGGAACACCCATCACTACAACAGGTGCAGGTACAGGAACTCACAAGTTCCTAAAGACCAACAGAGACGCATTCACAGTCCCATCAGATAGAACCATAGGTACAGCTTCAGGAAGATTATACTAATGAGACCCCTAATTATAGAAATACCAAGAAACGGCATAGCACCATCACCTCATGTTGGAGTAGCCGATTGTAGAAACCTAGACATCTGGACAAGTCCGGGGGTTGTTCGTTTGAATAACTTAGTTGCCAAAAGGTCTGCATCAGTGATACTTGATACAGTAAATTGGATGGTGAAGAACCCCGCAGAACCATCTCATATATACGCCTTAGATGAAAGTGGAAATGTTTATAAGTCTTCCAATAGTGGAACAACTTGGGTCTTGATGCTTGGCAATATATTCACAGTAACCATAGCTTCACCCGGAGTATTTTCAGACGTAGCACATGGTCTAGCAGAAGATGACCAAGTTAGATTTACTACAACAGGAGCTTTACCAACTGGCTTAGCTGTTGGTACAACATATCATGTCATAGCCGCAGGACTGACTGCTGATGCTTTTCAGGTCAGTGCTACATCAGGTGGTGCGGCAATCAACACTTCTGGCACACAATCAGGTGTTCACTCTATGTTTCCATATCTCGGAAAGACTGGTTGTGGACTTAAAATATGGAAAGGGTACTTATTTGTTTGTAGGAAAGCAAGAATTGATGTTTGTGGTACAGGAGTAGCTTCTGGAATAGCCAACGACAAATGGACTTTCAACTGGCAAACTATTGATACTGATACTTTATGGCATCCACTGTTAATATCTAACAATGACAGCAAACTCTATGGTGGAGCAGGAAGATATGTCTTCTCGTTAGACGAAGTTACAGGACAAACTTTTGCCCCAGCAACTGCCGCAACTTTCACCTTTACTTCACAAGCATTAGACCTTCCCCCCAACTACAGAATCAAGTGCCTAACAGAACTAGGGAACAACTTAATGTGTGGAACTTGGCAAACAGAATCAGGAGATAGTCCTTATGTGATACGAATAGCAGACATCTTCCCGTGGGATAGAAGCTCCCCATCATTCGGTCAACCAATAGTAATGGCAGAAAATGGAGTTCATGCAATGTTAAATACAGGAAACTCTTTAGTTGTTCTAGCTGGAGTTGGTGGAACTATTTATAGAAGTGACGGAGTAAATGTTCACCCAATAGCCCAAATACCACACAGCATAGCAGATATATCAAACGGAAAATATCTTGAGACATTCCCAGGAGCTATTTGTAATTATAAAGGCAAACCTTACTTCGGGATTAGTAGTGGTGGTGGTGCAAACACAGTAGATGGTATGGGTGTCTACTCACTAGCTGAAACAAGTAAGGGAAACATTTTAGTATTTGAACATGGCATAAGTGAGGGAACTACGGGTTCTGGTGAAACAATTAAAATACAATCACTACTGCCACTCTATAGAGATAGCATTCTCATAGGTTGGAGAGATAACACAGACTACGGAATAGATAGTATCACGACATCTTCTTTTGCTACTGGTTATACAGGATTCTTTGATTCTCCCCTATTTGCAGTTGGTTCTAGTCTTCAAAAAGCCCAATATAACCAAATAGAATTACAATTTGCCAGACCACTAAGAACAAACGAAGGTGTAAGAATACAATACAGGGATGACTTAACTGCTTCCTTTGCAACAGTAGATGACTTTGACTTCACAACCTACGGGGCAGTTCAAACAATCCAAAGAACTTTTAGTGAAAACATAAACATACCAAAAAGTGAGTTTTTACAAATTCGTTGTCTCCTCACGGGAACAACTACGACACCGGAATTAAGACAAGTAATAATCCGATGAACATAGAAGACAAACCAGAATACAACTTCAAGCCAATAAAAAGGCAATCAAACATAGTCAATGCTCCGGGTGGTTCGGTTATGGGTGGTGGTTCAGTGAGTTCTACCAACTTTGTTACAGGAGTTTCTGGTTCGGGATGGAATCTTGATGCCACAGGAAACATAGAAGCAAATGATGGAACATTTAGGGGGACACTTGAAACTGACAGTATCTTCTTTAAAAGACAATTTATTTATACTTGTTTTGAAAGTCTTGATGGGTGGGAAACAGATGTGGTTGGAACAGGTGCAGTCACGGTGAATTTAGGAAGTTTATATTTAAAAACAGGAGCAACAAATAATAGTTCTATATTGGTTGCTAATAGAAATTTGAGTGTCTTGCCTTTAAAAATTGGGGAAAAAAGTTCTCTTGTGGAGTATGGGCTAGTGATACCAATTTTAACCGGAGACAATTACACTGCATATTTTGGAGTCGGAGATTTAAATGGAGCTTTGGGTGGAGATGGCGAAAGTTACGGATTCAAGGTAGTAAACGATACATTGTACGCTTTATACAGTGTCGTTGCTGGAGAAACTTTGACAGAAATAACTGGGGTAACCCTAAGCGATTTTAATGTTTATAGAACTGTGTATGATTTTTCTAAAAAGCTACTTAGTTTTTATGTTAATGGTATTTTAAAAACAACAATATCTACCGCTTACCCTGTAGTGTCTATTGAAGGAAGATTCGTTATGTCTATAAAATGTACAGATTCAGTTAACAGAGAAATGTATGTAGCTTATGCAACTTTTGCACAAGATTTATAATAAAATTATTAAAATAACAAAAGAAAATGGCAACATATAAAATACCATACCAGGACTTGTCCTTTGCTGTTCCTGACGAGAATGAGGTTTTTTGGACATCAGGAGATAGAGGAACAATTTTCGTAAGAAAAGGGAATTCAATTTACAATATAGGTATTCAAGAACTTGGGAGAAAATATCTTGAAAGTATCGGTGCAACAACTGGATTACCACCAGGAACTTCATCTGGTATGCACGCATACATATCATCAACTGGAGAAGTATTGGGTGTTGGAACAGGACAAACTCAAAGAGAGTATGGAATAAAAGAACTGGCCAAACAAGGAATTGATGTTAATTCAATAACTGCAAATTATAATGGTGGAGATGTTTCTACTGCTTTTGGACAACCAAAGTCAGCAACAGACATATCTATCTTCAAAGCACCCGGAACAATAACCCCCGGTGAAGTAATAACCAAAAGTATCTCACCTATCAACCCACAAGGTGCAGATGTTACTTCAAGTTTTACAGGTGCAATTTCTAAATCTACTTCAATAGAAGAAAATCTTGCAAGAGCAGGTGGAACACCAGAACAAATTGCAGGAATAGTGAATGCTCCAAAAGCCCCAGCTTTCTCGCCTAGTGGAGTTCAGATAGGAACAGCACCAGTAATAAGCTCTGAATTAAAAGCTCAAATAACCCCACAATCAATAGAACAAGGCATAACTCAAATAACGCAAGGACAACAGGGTTATGGTGCAAGTTCTTACACAGGTGTTTCCATAGTGGACTACCTCAACTCTCTGGGAAAACCATCAGACTACAATTCACGAGCCGCACTGGCAGGACAAATGGGTATTCAGAATTACACGGGAACCGCTGAACAAAATACACAGCTTTTAAACAAACTTAGGGGGCAAGGTTCTGTCTCACAGTTAGCCCCTGAAGGAGCTATATCAACCAAAACACTAGAAAGTGGAGCCACACCCTATGATGTCCCAACGGGAGGCGTTACGGGCGACACAGCGGATTCTATCGTAGCAGGAGCAGAATCCACGATGAAAAGTATTGATGACTATATTAAGATGCTCACACCGCCAGAAACAGAAGGACAGACAGACTTAGACAAACTAATCTCTGGTGTCTCTGCTGATATGGAGGGGCTTACTGGAAGGGGGGAAGCTCAACTGGCGGCAGAAGAAGCACAAGGAGTAAATGCGTTAAGAAAAAGTCTTGCAGATGTAAACTCCCAGATAGCAATGAAGATGGCACAATACAATGCACTCTCAACTGATGTAGAGGGCAAAGCTATTACAATGCAAAGTATTATCGGCTCACAAGCACAGATACGAAAAGCCGAAGCATCAGAAATTGGTTTGTTGCAAGCACAAGCTCTGGGACTTACAGGACAACTGGATGTAGCGCAAGGAATCGCTGACAGAAGTGTTGACCTAAAATACGAAGATGCAACTGATGCAATAAACTTTAGACTAAAACAGATTGAACTCTTACAGGGTCAACTGGATAAAGACGAAACAATACGAGCCGATGCAATTAAACTTTATTTAGCAGACCAACAGAATCAACTGAGTATCACTATCCAAAACGAAAAAGATAAAAATGCTACCCTGCTTAATTTGTTACAGTCATACCCAGATGCAGGCATTAAGCTAACTGACACACTAGAATCTGCTGCAAGAAAGGTTGAGAACAATTCAGCCCTATACAAAAAGGAAAAGAGAATTGCACCAACTGGTGGTGAGATAATCCCAGAAGTATCGGACATATTTAATAAAGAAGAAATTGCTAGATTAGTAACAGCAGGAGTGAACAAAGATGAGTACACTCAAATTGCCACAGCACTTTTAGGAGGACTTGAACTTGACGAGATAAGACAAATTCTAAGAGATGCAGGAATAGACCCTGTTGTGTTAGACAGATTTGATAGTGCCGTAGGAATTGAAACTGTTAGAAAAACACCGGGAACAAAATCAACTTCTACGGAAGATGCCTTTGATAATCTATGAGTACACTAAGTGAATTAGTAAAAAAAAGACTACAACAAGGTTCAGTTAAACCTGAACCATTTAGTCTTGGAATTGACCCATTAGGAGGAACTCAAACAACTACTCCACAATTTGTTTCACCTCAAGACCCAGCAACAGTATTTGCAAAAATACCTTCAGCTATCTTACAAGGAACTGCACGAAGTATTGGTGGTGTAGGATTAGACATACTAGGTGCTGCTGGAATAAGGGAAAAAGGTACAGAGTTAGAAACACAGACAGAACTCGGCAGATTAGTTTCTGAAAAACTATATGGTAAGGGTGCATTAAAACCTACATCGTTAGTAGCGGCTGAAATAGAATTAGAAGAAGACACCATTATTCCAAAATCACTAGCAGTTCCTTTCGTTATTGGACTAACTGCACTAGACTTCACTCCTTGGGGTGGCGCAAAGAATGTTTACAAAACAATATCTAAACTAGATGATGTGGCAGACATCTCAAAGATACTAAGAAAGTCAGGTGTAGCAGATGACTTAATACTTCCTGCCGCACAAAAAATGGCTAGGATAACCGACCCAGCAGGCATCAAAAAAGCATTCTCCTCATTAGAGGAAACAATGAAAACTACAAAGGTAGCACCCGGATTTGATTCTGTTTTAGATATACCACTAGCAGAAGAAGCAAAAAAACTATCATCAGTAGAATTTAAAAGTAAGCATGGTTTTCTATTTGAAGGAGATACTTCAAAAAACTATTATAGGGGAACAGCCGATGAATTTTATGAGGATGTATCACAAGCATTAGGTAGAGAAACAAAAGCAGACGAAGTAGAAAGAGGATTCATTACAAGTGCAAAGGAAGTAGTCCCAACTACCAGAATAGCAGGACAATACATTCCACGAAGCACAGATGACCTAGCAATAAAAGCAAAGAATCTTATTAAAGATGATGTTGCCCTAGCGGAAACAAGAGCATTAACAGAATCAGATGATAGTGCAGTAGCAATAGCTTCTGAACTTCTAAAAAAATATGCAGATGACGCAGCCAAAGCAACAGACCCAGCAATAGCAAATGCCCTATATGATAAAGCCGCAGAAGTGGCAAACACTCTAGCACCAAAACTAACTGAACAAGGTAGAGCAATTCAAGCAGCTTCAATATTGGGAAGATTAACCCCAGAAGGTCAAGTAAGATTTGCAGCAAGAGAAATCCAACGATTCAACGAAACAGCAAAAGTAGGAAAGAAAATCCCCGAACTTACAGGAGAACAATCAAAAGTTATCCTAGATGAAATGAAAGAAATCAACGGTATGGCAGAGGGTGTAGAAAAAGCTATGAGGTTTCAGAAACTTCAAGACCAGATTAAAGCATTAGTTCCAACTCCCCTATTGGCTAAAATAATAGCTATATGGAAAGCAGGACTACTCACGGGAATCAAGACACAAGGACTTAATATGTTCTCAAACTTATTTCACGGAACTACCGAAGTAATCAAAGACATCCCAGCTTCTATTGTGGATAGTGCAGCTTCCCTATTCACAGGAGAACGAACCAAAGTGTTTACAGCCAAGAAAGTATTTGAAGGATTAAAGGATGGGGTGATAAAAGGAAAAAGATATTTTGTTACCGGATTTGACGAAAGAAACATTGCCGCCAAATTAGATTATAAAAAAGTAAACTTTGGTAAAGGCAAGGTAGCCAAAGTATTTCAAATATATACAGACACAGTATTTAGAACTCTAGGTGCGGCAGACCAGCCATTTTACTATGCGGCACTCTCCCGTTCAATGTATGACCAAGCACTCGCCAAAGGAATGAACACAGGACTTAAAGGAAAAGCATTAGTCAAATATGCAGAAGATATTGTCAAAGCACCAACAGAAGAAATGATACGCTATGGAGTGGCTGATGCTACAACAGCAGTATTCCAAAACCAAACCAAACTAGGAGAAGCCGCAAGTAAGATTCAAAAAATCCCCGGCATTGGTGAAATAGTTTTACCATTCGGAAGAACACCGTCATCGGTGGCAATGCAGATTATAAACTACTCTCCAGTAGGAATCGCTAAAACAATTATCACTAATATAGGAAAAGGGAAGTTTGACCAAAGACTTTTCTCTCAAGGTATAGGTAGAGGATTAACTGGAACAGGAATCATAGTAATAGGAATGGAACTTGCCAAAAAAGGATGGATAGCTTTGGACTATCCACAAGGAGATGAACGAGAACAAGAATTACAAAAAGCCGAAGGCATAAAGAACAACGCTATTAAGGTGGGTGGTAAATGGCGTTCCCCTATCATTCTGGGCCCAGCTGGAAATCTACTCTTAGTAGGTGGACACTTCCAAAATGCCATAGAAACTGAAGGTAGCCCATCAGAAGCATTATCAAAAGGTGCATTGGGAAGTATGAGTTCATTCTTAGAACAGACATTTCTTACAGGAATAAAAAACTCTATCAATGCCATCACAGACCCAGAACGATACGCAAAAACTTATCTTCCAAACCTTACCGCTTCATTTGTACCGACAATAGTTTCAGATGTTGCAAGAGCTACTGACCCACAAGAAAGAAGAAGTGAAGGAGTAATCCAAAGAATCAAAGCAAGAATCCCCGGACTAAGAAAGGGGATTGAACCACAAGTTGATGTCTTGGGTAGAGAAAGAGAACGAGTGGGGAATCCACTAGAAGTTTTATTTGACCCAACAAGACCATCGCCAGATGTTTCAACTCCAGTAACGCAAGAACTAAGACGTTTAATGGATACTGGCTTTAGAGTATCACCAACAGCACTAGGAGACAGGCAAGGTTATGATGTCCTTAGTCAAGAGGAGAACACAGAGTTATGGACATTAGCAGGTGGAATAGTCAACGATAAGCTAGAATCTTTGTTTAGTAGGGAAACCTATCAGACATTAGGGGATGATGAAAAAGCAGACTTTGTAGAAATGGTAGTAAACAAGTCCAAGACAAATGCAAGAGCTGGAATGGTAATTAAATTGACCGAAGGATTAGAGGGAGAAGAACTAAAAGCCAAACTTTCAGAACTGAAAGCTGGGGGACTAATGTCAAGAGAAGTTTTTAAAAAGTAT
>Ga0180007_10003621_pt1 | contig 17048 bp, 14 predicted proteins | sample MM_PC_MetaG_FD_121122 | JGI IMG/M metagenome (GOLD analysis project Ga0180007, IMG submission 121122) | Groundwater microbial communities from the Aspo Hard Rock Laboratory (HRL) deep subsurface site, Sweden - MM_PC_MetaG | ecosystem: Environmental > Aquatic > Deep subsurface > Groundwater... | reverse complement strand
CCGTTTGTCTCCCGCAGGAAAGTGATGGCCGATATCACCGTCGCCAATACCGCCTATTAATGCATCAATTATTGCGTGGAGAAGCACGTCAGCATCCGACCAGCCTGCAAGGCCTTTGGTATGCGGGATTTCAACGCTGCCGATGACCAGCTTTTTGCCTTTAACTAGTTTGTGAACATCATAACCAAAACCAATGCGCATTTTCGTCTCCTCAAATAATTATACTATAAAATATTTCTAATATCCCTTTAAAAAATAGAACATTAGTGACCCATATTCCCACAGGACTTTTTGTGTGTCTTCGTGGCTCTTCCACCAGGCCTCAAGTTTAAACTCGCTGTCTGTCAGCGGCACGCTGTGCATCATTACGTCAATCTTATGCTTAGAAAATACTCGCTTATAGGTTCTTTTTGCCCTGCGGGTATGTGTGGGAGAAGTCACAAGAATAACACTTTTGGCCCCCTGCTTTTTAACTATTGGCAGGCAAAAGTTTGCGTTATCAATGGTTGAATCAGATTTTTCCTCAAGAAGAATGTCCTTTTCAGGAACCCCCAGCGCCATGGCATGCTTTTTCATCCAGGTGGCTGAGGTCAGGCGCCACTGCAGCGGCCCGCCGCTCATTAAAATCTTTGACGCTAAACCTTGCTTATAAAGTTTTACCGCGCTATTAACCCGTTCCCCATTATCATCGCCGCTGGGGACAATAATTATATCCGCTGGCTTTAACTTGTCGCTGACAATTAAATTTTTGGCAAAAGCTGTAAGAAATAACGGGTAACTGGCTGAAGTTACAACAATAAAAATAAAGATAGTAATAAAAACAAGAATTCTTTTTTTCATTTATCTTGGCACCCGAAAAAGCGAACGCATAATGAATTTTGGGTTTTTTATCATGCCCATCAGCAATGTTCCAATCGTCGGATAGGTGCGCGGATTAAGCACTAAACTCCATAAGATTGAGGAATGGTTTTCAAAATCGCCGATTTTCTCAATTAAATTTACATTGTCTTTCATGTAGTTGAATATGCGTTTTGAGACATCCTCACCCATGTTTTCCAGAATATTCCTGGCCAGTAAACAAATCTTGATTTCCTGTTCAAATTCTTCGGTCCACTTTGCTTCATAAAGGTGCAGGTTTTCCTCCTTTATCGCATCGGCCAAAAATTCTGCTGCCTTCATGCCGTAGTAAAGTCCGCCCGAAGTTATGGGCTTGACCTGGCAGGCTGCGTCTCCAACCAATGCGGCAGAATTCTTAACTAACTGGCAGGTGCCAATTGGAATAGCACCGGCATTTTTCTCAATAATTTCTGCCTGCAGGTTTGATTTTTCAATGAAATTATTAAGTTCCTGATAAGGATTGTTAGAAATCGTGCCTACCCTGGCGGTGCCGTTGCCTTCAGGAATTATCCAGGTAAACAAGGAAAACGGCTTAACATAATGCACCTCAACATAATTTTGTTCCTTGGGCGACATTTTAAGGCGGTATTGGTAACCGCGGTAAAGCTTCATGTCTGAGGAAAAACCTAATGATTTTCTGACGCGTGAATTAGGGCCGTCAGCGCCAACAACTATATCCGCGTAATATTCTCCGTTATTGGTTTTTAACAAATAGCCATCCTTTATTTTAGAAACTTCGCGCAAATGAGTATTAAACTCAATGTTAAGGCCGCTACTGAGCTCTTTATCAAAAATTTCCCTGGAAATAATATATGCTACCCGGCTGCGATGCAGGTCAAAGGATGAACCGTTAAAATAAACTTTTGATCCGTCTATTTTATTGAGAATAGACTTTTGGGATATTGGCAGACGCATTTCTTCAAAAATACCGCGGCCAACAATACCTGCGCATTGGACAGGTTTGCCAACCTCAGCATGCTCTTCAAGCAAAAGAGGATCAAAGCCAGATTGTTTAAGCAGCTGGCCCAAATAACAACCAACCGGACCTGCGCCCACAATTATGATTTTTGGCACTTTTTTCATGAATTCATATTATATCTAATTGCATAACCTAAGTAAAGCATAAGCCTTGATTTTGGCTTGATTTATGCTTTTATCATGATAAAATTTACTCGGACGAAGTATGATTTATAAAAAGTTCATATTGTTTGTTATAGCATTTATTTATATGCTAAGCGGGGTTGGTTTAGCCAGCGACACTTTAGCAACACAGGAAAGTGTTAAGATCAGGCAGAACACAAACCAGCTTGAATATTTTTGGCTGGCAGCCTCGTCAGCGGAAGCTCCCGCTTCCTTGGATAAGCTTTATCATTATAAGGATTCATTTTTAGAGCCGGTTGTTTTTTATACTTTTGATGCACCTGTTAGCGCTTATGATGTTAATTTAGATACAAACAAATATTCATTTATTTACTCATTAAATGAAGATAAAGGGATTGAGCTAATTTGGTCAAATGACTTTGGCAAGACTTTTAGCTATCCTATTAGCATATCCAATACAGGAACAAACCCTACCCTTGTTGTTAGCGAAAAATCTATTCTAGTTCTTTGGGAAGATAAGGGAATTCTCCAGTACAAAATATCTGAAAATAATGGTTTGAGTTTTTCCAAAGCTGAAAGCCTGATAATAACCGGAGAGAGCTTAAGCACGCCGAATTTAATTATTGATAAAGATAACAATATCCACTTGTGTTTCTTAGCTGAAGAAAATGATACAGGCTTGAACAAAATAATGTACACTGCCTGGGCAACCTTTGAACCGCGTTCAATTTTTACAAGCTTTGACAAGTTAATTAATGCCGGTTTAGTGCCATCTGATAATGCTATGGTTGCTTTTTGCCAAAAGGAGTATTTGGGACGACGGCAAACATATTTATCAGTTTCCTTAGACAGCGGCCAATCGTTTGGTAAAGAAAATCAACTGGATTATCAAAAAGAACTGCTTGGCCTTGTCTGGCTTAACACTGAATTAGCAATAGTAAGGAAATTATTGGCAGAAGACTCATTCCTGCATTTTAATAATAAGACCGGCTTATTAGTTGAAAAGCTCAACTTGCCCAAACTTGACCCGCCTGTTATTACTTTTCCCCAGGCAGGAGCTATGATGAATAATTCAAGCTTTGAGGTTGAATACGATGCTTTTATACCACAGCCATTTGTTTGCCTGGTTGAAATATCTTCTGATGAAACGTTTAATAATTCTTTGGTTTATTCCCTGCCCTATGACTTAAAAGACGGTGAATATTATCTTCGTGCCAAAATTGATAGTGGTATAAATAAAAGCCAATACAGCGATATTATCAAGTTTAGCATTGATACCACTGCACCAGTTATCAGTTCAATTGAAAGCAATGTTTTATCAAAAATCGCAACAATTAAAGGAATAATTGATGATCCAGCTGCTGTTTTAACAATTAATAATTCACCGATTAGCCTCGAAGCCAAGGCCTTTATTGCTGCGATCTCTATTGAGGCCGGAGAGAATCTAGTGGAAATAGTTGCTGCGGATGAGGCTGGCAATACAACGATTTTGACTTGTGAGGTCTTATTTAATGAGGAAGTCCCGGAAATTGTTTTGCTTGAACCAACAGAGACTGATTGGTTTAAGCCGGATTCAGTTATTGTTATTCAGGCAGAAGTTGTTGATCTTCAGTCTGATATTGATGAAGAATCTGAAGCTCTTGTATACATTGATAATGTTTTACTCAAGGAAACTTTATCCTATGATACCGAAGATAACAGCTTATTTGGGCTTATTACCCTGCCGCCTAACCTCACGGACGGACGGCACAGCGGCAAAATAGTCTTTTCTGATAAACAAGGCAATAGAGGCCAGGCTTCTTTTTCTCTTAATATTGATGCTACTCCTCCGCTAATCATAGATGAGGGAAGAAATGTTTACTATTCAAATTCCCAGGATACAATGATAGTTCCAGTAACTGATGCTGGCGCGGGCGTTGATCCTAACGGCATACGCATCAGCATATTAGGGATTTCTGTTGAGGGATATGCAACACATGAAGCAAACACCCTTATCTTAACCTCAGAAACAGCACTGCTCGAGGGAACTTATGAAGCAGAAATAAGCATAAGGGATAAGGCTGGTAATTTTTCGCAAACTTGGGCGTTTTCTTTTGTGATTGATGTTACCCCACCCCAAATTATTATTGAATCAAGCCTTGAAGCCAGAACCAACAAAAACAGCACATTAATTCAAATGGATATTATTGAAGATTATCCTCACGAAGTTAAAATCTATAACAATAGAGAAGAAATTGGCTGTTTTTCGTTAACAGGCAGTAGCTTCAGTAAATATATTAATTTAGTCCCGGGCAATAATGAAATAGAAGTTGTGGTTTATGACAAGGCAGGCAATATTGCTGCGGCAACTTTTAGCACGTTTGCTGATATAACTGTGCAAAAGTCAGGTTTATTAATTGAAAACTGCAGCCATGGACCTAACCCCTTTTCACCGCAAAACAACCTGGCCGGAGCATTCTCTACTGAAGGCAAAGGCATGGTTTTTAGCTATGCGCTAGCAAAACCAGCTGATGTTAAGATATTAATCTATGACATTACCGGAACAATTATCTGGCGTTATGAATCAGCAGCCCAACCTGCCGGGGCCGCAGCCACCGCCTGGAATGGGGTTAATATTTTTGGCCAAACAGCCAGCAATGGTCTTTATCCGTATATTTTTAGCGCCAGCTCAGGCGGCTTGAGAGAGATAAAGAAGGGGAAAATAATAGTAATACGCTAGAATGCGCCGCTGCCAAACAGGACCACCGGGATTGTCCTTAACAGGATCTTAAAATCCTGCCACAAAGACCAGTTCTCTATATAATAAATATCAAGCCTGACCATTTCTTCAAAAGGCAATAATGAACGGCCTGAAACCTGCCACAAACCGGTAATTCCCGGCCTGACTCTTAATCTCTTTAGATGCCAGGGAGTATATTTCTTTACCTCACGCGGCAGCGGCGGACGCGGGCCAACCAGGCTCATGTGCCCAAAAAGAACATTAAACAATTGCGGAAATTCATCAATGCTCCAGTGGCGCATAAATTTGCCTATATTTGTTATGCGCGGGTCTTCTTTAATCTTAAAAATATGGCCTTCTGTTTCTGACAAAGCTTCAAGCTCGCCAATCATTTGATCTGCCCCTTCGATCATGGAGCGAAACTTAAACATAGGGAAATATTTGCCGTCCAGTCCAACTCTCTCCTGTATAAATAAAATCGGCCCTGGTGATGTCCTTTTGACTAAAAGCGCAAAGACTATGTAGAACGGCAGCAGGACTACTATTAAACCCAACGATATGATTATGTCCATTACCCTTTTTATGGCCGCATTCAGGCCGCTTAACTGAATCTTATTAACAGTTAACAGCGGCACCCCGCCTATTTCATCAACATCAACCCGGCTGGCGATCAATTCCAGCATGCCAGGAACAAGTTTAAATTCAACGCCTAAACGCTCACATTCTGTAATGATATCCAAAACCTTATCAGGTGCAATTTTGGAAGTAGAAATAATTATTTCATCAATGCTGCTGGTTTCAATAACCTCGCGGACCTGGCTTATTTGTCCAGCAACCTTAATATCATGAAATATCTGGCCAATCAGTGCTGGATTATCGTCAAGAAATGCCACAACCTTATAGCCCAGGCCCTTATCAGAAAGCAATTTCAACGCTAGGACCTGGCCCATTTCGCCGGCTCCCAGTATCAGTGTGCGTTTAATCCCCCAGCCGCGGCTGCGCAAAGACCGCTGCAGCCACAAAGAAAAAAGCCTGATGCCGGTTAAAAGCAAAAAGCTTATCCACCAAGCGTTAAACACAACCAGCCTTGAGACCCAAAACTCGCGATAAAGGAATAACAAACCAACCAAAGCTAAGCTGGATAAGGTTACGGCCCAAAATAAGATAGCAATCTCATCAAAAAGCGCGGTTTTTTTCTTGTCCTCATATAAACCAACAATCTTAAAAATTGCCAGCCAGAGAAGAGTAATAAATATTAAAACCTCGATATATTCGTTTAAAAGAGGAATTGTATCAGGTGTGATAAAAACTAAAATCCTGAACCTGAAATAATAAGCCAGGATAAAAGAAATATTTATTAAAAAGGCATCAAGGAATACTTTGATCATCATTTACCTAATCTGGCAAGCATCTGTTTAGCATATTGATTATTAGGGTCAAGCCTCAGCGCTTGTTCAAATTCATTAATAGCCCTCTGGTTATCCTTTTTGGCCAAGAAATAACGTCCCAAGGCCAGATGTGCTGAGATATTTTTTGGGTCTTTAATTGCAACCTGCTGAAAATCAGAAAAAGCTGCTTCCAGCCTGCCTGACTTAAGGTAGACTTCACCTCTCATGAGATATCCACTGTAATTCTTGAGGTCTATTTTTATCATTCTCTCAGTCAGTTTTAGCGCCTTATCTAACTTGCCGTCTTCAATATATAGCTTTGTCATCATACCCAGGACCGGCATGTAATTATCATATTTATCCAGCGCTTTTTCAAAAGCCTTCCTTGTTTCGGCCTGCCTGCCCGCTATTTTGTTCATTGACTCAAGCCTTTGCATGACGTAGTCCAAGTTAGGATTGATCATAAATGCTTTTTCATAATCCTGCGCCGCCAAATCAAGATTGCCCCTGGCTTGAGAAATTAAGCCTTTAGTATAATAGACCTCTGCATAGTAAGGATCAATTTTTAAGGCGATATCAGTGTACTTTTCCGCAGTATTAAGATCTTTGAGCAACAAATATATTTTTGACAGCATATAATAATTATCAGCATTATAAGGATCTATTTTTGTCCCGTATAACAAGGCCTTAATTGATTTGTCCAACAGTTCGTTTTGACGAGAACCATTCGCGTAGTAATAATTTAGATAAGAAATACCCAAATGAGATATGGTGCCGCCTTCGTAGGGGAAAACACTTAATGATTTTTCTAATGAAACAACCGCTTGATCAAAGCGCTGCATTTGCATCTGAGTCTTGCCGATTTTAAACCAGATATCTCCTCTAAAGGACAAGAAAGCTAAATAAATACAAAATACAACAACAATAATAATACCGGCAATCGGCAGCCAGGGGATTTCCAGCCAGGAAAATTTCTTTATTGGTTCATCTTCTGCTTTTTCCCCAACAACCATGACCATGGCCCAAATGATCCAAAATAGAGAGGTTATTGCAACAACGCCAAAGCTAAATTGGTTTTGGATCAAAAATGCCAGAGCAGCTGCCAAAAGCCCTGCCACAAGGAGTTTTTCTTGTCCAACCAAGGTTACGGCTTTACGCAGCCCGGTGCTAAAAAAGACAAACAGCAGCCAAATATAAACATAGAAAGTTACCAAGCCTTTGGTAACACCAACGTCAAATATCTCATTGTGGCAGCGATCCTGCTTTACATGGAACGCTTCTCTAAAACGGAACATTTCAGTTTCATATCTAGGAAAAACCATCTTAAGAACCTCAGGACCAATACCAAAAAATGGATTATCAGCAATAATGCCAAAAGCGCTGGTCCAGGTTTCGCCGCGCGATCCGGCCGCGCCTTTAAGCTCTAATTTTGACTCTTCTTTTTCAGCGGTTTCCACTTTTTCAGTTGTAACCTCAGAAGCAAAACGGGCAAAAGGCGAATACTCCGACCGCATCATAGTTAGACCGGAAATAGCTACAATTAATAGGCCTAAAACAGCAATCTTTTTCCAATGGTTTAAAATTGCCTGGCGTCCGGCAGCCAGGGCAAACAGCACGGTACCACAGAAAAAGCCCATATATCCACCGCGACTTTGGGTATAAAGGATACAAACATAAATCACGACCAAGCTAAAACCGATAAGGATATTAAAAATTAATGGGTGAAGTTTTTTGTAATTAAAAGAAAATAAAATGGAAGCTGCTGTCATTAAGATAACAACCAGGTACCAGCGGACAAAATTATTCGCATCCAGAGAATATATCATGAACAGAGAAGCCAGCTGCACAAAAATAAAATAGCTGGTTATTAACAACTGCTCCAGCCAATCAATTTGTTTTATTTCATGTTTTCTATCAAAGAGCAACAGAGAAAGCAACATAAAGAAAGCCATTAACATATAGGCGGCTAAAAAATTTGGCTGCCCAATAGTTCCTATTACTCTTTCCTTAGTAGGAACCCCACCCCACATATACGGATCTAAGGCATATCTTTGGATTATTGAATATACAGCCATCAGAGTCGCAGCTGACATAACAGTAACAACTATCTGCTTCAGTTGATCAAAAGATTTTATATAGTTTGTAATAACAAAAAAGAAAAGCCCAAAAAGGTACCAGCTGGTTAAGCCTTCATATCTACCGTAAAATCCGGCCACGCTAGTATAAACGCTGATCGATGTTAGTGTTGCAATTGTGGTGCCGAGCAAAAATGACAAAACCGGCCAATCAAGTTTGGTCCTAACAAAACGATGTTCCCTAAGAACTATTAGCTTTGTCGCCCAAAGACCCAGCATTAATGAACCTATAATACGCATCCAGGTTGTTTTGGTGCCGGAAAAGACAATGCCCAGGCGGCGGTCAAAAATAGTTGGCATAATGAAGACAATAACCAGGATTAGTATCCCCATAGCGAAATTAAATGCCTGGGATGAATTCCAGTTTATTACCGCCTTATTTTTTTTCATTTCTTTAAATCTGCCTTTATTATTATTTCAATTAGTTATTACAGGGTTCTTTGTCTCTAAATACTGTAAACTTGGAATTAACCAGATTCTTAATCCTTTCCTTAAACACTTCTTTATCAAATTTTAGTGCATGTTCGCGGATTTTATTTTTTTCAAACGTGTTTAATTGAAATTTATTTACAGCAGCTACAAGCGACTCAACCATCTGTTCATTAAAGAATACGCCTGTCAAACCATCAATTACAGTTTCTTCAGCACCACCAGCCCTGTAAGCAATAACCGGCCTGCCAACCGACATTGCTTCAACAGGCACTATCCCAAAATCTTCTTCACCTGGGAAAACCAATGCTCTGCATCCTGCAAGATACTGCTTTAGCTCCTCATCCGACCTTCTCCCTAAAAATTCAATGTTAGAATTGGCCATCCTCTGCAGAGGTTTTCGATCGGGACCATCGCCAATAATTTTTAGGGGTAGCTCTAACCTATTAAATGCTTTGACCACAATGTCTATTCTCTTATAGGAATTTAATCTTGACACTACAAGAAAATAGTCCTGGTCCAGATTTGAGGGTTGAAATAAGCTACATTCAACCGGCGGATAAATTATATCAGATTTCCGTCTGTAAGTCATTCGGATCCGCTCTGCAATAGTCTTTGAAATAGCAATAAAATTATCTACTTCTTTAACAGTTTCAAGCTCCCATTTTTTGATGGGTTTTAGGACCAGAGGTAAGATGGCCTTGATTAAAAAACCAAAATTTTCCCTTTTAACATAATCATCATAGCGCCAAACAAAACGCATTGGAGTATAACAATAACAAATATGCAACTGTTCTTTTCTTTTTCTAATCCCCTTTGCCCAGGCTGAGCTTGAAGAAAGAATAACATCGTATTCGCTTAAATCAAAACTTTTAAAGGCGAAAGGATAAAAAAGAAGATACCATTTAAACAAATTAAATACAAAGGGAAAGCGTTGCATAAATGACGTTCGAATATCCATACTGCTAAATATATCAGGCATCTTTTTACTATTGTAAATAGAGGTATAGATTGGGGCTTCCGGCCAAATCTCATGAAGAGCAGAAATTACCCTTTCTGCCCCGCCAAACTGGTTTAAATAATCGTGGACAATTGCAATTTTCATGCGGGTTTAAGATAACCTTTTTCAATCAAATAGGCCTTTAAAGCCTCTTGCCAGGGGCGCATTTTATCAAGGCTTATTTTTTCTAAAGCAGCATTCTTTAGAGCAGAATAACCAGGCCGTTTGGCCGCAGCTTTAAGTTCAGCTGCAGTGGTTTTTGTGATTTTAATTTTTCTGCCCAGGAGCTCAAATATTTTGACGGCAAAATCATACCAGGAGCAGCTGCCATGGCTAACAGCATGATACAAACCATATTTATTAGTTTTTACTAATTCATAAATTTGTTTTGCCAAATCAAGAGTATAAGTTGGACTTAAAATTTCATCAGTCACAACTTTAAGTTCCGGCTGGGTAGCAGCCAGTTTAAGTATACTTTCAACAAAATTTGTTCCGCCCTTGCCCAAACATCCCGCTGTTCCATATAATCCAGTTGATCGAATTATAAAATACTTATCAAGGCTGTATTTTACTATCTGCTCACCAGCATATTTGGAAATAGCATAAATTGATTGGGGATTTGGCTGATCTGTTTCTACATAGGGCTTGCCTTTTTTACCATCAAAAACATAATCTGTTGAAATATGGACAAGACATGAATTTGTTGCTTTGCATGCTTCAGCTAAATATTTAACCCCATAAGTATTAATTTCAAAAGCCAGCGCAAATTCTTCTTCACATTTATCAACATGATTGTGCGCTGCGGTATTAATTACAATATCCGGCTGATGATTTTTGATTTCCTGAAGAGTTATTTCTCGATTAGTTATATCAATGTTTTTAATGGTTAAAGGGATTTGTTCCTCTTTAGGAATAACTTTAACTAAATCTGTGCCGAGTTGCCCGTCAGCGCCAATAATTAATATTCTCATCCTTTTACCCTAAGAAAATTACGTTTACCTTTTTGCAGTAAGACTTCGTTTGAAATATCAATTAATGCATTTTCATCTGTAATAGTTTTATCATCAACCTTAAAACCGCCCTGCTTTATTACGCGGCGGGATTCAGAGCCAGAAGCTGTCATGCCAGAACCAAAGAGCAGCTCAGGAGCAGTCCAATGGCTTTTAGGAAGAATCTTTAACTCTATATCTTGTGGTTTTGCTCCAGACTTGAAAATAGCATCGAATTCTGCAGCCGCAACCTTAGCAGCTTTTTCATTATAAAATCTAGTTACGACTAAAGAAGCTAAATGCTGCTTTGCTTCTTTTGGATGCATAGTTTTAACTTTGCTTAAATCTTCATCTGTTAACAATTCATAATAGCGATGCATTAATTCATCAGAAATTGACATGACCTTGCCGAAAATTTGGTCGGGTGCCTCAGTAATACCGATATAATTGCCTAAAGATTTACTCATTTTTTGCACCCCATCAGTTCCCTCTAATAAAGGTAAAGTAATAACTATTTGACTCTCTTGCCCATATCTTTGTTGCAATGTTCTGCCCATTAAAAGATTAAATTTTTGGTCTGTGCCGCCAATTTCAACATCTGCCTTGAGATGAACAGAATCATACCCCTGAAGCAGTGGATACATAAACTCTATTACAGAAATATCTTTTTCTTGCTTAAAGCGTTCTTTAAAATCCTTTCTTTCAAGCATCCGGGCAACAGTGTATTGTGAAGATAGTTTAAATACATCCATTAAATCCATTTTATTTAGCCACTGGGAGTTAAAGACAACCTTAGTTTTTCTTTTATCCAAAACTTTAAATACTTGAGCTTTATAAGTTTTAGCATTTTCGGCTACCTCTTGTTTGCTGAGCGGTTTTCTTGTCTCAGATTTCCCTGTAGGATCTCCTACCATAGCGGTAAAATCACCGATTAAAAAGATAACTTCATGTCCCAATTCTTGTAATTGTCTGAGCTTATTCAAAACAATAGTATGGCCAAGATGAATATCAGGCGCTGACGGGTCTGCGCCCCATTTTATGCGCAAGGGTTTGCCTTTTTCTAGTTTTTTAACAAATTCGTCTTCTGGAATTAACTCAGAAATCCCGCGTTTAATAATTTTTAACTGTTCTGCAGCACTCTTCATTTGGCCTTCATCTCCTTTAAGACACGCTCAACAGTTCTGGGAGTAACGGTTTCTTTGATTTCGACCTTGCCGATTCGCTCTGGCAGGACAAATAAAACTTTGCCTCCCCTAACCTTCTTATCAATTTGCAGGGCATCAACAATCTTTTTTGCCGGCAATCCAACCGGCTCAGTTGGCAAACCTAACTGACTAATAAGCTCAACAATCCTATCAACAGTATCTTGGCTAATCATCCGCATCATATTAGCTATACCAGCAGCTACAGCCATTCCTATGGCAACTGCTTCGCCATGATTATAAGACTTATACTTAGTTAAAGTTTCAATCGCATGCCCAACGGTATGCCCGTAATTGAGAATCATCCTGATGCCGCTTTCAGTCTCGTCCTTGGCAACAACTTTAGCTTTTATCTTGGCTGATTCTGCCACAATAGTGTGCCAGACTTTAAGCGCCGCTCGCAATGTATCGGGTGATTCAAATGACTTCGTGTTAAGATGACGGGCATTTTGTTCAATAAATTTAAAAAAAGCCGCGTCTTCAATCACTCCATATTTAACAACCTCTGCCAGACCGGTGCGCAATTCTCTGGCTGGCAAGGTTTTTAATGTTTCAATATCAATATAAACTAATTTTGGCTGGTAAAATGCGCCAATTAGGTTTTTGCATTTCGGATGGTTAACACCTGTTTTCCCGCCAATTGAAGCGTCAACCTGCGCCAATAATGTTGTTGGCACCTGGATATAATTTATGCCTCGCATGTAAGAAGACGCAACATAACCAGCAATATCGCCAATCACACCGCCGCCCATTGCAATAACTAGAGAATCCCGATGAGCTTTGTACCTGACCATTTGGTCAATCAACGCAGCTGCAGTTTTTAATGTCTTATATCTTTCGCCGCGCGGCACTTCCAGGGTTTGGATCTTAAATCCTTTTAAACCAGCTCGCAGCTTATCACCAAAGAGGTCATTGACCAAAGGGTCAGTAATAATAAAGATTTCCCTGCCCCAACTATTATCCTTAATCAATTTTCCCAATTCAGCCAGTATACCTGCGCCAACTATAATGTCGTAACTTCTATCTTTTAAGTCTACTTTGATTTTAGCCATGTGATTATTTTTGAACTAACCTCCTCAACGCTTAATTTGCAGGTATCAACTTCAAAATCAGCCGCCTGCCTGTAAATTGATTCTCGCTGTTCCAATATTTTATAAATTTCAGCACGTGGGACTTTAACTTTAAGCAGCGGCCGGTGTTTTTCATTCTTAATCCTCTGGTAAATTACATTAGGTTCTGCCCAAAGCAAAACTAATGGCCCGACTTCTTTGAGCAGCTTAACATTTTCCTGGCGCAGCACCATGCCGCCGCCGGTTGATATTACAAAGTTATCATAATCCTGAAGTGTTTTGATCACCTGAGATTCTAATTCTCTAAAATATGGCTCGCCTTTTTTGGCAAAGATATCGTTAATTGGCATCTTTTCAGTTTTCTCAATCAATTCATCTGCGTCAAGATAATCCATCTTCAGCTGGTTAGCCAGTAAATGCCCAACCGCTGATTTCCCAGATCCCATAAAACCAATTAAAATTATGTTCATATTTTTCCTATTTTCTACGCTCTACTTTCTACTATCTGGTCATGTCCCCGGCGAGAATCGAACTCACAACCCCCAGTTTAGGAAACTGGTGCTCTATCCAGTTGAGCTACGGGGACCTGTTTTAACATCCAACTGCCAACAACCAACTAACAATATTCACTAATAAAATCTTTAACTGCTTTGCTAATTATATTTCTTAAATTAGCCTTAGGTTTAGCAAAACTTGGCGACCACTCGCTTAAGCCAACCAGATCACTTGTTACCAAAACCTGTCCACAACAATTTTTGCCAGCGCCAATCCCAATTGTTGGAATTTTTAAGCTTTTAGTGACCTTCTTAGCCAATTCATCCGGTATCATTTCTAAAACAATCGCAAAACAGCCTGCTTTTTCCAGGGCTTTAGCGTCTTTTATGATCTTTTGGGCTGAAGCTTTGGTTTTGCCCTGTTTATGATACCCTCCCAACTGATTAACAGATTGAGGGGTAAAACCAACATGTCCCATTACTGGGATGCCAGCCTTAATAATCTTCTTAATTGCTGGAAGATACTCAGCTCCTTCAATTTTAACAGCTTCCGCACCTGCTTTAGCTAGTTGGATCGCATTTGATAATGCCTTATCAGCACTCTCTTGATATGATCCAAAAGGCATGTCAGCTACAACCAGAGCGGTCTCAACGCCTCGACTAACAGCCTGAGTGTGGATTATTATTTCTTGGAGAGAAACCGGCAGCGTATCACGATAACCCAGCGCGACGTTCCCCAGCGAGTCGCCCACTAGAATAATATCAACTCCAGCATTATCTAAAATCCTAGCAAAAGGATAATCATAAGCTGTTAACATACAAATCTTTTGATGTTGGGATTTTAAAGTTTGAAGTTTGTTTGTGGTTACTTTTTCCATGGCCGCCAGGACTTGATATTATGAGGAAAATGATCCGTTTTGACCTTTTCCACTTTATAAAGCGAGAAGAGTTTTTCTTCAAGCTGGTCCTTAGTTAAATACCTGGACAGGAAACCGTTTTCCGCCATTGAAATAATGCCTGTTTTATCAGAAACAACGATAATTAACGCATCGGTCAGTTCCGAAATGCCAACTGCGGCGCGATGTCTGGTACCTAATCTCTTATCCAACAATCTACTTTCTGAAAGAGGCAGCAAGCAACTAGCAGCCAAAATTCTGTCTCCCTGCACAATAACAGCCCCATCATGCAGGGGTGATTTGGGGTTAAAAATTGACAATAAAAGTTCAGCAGAAACCATAGCATCAAGACGAACGCCTGATTCAAGGTATTCAGTTAAACCAGTCATTCTCTCAAGCACAATCAAGCCGCCAATTTTACTTTCAGACAATTGCTCAACTGCCCGGACAATGTGCCGCACATAAAAACTGCCATGCGGCGCCGGCGCAAAGCCGAGCGAACCAAGCAGTCGACCGCGGCCAAATCTTTCCAGCGTGCGCCGAAGTTCTGGTTGAAAAAGGACAACTAACATAACAGCAATAACCGCGACAAATTTTTCAAACAGCCAGTTGATTGTATAAAGCCCAAGCGCACGGCCGGCTAAATAAATAAGCAGAACTAAAACAACACCGCGGATTAAAGGTACAGCGCGCGTGCCGCGCAGCCAAAGCAAAACGTAATAAATTAAGACGCTGACAATAATTATGTCAACAACATCAATCAACCGAAAAATTATGCCAAATGGCAAAGTTATTGATAGAGGAATCATAATATTACATCATTAGCGATTAGATCGTCATAAGTTTCGCGTCTGACAATCAAAGTCGCGTTGCGGTCATTGACCAGTACCATGGCAGGCCGACCCACCCGGTTATAATTGGACGCCATGGAATAGCCATAAGATCCAGTACAAAGCACGGCTAGAATATCTCCAACCTCAATCTTAGGCATTTTAATATCTCTGATCAAAATGTCGCCCGACTCACAAAATCGGCCGCCAATTGTAACTTTTTCAACTGGTTTATCATCAGCTTTATTAGCAAGTTTAGCGTCGTATTTTGCCTGATAAAGGATTGGCCGCGGGTTATCAGCCATGCCTCCGTCAACAAGAATATATTTCCTGATCCCAGGAATATTCTTAATTGTGCCAATAGTATATAAAGTGATGCCTGCAGTCCCAACAATTGACCGGCCGGGTTCCAGAATAAGTTTAATATTGTCTTTCCCTTTAAGAGCCTTTGTTATTCTTTCAGCTACAGCCTCAATTTGCGGTGGTTCATCTGATGACAGGTAAGAAATACCAAATCCCCCGCCTAAACTAACTTGTTCTAATTCATATTTTTCTACCAGGCCAAGCAAAAGCTTTAATTCGTCTTCAAATGGTTTAACATCAAATATTTGTGAGCCAATATGGGCATGAATACCAACTAATGATAAAAGTTTTTTCTCCTGAACAGCTTTAACAGCAGCCCCTATTTCATTCTGCGGCACGCCAAATTTTGAATCAATACAACCAGTTTTAATATACTCATGAGTATGAGCCTCAATTCCAGGATTAATTCGCAGCATCACATTTGCCCTAAGCCCGGTTGCCTGGGTAACTTCATCCAGGTTTTGAATCTCCTGCATTGTGTCAACCATAATCTGGCCTACCCCAGCTTCCAGTGCCATTTTTAATTCTGCTATAGTTTTATTATTGCCGTGAAAATAGAATTTCTTTGGATCACAACCGCTTTTTAAGGCTGTGTAAATTTCTCCACCTGAAGAAACGTCCAACCCTAAACCTTCGGATGTTACGACTTTTAAAATACCAGCAGTGCATAAGGCTTTGCAGGCAAAGGCAACCTCAGTATTTTGATGATATTTACGGAAAGAATTGATATAAGATTTACAGCGATTGCGGATAGTCGCCTCGTCCATCACAAACAAAGGCGTACCAAATTCTTTGGCCAGGCCAAGCGTATCACAGCCCCCTATTTCCAGGTGGTTTTGTTTGTTTATTTTGGCAGTATCAGGCAAATTTCTCATGATTTCGATTATAGCATAAATAAAAACTTGAACAAACTGAAATTTTGGCCGATTTTGGACGATATATATACAGCGTAAGTTAAGCTATTAACAAAGGAGTAACAAGATTACCAATGGTTATATCAAGTGCTTATGTGCCTAGACCTGCTAAATTAAGCAGACCAAGAATTACCCCACCAGCTATGGCTCCAATGGTTATTTCCTCTAGAACTGTTACTCTCACAGTCCAACAACTGTTAAGCTTACATACAGTTGAAACAAAAATTGGCCGACTCACATGCAAACAATGGAATGATCATCTTATGGATTATTTCATGCACGCGCGAAACACACCTGGCAATCACGATTTCAACCGCCTGTTCAGCGCTCTCAAAGACATCTTTATTCCAAATCGCAGTAGAGAAAGAATAAGTGGAGAAAGAAGGTCAATGGCAATGCAATTCAGGGCAAAGTTTGCTTCATTTTTGGCCAGGAAATCAATCCTGACCGGGCCTGAAGCAATCGAAGCCGCAGATGTTTTTGTTACACTCAAGGAATTTGCCTTTAAAATTCAGGACCCAAAGGACAGGAAGCTGCCAATTAAACCTCATGTTGTTGAGCTAAATCGAAGAATAAGAATGATCTCTACTAGGGATGAATTGCTGGTAGAAGTTAAATAAT
>Ga0180007_10003620_pt1 | contig 17049 bp, 13 predicted proteins | sample MM_PC_MetaG_FD_121122 | JGI IMG/M metagenome (GOLD analysis project Ga0180007, IMG submission 121122) | Groundwater microbial communities from the Aspo Hard Rock Laboratory (HRL) deep subsurface site, Sweden - MM_PC_MetaG | ecosystem: Environmental > Aquatic > Deep subsurface > Groundwater... | reverse complement strand
GAATCTTGCTTTTTTTCAGGATTTTCCATATATTTTCTTTACAAGAACATATTAGATCAAAAAACACGGAAAATGTCAAATTTATTCACCGTTATTAACGAAGAATTCGCCTGTAGTAATTGCGGACACTTCAACAAAAAACTCCCCGGAAGTTGTCGAAATCACTGCACAAAGTGCCTCTATTCCCTACATTTAGATAAAGATGCCCCAGGAGACCGCGCAAGCACCTGCCACTCCCCCATGCAACCAATCTTTGCCGAACAATCCGGCAAAAAAGGCTGGATGATCTATCACAAGTGCAAAAAGTGTGCAAAGATAATCCCCAACAAGGCCGCAGATGACGATAACTTTGATATAATCATCGAGCTAACCCAAAAACCGCAAGCATATGAACAAACAGGAATCAAAAAAGCTAGAAAAAAAGGTTCTAAATAAGCTTTCTTCTATAATCGCACCATCCCACGCTGTTGTCGTCGGAATCTCCGGCGGAAGCGATTCAGTATTTCTGTTAGAACTACTCAACCGTATTCCCTGTAAAATCATCGTAGCCCACATCAATCACAATCTACGCGGAGCAGATTCCCAAAAAGATCAGGATTTCTGCGAGAAACTCGCCAAAAATTATAAGAACATTTTTGAGTTGAAATCCGCTAAATTGCCCTCAAAAAATCTTGAAGAAGCCGGACGCAAATCCAGATATGAATTTTTTCGGAAACTTGCCAAAAAATACAAAGCCCAATTTATCCTCACCGCCCACCACGCCGACGACAACCTGGAAACAATCCTTTTAAACCTAACCCGTGGAGCAAGCCTAAAAGGCCTCACCGGCATGGAAGAACTTAGTGATAACCTCTTTCGTCCACTTCTAAACATCAGCAAAAAAGAAATTCTCGATTATCTCAAAACCCACCACCTTACCCACCGCGAAGACAAAAGCAACAAAGACCTCAAATTTACCCGCAATTTCCTCCGCCACCAGGTAATCCCCCTCCTTCAGCAAATCAACCCAAATCTCGCGACAACATCAGCCAAAAACTCTCAAAACCTCCGTGAAATCCAGGATTTTCTTGAACAAGAAGCCAAAAAATGGATCGGCACAAAAAAATCCTACAATCTCAAAGAATTCCGCACACTTTCCCCAGCCCTCCAGAATCAAATCATCATCGAAATCTATAAAAAAGAGTGTGGCAACAGCCAAAACATCGAACAAACCCACATCAAAGAAGTCCTAAAAATGCTCTTGGGAGAAGCAGGCAATAAGGAGAAGAAATTAGGAGGAATCACTTTTTACAAAAAATCTCCAGGGATTTTTGATATCTCTTGAAAAAATCCCCATTTTCGTCCAGTATGAAAGCATAAAAATATTCTCTAAAATAAAACTCCAATATGCCCGCACTACCAACTCCCAAAAGACCAAAAAATAATTTTCTATATCTGGTGATTTTCGCACTTGTAATTGCCGCCACAGTGATGATTTTTAGCCCAAACAAAGCACCAAGCACCGAAATAAATCTAAATAAACTAATCGAAGAAGTTAAAGCCGGAACAATCGCCGAAATTACAGTTGTAGACAACAAAATAGAGATCGAAATGGCCGACGGTTCCAAACAATTTTCCAACAAAGAACAAGGAGCCTCAGTTTACGAAGTCCTGGAAAGAGCCGGAGTGGAAAACAGCACAATCGCCAAACTAAACATCAATGTGCAAAACACCGAAAGTTCGAAATTCTGGACAGACCTGCTCATTGGCTTTGTCCCATTTCTTTTAATTATCGCTTTTTTCCTCTTCATGATGCGCTCCGCCCAATCCAGCAACAACCAAGCAATGTCTTTCGGAAAATCCCGCGCAAAACTCTATGATAAAGAAAAACAAAAAACCACCTTCGACGATGTGGCAGGAGTAGAAGAAGCTAAAGACGAACTCACAGAAGTCGTGGACTTTCTTAAAAAGCCTCAAAAATATCGCAACATGGGCGCAAAAATCCCCAAAGGCGTAATGCTTGTAGGCGCACCCGGAACAGGAAAAACCCTCCTTGCCCGTGCCGTAGCCGGGGAAGCCAATGTCCCCTTTTTCAATATCTCCGGATCCGAATTTGTAGAAATGTTCGTCGGTGTCGGCGCATCCCGCGTTCGAGACCTTTTTAATAAAGCTAAAAGAAACGCGCCTTGTATCGTTTTTATTGATGAAATAGACGCAGTAGGTCGCCATAGAGGAGCAGGAATGGGTGGCGGCCATGATGAACGCGAACAAACCCTAAACCAAATCCTCACCGAAATGGACGGCTTCGAAACTGGCACCAATGTCATAGTCATGGCCGCCACAAACCGTCCGGATGTTCTAGATCCCGCCCTACTTCGACCCGGCCGTTTTGATCGTAGAATCACAGTAGACATGCCCGACCAAAAAGCCCGTGAACAAATTTTAAAAGTTCACTCTAGGAACAAACCAATGCAAAAAAATATTGATTTTGCGGCAATTGGAAAATCAATTCCGGGCTTTACCGGAGCCGATATCGAGAATCTCCTAAACGAAGCCGCAATCCTCGCCGCTAAACTTGAAAAAAAGAAAATCAGCCTTAGCGAAATTGACCAATCAATCGAAAAAGTCGCTCTCGGACCAGCAAGAAAATCACTCATACTCAGCAAAAAAGAAAAGAAAATAATTGCTTATCACGAACTTGGACACGCTATTGTTGGACATCTGCTCCCCAATGCCGATCCCGTTCGCAAAATCTCACTTATATCCCGCGGCCACGCCCTTGGCGTAACCTGGACAATGCCCGATTCAGACATGAAACTTCATTCCAAAAGCAAATTTGAAGATGAATTGGCAAGCCTACTTGGCGGCTACAGCGCCGAAGAAATTTTCTTCAAGGAGATAACTACCGGAGCCGGAAACGACCTCCAAAGAGCCGCTCAAATAGCTCGAAACATGGTTACAAAATATGGCATGAGCGAACTTGGACCGGTCATTTTTGGGGACAGCAATGATGAAATTTTCCTTGGCAAAGACTTTGGTCACACAAAAAATTATTCTGAAGCCTATGCAGCAAAAATCGACGACTTGGTTCGCAAATTTATCGACAAAGCCCACAAAAAAGCCAAAGAAGTCATCGAAAAACACCAAAAACTAATAGACACTATTGCTCAAGACCTCATGAAAAAAGAAAACCTTTCAGGCAAAGAATTTGCCGCATATTTTAAATCACAAAAAAATGACTGAAGAAGAACCAAAAATTAAGATTCACGCTTTCTCGGACGAAGCTCCACAAGAACCAGTAACGGAAGAGGAAGAAGGCCAGCTTGCCCTAGACATCCTGAATCTCGAAGACAAGATCATCATCCTGGCACCAATCGCCGGAGTGAAAGAGGAGCACATTTCTCTCTCCATCACCGACGATGTCCTTACTATACGAGGAAAAAGGAAAGCAAAATACAATCTGCCCGAGGAAGATTTCTATACAAAAGAATGTTTTTGGGGCAATTTCTCAAGATCCATAGTTCTACCTCTAAACGCGGACAGTAGCAAAATTGAAGCCAACTTCGAGGACAATGTTCTAGAAATAATCATCGGCAAAAAAGAAGAAGGAGAGAAAACTAAAGTTATTAAGATCAAAAAGAATGAAGATTAAAAAAGCCATTATTCCCGTTGCCGGTCTTGGAACCAGATTTTTCCCCGCAACCAAAGCAATTGCCAAAGAAATGCTCCCAATAGTGGACATCCCCTGCGTTCAATTTTTGGTTGAAGAAGCAGTCCAAAGCGGCATAGAGGAAATTATTTTCATCGTCAGTGAGGATAAACCTCAAATAGAAAAACACTTCACCGAGCAAACCCGCCTCAATGAACTACTCAAAAAATCCGGCAAAACCCGCGAACTTGCGCACCTCCAAGACATTGAAAACCGCGCCCACTTCCACTTTGTAATCCAAGATAAACCCCTGGGAGACGGCCACGCCATTCTTTGCGCCACCGATATTATTAAAGACGACGATTTTGCCGTCCTTTTCGGTGACGATATCTACGACAGCAATCCCCCGGCCCTAAAGCAATTGATCAAAATATATGAAAAACACAATAGTCCCGTGATAAGTCTACAAAAAGTAAGCAAGTCCGAAACGCACAAATACGGGATCATCGATCCCAAAAAATCCCAAGATCGCCTTCACGAAATTAGCAAGTTAGTAGAAAAACCATCACCCGCAGAAGCACCATCAAACTTAGCGATCACCGGCAAATATATAATCACAAATAATCTCTATAAATCTCTCCAACAAGCCAATTCCCACACAAAAGACGGAGAACTGAGAATCATCGACGGCATGAAAAAATTCGTCAAATCATCCCCTATCTATGGCTACGAAATCGAAGGAGACCATTTCGACACCGGCGATAAACTCGGATACCTAAAGGCCATCATCCACTTCGGCCTCAAAAACAAAACTATGGGCGGAGAGTTGAAAAAGCATCTTAAGGATCTTGATTTAAAATAGATTTTCGTCTATAATGCCCTGATACGCTTTTTAGCGCACAAAAAAATCAAAAAATAAAAACAAAAACCATGCCAAGCATCAAAAACAATCCTCTAATTGAAGAGGCCGACAAAAAAAAGAACGAAGGAAAACACGCAGAAGCTATTCGCCTATGTGAAAGAATCCTTTCAAAAGACCTCGATTGTACTGAGGCCTACGAGGAAATTGGAGACAACTTCCTCAGTCTTCGCAAATACGACAAGGCTCAAAAGGCTCTAAAACAAGCCTTGGCCCTCAACCCAAACAGTGCCAACGCAAACTATTTGCTTGGTTTTGTTTATTCCTGCACCGGAGAATTTGGAAAATCTGTTGGACTACTGGAAACAGCAGACAGTCACTACCCAAATCATCCGGAAATTTTGAGATGTCTTGGTTGGAGCATGTATCACAATAACGAAAGACAAAGAGGAATCATCATTTTGGAAAGATCTTTACATCTTGCTCCAAACGACCCACTAATTCTAAACGACCTTGGAGTTCTCTACCTAAACGAGAAAAATTTCGACAAAGCCGCATTCTTATTCAAAAAAGTTCTTCAATTGGATCCTTCCAATCAAAAAGCTCAAGAATGTTTAAATGCTGTGAAATTTTTCCAAAGAGAATTCGACAAACTCAAAAAACAGAAGTAAAATGGGGGCATGAACAAAAAGCGCCTCCTCATTCTAGTCTTCTTTATCGTTATAATCATTCTCGCCCTCCTTTGGTTTTTTCAAAGTTGTGAACCCCGGGTGAAAGAAGAAGAAACAGCAATTCCCCGAACAGAAGAGGAAGATGATATTTATCGAACCTACTATAATGCCTTCATCAATGCCAATGCTGATTTTACCTGCCAGCTAATAAAACTCCCCGAACTTAAAGAAAGCAGCGACCCAGAAGATGTAAAAGCAGAAGTCCGCAAAACCTACGAAAAATACGGATTGCCCGTACACAACAACGCAATCATGGTTTCATTACTCAAAAGATTTGAAAACGATCAAGAAATTACCGCCACCATCAAAAATAACTCAGCACCCTGCAAAGAAGGTGGCGAACCTATCATCCTGGAATAATGGAACAAATTTTAGAATGCGTCCCAAACTTTAGCGAAGGAAAAGACCCAAAAGTTTTAAAAGCTATTTTGCAGAGCCTAAAAGGAGTTGAAGTTTTAGACCATTGCGCCGACCTCGACCACAATCGCTCGGTTTTTACATTCATCGGCGAACCCGACAAAGTAATCGAAGCCGCCTTCCAGGCTTGTCGCACAGCCGCAAAACTAATAGACCTAACCAAACACAAAGGAGTCCACCCCCGCGTCGGAGCCACAGATGTAATTCCCCTAATTCCAATCAAAGGAATCACCGAAAAAGAAGCTGTTGCCCTCAGTATCTCTCTCGCCAAACGCATCGGCGAAGAACTCAACATCCCAACCTATCTCTACGAAAAATCCGCCACTATCCCCTCTCACAAAAACCTCGCAAACCTAAGAGCTAAAGGATTTAAAGATAGCCCGGATTTTGGCCCCGCCACAGCTGGCCCAGCCGGATTCACAGTAGTCGGAGTGCGTGATTTCCTCATTGCCTTCAACATCAACCTCAAAACTTCAGACCTAAAAATCGCCAAAACAATCGCCACCCAAATCCGCGAAAAAGACGGCGGCCTGCCTTGCGTAAAAGCCCTCGGCCTAAAACTAGCATCGAAAGGCATCACCCAGATCTCCATGAACCTGACCAATTACCGCATCACCCCGCCAATCAAAGTCTTTCGCCTTGTCCGCTCCCTCGCCCACGCTCACGGAACCAAAATCCTCGAAAGCGAACTAATCGGCCTAATCCCCCCAGAAGCCCTAAAAAACACCAGCCCAAAAGAACTGATGATCAAAGATTTTAACGAAAAATCAATCCTCAGCACCCAATAAACTCTCTTCCTCAAGCTGCAAAACAAAAGCCTTCACTCGTTCAATTCTCCTCAGATACCCCGAACGCTTTTGATCAAATGTTTTAATAATATCAGCTTTGAGATTTGGATTCGCAAACACAGCCTCTCTTTGCGTCCTGTCCAAATTGGAAATTTGAACCTCAAGTTTAAATTTTTCCTCAAGCAATTCCATTACATTCATCCCCCTAAGATCAGAATCAGCATCAACCAACTCCGATTTCACATGCCTAAAATCATTCTCACATCCGGAAGCAGGACAAGGATTCATAGACATAGCAGGTTCTTCTTTTTTAGGTACCCCGACACAAGCCGCAACGCTAACGCCCACAGCAGCCGAAACCGCCAATAATCCTGACAATGTTAAAAACTCACGCCTACTTATTTCTTGAGCGACCCCCTCACTCTCCCATTTATCAATTGCCATAGTATATTTTAAATATAGGGAGCAATTAAAACATTTCCCCTTGCAAGTGTCAATGTTTCCACTTGCATTTTGCCCCCTTTTCCCTCATAATCTCCCCTGCTCTTTGAAACTTAAGTTTGAGTGATCGCCCCGCTCTGCGGGGAGGAAAGTCCGAGCACCACGGCAAACGATAGCCGCTAACAGCGCGCCACTTTCGTACCTAATAAGGCGAATGGAGGGAAAGTGCCACAGAGACAATACTACTTCTGTTTCGACAGAGGGAAAGGTGAAAAGTCCCATTCAGTGGGAGATTTCCCCGCACTGCGGGGAGAAACGGCAAACCCTATCGGGTGCAAGGTGAGATGGAAAATTTGGTTTTGCGCCAAATCAAAACTAAATTTCTCACCGCTAAAATCCCGCCAACGGCGCGGATTAGATAGATGATCACACTCCGCTAAGCGGAGTACAAAACTCGGCTTATGATAGCTTAAGTTTTAAAAGCACTTACTAAGAAACGGGCAAAACATGAAAAAATTTGAAATTTTCTTTGGTATGATCAAAATTCCCCTGGATTTCGCAATGACAATCCTGGGATTTTTGGCAGCCTACAAACTTCGCCTAATAACAGAACCAAGCGAATCCCTGATCAAGCCCATAGACTACAGTGCTCTACCAACAATACACGAATATCTAAACTTTAGCATTTGGATGGCTCTCGCCCTTGTTGTAATTTTCGCCATCTCCAAAATGTACTATCTCAAATCCACCCACCATCTCAACAAAGAGCTCACCAAATCAGTAATTCTTTGCGCGATCTGGGCCATGTTCATAATCTCCTACTTCTTTTTCACCAGGCAATTCCCCTTCTCCCGCTTGGCAATGATTTACAGTTGGATGTTCACAGCAATCTTTATCATCTGCGGAAAATCCTTCATCCGAGTAGTTGAAAATTTTCTACTCAAACAAGGAATGGGCAAAAGAAAATTGGTATTTTTAGGCAACAATAAAATCACTCAAGAAATCCACAAAGCTCTCATCCACAATCCCGGCTACACAATAGTGGGGACAATCAGCGAAAACAAAGAATCCGCCCCTGTTAAACATTTAGGGACACTAAGCAAGATCAAACACCTAATTCACCAATACCACATCGACGAAATAATCCAAACCACAGAAGCAAGCGAAAACCTTCTGGAACTTTGTGACCTAAACCACATCAGCTATCGATTCATCCCAAACCAAGTGGAAATGCGCCAAACAAACATCGAAATCGACGAAATCAGCGGCATTCCCGTAATCAGCCTTCGCCACACCCCCTTAGACGGTTGGGGCAAAGTAGCCAAAAGAATCCTAGACATAATCGGATCCGGCCTGGGACTAATCCTTCTCTCCCCCATCTTCCTAATAACAGCCATTGCTATAAAACTGGACTCAAAAGGCCCAATACTGTTCACAAAACTCGATAACGGCAAATCCGTACGCAGAGTGGGGCAATACGGCAAACTCTTCAAATTCTACAAATTCCGTTCAATGCACCCCAACACCGACAGCCTGCGCTACAACGAATTAGCCAAAGACAACACCCGCACAGAGGGACCACTCGTAAAAATCAAACAAGACCCCCGCGTAACCCGCGTTGGCCGCTTCATCCGCAAATACTCAATCGATGAACTTCCCCAACTTTGGAGTGTTTTCACCGGAAAACTAAGCCTGGTCGGCCCTCGCCCACACCTCCCCGAAGAAGTAAAACAATATCGCAATCACCAAAAATTCGTCCTCACAATAAAACCTGGAATCACCGGCATTCCCCAAACAAGTGGCCGTTCCAACCTCAGCTTCGATGACGAAGTAAAACTGGACCGCTACTACATTGAAAACTGGTCAATCTGGCTGGATATCAAAATAATCTTAAAAACCTTTGCAGTAGTGATAAAAGGGCATGATGAATAAAATTGTCAATCCCCTTTCCCTACACCTCAACCCTTTCAATGCTAAAATGCAATGCGTCAAATATTAGCAAAACAACCTAAACTATGCTCAGATCAATCATAAATAAATTCATGGGCGATCCCCATGAGAAAGTAATTAAAAAAATCCAGCCACTTGTAGATAAAATCAAAGAAATCGAAACTCAATATCAAGAAAGCATCAAAGATCAGAACGATGTTCTTGCTAAAACCTCCGAATTCAAAGACCGCCTAAAAAACGGCGAAACCGTAGACGACCTACTCCCCGAAGCCTTTGCCCTCGTAAAAACAGCCTGCCGCCAACTTATGGGCAGCAGCTGGAGCGTAAGAGATCAGGAAGTAAAATGGGAAATGATCCCTTATGATGTTCAGCTGATCGGCGGAATCGTCCTACATCAAGGCAACATCTCCGAAATGAAAACCGGTGAAGGAAAAACCCTAGTCTGCACCCTCGCAGTTTATCTAAACGCCCTCACCGAAAAAGGAGTTTTTGTAGTTACCGTAAACGATTACCTAGCCCACCGTGATGCCGAGTGGATGGGCGGACTTTACAACTATCTGGGACTTTCTGTTGGCGTTTCCGTGCATGGAATGAGTTACGAAGAGAAAAAACAAGCCTACAATTGCGATATTACTTATGGCACAAACAACGAATTTGGTTTTGATTATTTGCGCGACAACATGGAAAACAACAAAGAGCGCATCGTTCAAAGAAACCTTCATTATGCGATTGTGGATGAGGTGGATTCTATTTTGATTGATGAAGCCAGAACTCCTCTGATCATCTCCGCACCAGCCGGAGAATCAACCGAAAAATACAAACACTATTCCGCCCTAATTCCCCAGCTAAAAGAAGGTATAGACTATGATATCGACGAAAAATCCAAAACAACAACCCTAACTGAAGAAGGTATAGCCAAAATGGAAAAATTGCTTGGTGTTGAAAACATTTACACCGACAAAGGTTTTGCCGAAGTACATCACATCGAGCAAGCCCTACGCGCCCACGCCTGCTACAAGGCCGATGTAGACTACATGGTAAAAGATGGCGAAGTAATTATCATCGACGAATTTACAGGCCGCATGATGCCGGGTCGCCGCTATTCACAAGGACTTCACCAGGCCATCGAGGCCAAAGAAGCCGTAGAAGTTAAGAGAGAATCCCGCACCCTAGCCACAGTAACCTTCCAAAACTACTTCCGAATGTTCGACAAACTAGCAGGAATGACAGGAACAGCCCTCACCGAAGCTGAAGAATTTTATCAAATCTACGGACTAGACACAGTCGTAATCCCAACCAACAAGCCAATTTCCCGTGACGACATGAACGATTCCATCTACAAAACTCAAAAAGGAAAATTTATCGCAATAGCCCGTAAAGTCAAAGAACTACACGAAAAAGGTCAACCAGTCTTACTTGGAACCATTTCCGTAGAAAAATCCGAAACTCTCAGCAGACTTCTAAAAGCCGAAGGTGTTCCCCACAAAGTCCTAAACGCCAAACATCATCAACAAGAAGCCGAAATTGTCGCTAACGCCGGACAAAAAGGAGCAGTAACCATTGCCACAAACATGGCTGGGCGTGGAACGGACATTAAACTTGAAGAAGAAGTAAAAGCCCTTGGCGGACTATTTGTGCTGGGATCGGAAAGGCATGAAGCCCGCAGAATCGACAATCAGCTTAGAGGTCGAAGTGGAAGGCAAGGTGATCCAGGGGCCAGTCAATTTTTTGTTTCAATGGAGGACGAACTTATGCGCCTATTTGGAGGAGACCGAATGAAAGGCATGATGGATATGCTCAAAGTACCCGAGGACATGCCAATTGAGAATGGCATGATTTCCCGATCCATCGAAAATGCTCAGAAGAAAGTGGAAGGTCGCAACTTCGATATCAGAAAACATCTGGTTCAATATGATGATGTGATGAACATCCACCGAGAAGTGATCTACAGCCGCCGCAAAAAATATCTCACAAAAGATGTTCTCACAGAAGACATTAAAGATATGATCAAATCGCTGGCAGAAGGCATTGTCCGCAACCACACAGATGCCCGTTTGCCAAAAGAGTGGGATTACAAGGAAGTGGAAGAAGCCATCAACGCCATTTATCACAATGAAAACAAATTCGGCAACATCGAAGAAATAGAAAAACAGGAAGAACTAATCGAAAAAGCCCAAAAATATTTACTAGATGGCTACAAAGAGAGATCCAAAATGCTTCCGGAAGCCCACATAATGCAAGAGATAGAGAAAGCTGTTCTCCTCCGCACCACAGACACCCTCTGGATGGAACACATCGATGAAATGACTCGCCTGCGCGAAGATGTGGCCTTCAGCGGCTACGCCCAAAAAGACCCCCTAGTCGAATACAAATCCCAGGGATTTGAAAAATTCAACGAGATGCTAGCCCTAATCCAAAACAACACCGTAAACAACATTTTTAAAATCGATCTCGAGCGCATAATCCCCCAGCCACAACAAAATGAAGAAGAAGACAACAGTAATCCCATCATCATCAAAGCCGACGACGAAAGCCCCAGGTCAGTCACATACAGCGCTACCAGCATAGACGAACCGAACCACTCCACAGAAGACAAAACCGGACGAAACGACCCTTGCCCATGCGGAAGTGGGAAAAAATACAAGAAATGTTGCGGGAAAAATTAAAAAAATGCTAAATTATCCCCGGGCACCAATTTTAATTATGGCACACCGAATTGAGATCATCACAGAAGTAAATGATACCAAGTCGCAAGTTTTAACCGAAAGACTAAAACGCGAGAACTTCCCCGTACAAAGCGCAAAAGTAATTGAGGTTTATACAATCAATAAAGATTTCACCGATCCACAACTAAAAAAAATCGCTGAAATTTTTACAAATCCAGTGATCCAAAAATTCGCTATAGACTCCCCAATCCAATCCGAAAACTTCAGTTTCGCCCTAGAAATCGGCTTCCTTCCAGGAGTTACAGACAACATAGCCACAACAGCAAGAGAAAGTATCGAAGACCTCTTTAAAACGAAATTCACAGAAGAAGAATCTGTGCACACTTCCACACTAATTTTCCTAGATGGCAAAATCACAGAAGATCAAGCCAAAGAAATCGGCAACGCCCTCGCTAACAAACTAATTCAAAGAATCCATATAAAATCCGCAAGACAATTCGAAACAGACAAAGGAATGGACATCGTGGTGCCAAAAGTACATCTCACAGCTCACCAAAAAGCCGATGAAGTAAACCTAAACATCTCCGAAGAAGAACTGCTAAAACTCGGGAAAGAAGGCATCTTGGATGAAGACGGAACACGCCGCGGGCCCCTAGCCCTAGACAAAGAATCTCTCGACACCATCAAAAAATACTACGAAAAAGAAGGACGCAACCCCACAGACATCGAACTGGAATCCTTAGCCCAAACCTGGAGCGAACACTGCAAACACACAATCTTTGCCGCAAAAATCGACGACAACGAGGAAGGCCTCTACAAAGGCTTCATCAAAAAAGCTACCCAAGGCATCCGCAAACAAAAAGGCCAAGACGATTTCTGCGTTTCAGTTTTCAAGGACAACTCCGGAGGGATAGTTTTTGACGAAAACTGGATCGTAACCGACAAGGCCGAAACCCACAACAGCCCCAGCGCCTTAGATCCATTTGGTGGAGCAATAACAGGAATCGTGGGCGTAAACCGAGACACAATCGGATTTGGAAAAGGCGCAAAACCAGTCATCAACAAATACGGATTTTGCGTGGGTAATCCACAGGACGAAGAAGCAATATACAGAGATAAAGCCCTCACAAACCGCGCACTTTCCCCAAAACGCATCCTACAAGGAGTAATCGGCGGTGTAAATTCCGGCGGAAACCAAAGCGGAATCCCCACACCTCAAGGATTTTTATATTTCAACGACAGATACAAAGGTAAACCACTCATTTTCGTAGGCACAGTCGGCTTAATTCCCCGCACCCTCAACGGCAAGGATTCCTGCGAAAAACAAGCCAAAAAAGGAGACCGGGTAATAATGGTCGGCGGAAGAGTTGGCCAAGACGGAATCCACGGCGCCACCTTCTCATCCGAAGCCCTAAGCCAAGGCTCCCCTGCCACAGCCGTCCAAATTGGCGACCCTATCACCCAAAAGAAACTTTCAGATGCAATCATAAAAGAAGCTCGGGACCGCAACCTTTACAATTCAATCACCGATAACGGAGCCGGCGGCCTTTCTTGCTCAGTCGCAGAAATGGCCAAAGAATGCGGCGGATGCCTAGTAAACCTAGACCAAGTTCCCCTAAAATATCCAAACCTCGATCCCTGGAAAATCTGGATTTCCGAATCCCAGGAAAGAATGACCCTCGCAGTTCCTCCGGAAAAAGTCACAGAATTTATGGAATTGATGGAATCGCGTGGAGTGGAAGCCACAGATATTGGAGAATTTAACGACAGTGGTCGTTGTGTTGTGGAATTAAAAGGAGAAAAAATTATGGATATGGAAATGAATTTTTTGCATGATGGACTCCCAAGAAAAGAATTGAAAACAACTTATACCCGCCCAAACAACCCCGAACCAAACTTCGCAGAACCTAAAGATCTTACAGAAACTCTCCACCGCATGATGGAGCGCCCGAATCTTTCCAGCTTTGCCTTCATTTCCCGCCAATACGACCACAATGTCCAAGGCGGCGAAACCATCGGCCCTCTGCAAGGAAAAGGAGAAGTAAACGGCGAAGCCTCAGTCACAAAACCATTATTCAGTTCAAACAAAGGAGTAGTCTGCTCACAAGGCCTCTATCCCACATATTCCGACATCGACACCTACCACATGGCCGCCTGTAGTATAGATACAGCCATCCGCAACAACATCGCCGCAGGAGGAAACCTGGATCACATGTCTTTAATGGACAATTTCTGCTGGTGTTCCAGTAATGATGAGGAGCGCCTCGGCCAGCTTAAAGCCGCCGCCCAGGCCTGTTATGACTACGCAACCGCCTACGGCACCCCATACATTTCCGGAAAAGATTCAATGTTCAACGACTTCAGCGGATTCGATAAAGGCGGAAAACCCACAAAAATTTCCGTCCCCCCAACTCTCTTAATTTCATCCCTAAGTGTAATGCCAAATGTTCACAAGGCCATTTCCCTGGATGCAAAATTTCCCGGAGATTTAATTTATGTAATCGGTGAAACCTATCCAGAACTCGGAGCCGGAGAATATTACAACATGATGGGAGAAGAAATCGGAAACTCCGTGCCAAAAGTAAATACCGAGATGGCCATAAAAACATACAGAGCAATGATGCAGGCAATAGATTTAAGTTTAATAGCCTCAGCAATAAGTCCAACCTATGGCGGATTAGCTCCGGCGTTAGCCAAAAAAGCCATTGCCGGACAATTGGGAATGAAGATCGATCCATCGGCAATCATCCAAAAAGAAGTTTCTCGCCAAGACCACCTGCTCTTCTCAGAAACCCAATCACGATTCATTGTCACAATCGCCGCAGACCAAAAAGGTCGATTCGAAAGTACATTTAGAAATGTTCCTTTCGCCCAAATTGGAGAAACAACAGAAGAACCGAACTTCGAAATCAAGGGACTTATCAAAACAACAGTTCAAAATCTCAGCGAACACTACAAAAAAACATTTAAAAATTGGTAATGAAACCCAAAGCACTAATAATCACCGGCTACGGAATAAATTGCGAAGAAGAAACCGCACAAGTTTTTGATTCCCAGGGAGCAGAAGCTAAAATAATGCACCTAGGCGACATTATCAAAAATCCAGCTTGTCTGAATGATTTTCAAATATTGGCTTTCCCCGGAGGATTTTCTTATGGAGATGACACCGGATCTGGCAACGCCATCGCCAATAAAATAAAAAACAACATCAATGATGAACTATTACGCTTCGCCCAGGAGGACAAACTAATAATAGGGATCTGCAACGGCTTCCAAATGCTGGCAAATCTCGGATTGGTTCCTGCCATAAACAACGCCTATGGAGAACGCCGCGTTGCCCTAATGCACAACGCCCAGGCCCGCTACGAATGCCGCTGGATCCATGTAAAAACATCTTCCGACAAATGCATCTGGACTCGCAATATAGATTCTCTGCACATTCCAATCGCCCATGGTGAAGGAAATTTTTACACTGACGAAGAAACCCTCAAACAAATCGAAGCCAATGATCAAATAGCTTTCCGCTACACAAAAGAAGACGGCTCCCCCGCGAACGGTGAATTCCCACATAACCCCAACGGCTCACTCCAAGATGTCGCCGCAATTTGCGACCCATCAGGTCGCATTCTCGGCATGATGCCCCACCCCGAACGCTTCCACTGCGCCACTAACGAATGTGGCTGGACTCTCAAAAGACAAAAACTTCTGCGCGAAGGCAAAGATTTACAACAAGAAGGAGATGGTCTAAAATTGTTCAAGAACGCAGTCACCTACTTCACTTCCTAAATGCAAATCAAAATCACCAACAAAAGAAGCTGGCTCGATCGCTTTCTCCTCAAAATCTCCAACATCCTCTTTGGAATTTTCCTGGCAAGTCTACTTTTCGTAATCCCCATGCAACTACTGGGAAAAAACGGCATCTACCTCGGCTTCGTCCTCAGCCTTGGAGTTGGAATAGCCGGAACAATCTACACCAAACCAAAATCAAACCTTCGCCTAATAAGCTACAGCCTAATTGCCACAGTCATTGCAATCCTTGTTATCTACTTCGTAATGATGAGCTACCTCCAAAGTGCCTTGGAGCTCTAACAAAAAGTTATAACAATTCGTACTAGTTTTAACTCCAATCTTCAAGGGGTGTCATATATGACACCCCCTTCGACCAGAGCCGATTAACTATTGAGCAGGGACAGAGACAACCAAAATTTGCTCTCGACTACGACTACCCTTTTTGGGAACGACCCCCCAAAGGTAATGGTAGTCCTGGACTAGTCCGCCCCCACCACTTGAGGCCACGGTCACTACTACATCCGCCCTCTCTCTGAATATCGGGGTTCTCCCCCCAATCTCAAAATCAGAGACCGAATCCCCCAGAACCTCAATCGTCTCACCTTCTTCCAGGTTCCCCTGAAAGAGCCTCCCCACGCCCACTACAATGCCCGACGGTTGTCGGACAAATAGGACTTGCTGCGAGGCCGAGATAACGACCTCACGAGAAATGTTTCGATCCACTTCTCTACATAAGGGAGACCAAAACATTATGAAAAGGAGCAATACCACCGTCCATCCTCGTATCCATGGACCATAAGGCCGTGGAACAAGCCAAGCCGTCATGGTCCAACCAAGGGCAAGACCCCCTATAACCACAGTCACAAACCAAAAAAAAGTACCCATTTCATTTCTCCTTTCATACCACCCACCTAGTGGTTGGTATAACTAGTACGAATTGTCAAAGCAACATGCTCTCAAGCCTGTAATCTTAAAAAGATTCAAACCCAAGAAGCCTCAAATTATACACGACACTAGAAATTTGTCAACAACTAAAATGGCTAACACTCCACCAAAATTATTGAAAAAACCCAATTCTAATCCACCAAAATCTTCCTCGGTTTTGCCCCATCCGCCGGACCCACAACACCGTTTTCTTCCATCAAATCAACAAGCCGAGCGGCTCGCGCATATCCCACTTTCAAACGCCTTTGTAATAATGACGCAGAAGCCTTTCTAGTTTCCCGCACAAGCTCCAAAGCCGCCTCATACAGGGCATCCTCAGCATTTCCCGCAGCAGCGGAAATCTTGCTGTCCGGCACTCCATTCAAACTTTTCGAAGCAGTTTCCGGTGCAGTAATACTCTCATCATATTCCGGCTCAATAGTAAGCTTCACCCTATTGGTTACTCTCTCAATCTCCTCAGTTGTCACCATCACGCCCTGAATCCTCACAGGCTTATTCATTCCCGGCGGCAAGTACAACATATCACCTCTACCCAACAAATCCTCAGCACCACCACCATCAATAATCGTCCGTGAATCAATCTGACTACTAACCGCAAACGCAATTCTCGAAGGAATATTTGCCTTGATAAGACCAGTAATAACATCCACAGAAGGCCTCTGGGTTGCCACAATCAAATGAATCCCAACCGCCCGAGCCAATTGAGCAATTCTACAAACACTAGCCTCCACCTCCTTACCGGCCACCATCATCAAATCCGCCAACTCATCAATCACGACCACAATCCGTGGCAAATTCTTCGTATCCTTCAAATCATTAAATTCAATAATATTTC
>Ga0180007_10003619_pt1 | contig 17058 bp, 15 predicted proteins | sample MM_PC_MetaG_FD_121122 | JGI IMG/M metagenome (GOLD analysis project Ga0180007, IMG submission 121122) | Groundwater microbial communities from the Aspo Hard Rock Laboratory (HRL) deep subsurface site, Sweden - MM_PC_MetaG | ecosystem: Environmental > Aquatic > Deep subsurface > Groundwater... | reverse complement strand
TGTGTAATAAAGTTTATTTATTATACAGCGAGAGGACAGAGGACAGAGGACAGAGGACAGAGGACAGAGGACAGAGGACAGAGGACAGAGGACAGAGGACAGAGGACAGAGGACAGAGGACAGAGGACAGAGGACAGAGGTCAGAGGACAGAGGACAGAGGACAGAGGTCAGAGGACAGAGGTCAGCTGGTACCTAAATAATTTTAGTTAGTCTCTGGCTTCTGTACGCTGCCCGCTGATGACTGCCGACAAAGTCGGCTGCTGTCTTCTGGTGTCTACCGACGAAGTCGGTCGACCTCTCCGGCTTTGCCGGCTTAGGTGAATTCAGGGACCAATATTAATTTATCTCAGCATATAAGTTTCAATGCACAAAATAATTCTGATATCCGAGGTCGCGGTACCCATCGAGAGGTTCTGCCGCTGCTCCCATGCGGAAATCCTGCGCTGCCGCCGGACCGAGGCTGTGCATCAGCCCATGGCAGAGCTCATGGTAGCGTGGAGCGAAAAACATCCGGCAACGCTCGTCACGCCAGATGCGGCTGGCGGCAATCGGCTTGTCCGTGCGGAAGAAACAATACCCAAGCGATTGATCGACGGCGAGCCAACCCGCATCAAGCAGTACTTCACTGATGACATGGCCGTAACCACGGCGCTTATTGCACGCAAAGACCAGGCGGGCGGGGAAACCGATCACCTGTGACAGTGCGCAGAACACGCGGGCTTGCTCATTGCACCAGGCGAAGCCGCTCTTTATGAGCTGTTCTTCATTCAGGTTGCGATCAGCCGGCAGCGGTTGGCACTTGGCGAGGCGATAGTATCCGGCCCAGCGAACTTTTACCGCGACCCACCGGGCCAGGGCCGATATTTTTTCAGACTCGTTCTGTGTGTTCCGCACGACTTCTCTTGCATACTGTTCAAGCGCCGGTCGGGCTCCGCGACGGTACATAAGATGGCTCGAAGTATAATGCCGGTACATAAAATCAATCCCGGCATCATCTATGTCGAGATAGTTCAGCGCGTGCTCAAGGTCAATGCCGGCTACGGCCGGCACGGGTCTGCGGTCGATGGGACGAACTCGCTTCATTTTTTTCTACTGAAGCGACCCATGTTGTACCCGGAACGAACGCAGATATCCCTCAAAATAGTCTTTTCCGGTGCCGTAACCGCCGAATGTAAGCTGCGAGTACAGTTCATTGAATCTGGATTTGAAAACTTGCAGAGCCGATGACCTTTCATTCACGGCTATTTTGAAACCCTGACCGGGCGTAAAAGTAATTACGACCCGGGACCATTTATTAATCGGAACCTCCGTGTCAGTTTTAAACGTCGATGTGTTTAGTTCCCGGTCGGTGACGGTCAGCTCGATTTTGCCGCCTTCGAGCCGGCATTTGAGCGATGTTTTCGTTCTCAGAAGCAGCTGCGATTTTTCTGCAGTCGGAAATATTTCAAAACTCAGAACAAACCCGGCCTGACAAGGCAGCACGTCATGGGGGAAGTGAATGTAATTATTAATCCCGTTGAATTGCAGGCAATCAGCGCCGTCCCGATTGATCCATAGGGGACCGGGCAGATCAATTCTTGGGGGCGGCGTTCCGCCGCCGCTGAATAAACCGCAGTAGGCGAGCCCACCGCCGAGCTCAGCATTCCAATTAGCACCATAGCAGTTAACCAGCGCATTGCCATGTTCAGGAGTGAATCGGTAGGAAATATCAGGAATCAGCCCCGGGGCTACCGAAACAATTTTCGTTTCATTGTTGATACCGGTAAAAACCGTCAGCGGTCTTGGCGGCCTTGTATCAGTCATGGGAACAGCCAGCGGCCTGCTGCGGAATATTTTCCCTCCGGCGGTCACAATCTGAAGGTGAAACATACTGTTGCTGTTGAGCGGAGTCAGTGCAGTTTCAAAGCGGATCTCGTTTTTATTCACCATGGGAATGTCGATCAGCCTGTTGGGTATTTCAAACCTCAGCAAAAATCCCTTGTCGTTGAATTGCCTGACGAAAACACCCGCCGCTTCTATTTCTTTCACCGGTATCGAATATTCTGCGTTAATGTTCGGCACCTTAACCGTTATCCGCGCCTGGTTCTTGCCGCTGATGATGAAAAAGCCGCCACGCTTGCGCGTGTTGTTCTGCCGGTAATAAGGCATCCGGGCTGAGGCGGGGCCGGTCCGGATGAGCGGCTCTTCGAAAAACACATCTATTCCGCGGTGCTTATTTTCAAGGTACCTGATCGTTCCCTGCTGCACAAAAATCTGCACTTCCGCTGATGCCTGATCGAGGTTCGGGCGCGCGTTCCAGCTTATCTGTACCAGCGCCTCGTTTGAGTGCAGCCGGTATTCTCCAGCCGGGTCGACGGCGTACACCTCCGTCTCGTCTTCTAAAATTTCAGCGGTGGCTATCTGTTCAGTCGAACGAAACAGTCCAGAGAATACGGCACGGCCGCCTTCCATCCGGACTTTGAATGAGCTTTCCAGCGGGACGACGTCCTGCAAGGTCTGACGCACGCTCGCATAATTCCAATTCCAGGTCGGCCGGATGCGCATCGCGAATAATCCTTCGTTGAAGGAAAATTTCTGACCGGTCGAGGTAAGGATATCCACCTGTGGATAGACGGCCCTGCACCCGGCGATTTTTTCGGCCCCGAGAAAAAGACGCTTTTCTTCAAGGTTCTTCGCCATAAACGGCTGGGAAGGAAATTGGTGCACCATCGAGCCGTTCTCATCAAGCAGGCGTATCGTCACGGAATATGCCTCGGTATATCCCGCCGAGGGCACGTTCAGCAGCTCAATAAACAGCTCTTCGCCTGCGCGCAGGGCTCGCTGGCTTGAGACCACCAGGTCGGGCATCTTCGAATTGTCGCCCGGATTCGACAGGGGCGGCAGCCCCCGGGACTGCCTGATATAATGGCGGATAATCTTCTGCGAGGAAAGAGAGGAGTTGATCGAAGGTTGAAAAAAAGTGTTTTCATTGGGCTCGTTCCACTCCGGCATGGTTATAAAATCAGGGTTGCCGCCGAGCGCAGCCTCAAAGCTCTGGCGCAGGTTGCGTGTGCCGTCGTGCAGCTTGACCACGCCGCTGAAATGGTTGACATAACCAACGGACGCGCTGAGGCCTGAATATTTTTTCCGATAGGGCGGTTCTGAAAGAACTGCGGCGAATACAGGGATAAGAAACTCCCGATAGAATTTTTCATGGAAATGGTTATTATCGTCACAGAGATGATTGGCTCCGGCGAACATCAGCCCGTCGCAGACATCAAGATATGAGCGCAGGTATTTTTTAAGCGCTTCCACTTCGGCCACCGGCAAACGACCGTCATATCGGATGAACGCTTTTTCGAAGGCGGGCCAGCTGTCAAGCTCTACTCCGCGCGGGGTGCGGATGTCAGCGATAAAAACAAAAGAGCGCCCTTTGGCAGCGCGCAATAACCGCAGCCCCTCAGCGAGCTTTTCGGGTTTATCCGCATCGGCGCAGTAGGAGAGCACGGCCACCTGGCCGCCGAGACGAAACGCGGCAGGGCATTTCAGTGCGCGGTCTATGAATTTTCCGTACTCGGCGACACAAGTATCAAGGCTCGCCGTAAAACCGCCGCTGATCTCCAGTGCGATCGTCACATCGCCGGTCGGCAATTGGTCAAACGCATCATAAAGCAGGGTGCGGCTCTTCACGACAAACTCAGTCGCTCCGGTCAGGTTCCCCATAACGTCCAGACCGTACGATTTGAAAATGTCCGTTGTGCGCTGGACGCTTGTTTTGTACGACTCGAAATTCTTTTCCAGACCCTGCCACAGAGTACGGTCGTAATACAGGGGCCGGTCAATCCACTTCTGTTCGTAATGATTATTCAGATAATTGCGATACAGATTGTACTGAGACTGTATGCGGCTGATGAAATGTGTGCGGTCCGTCACCTTCTTCCGTTTGTCAATGGGCACCGTGGTCAGCTCAGGCAGTGCTTCGTACCTTCTGAGAGTTGAGAGGCGAAACTCGTCGAAGACGCCTTGAAATTTCAAATCGCCGTTATGCTGCGCTCCGAGGTGCTGGCGGTCGGCGGTGATATTCAGCACAAGCGGAAAGTCGCCGACCGCTGCGGTCTTTCCGTCCACCAACAGCCCCACGCTGAGCTTATTATCAACGGTCTCCCACACCAAAGCCAGGTGATGCCAGGTGTCCACACGCAGCAGATCGTCATAGGGCGCTTTCAGATGCAAGTTGCGTTTGGACGCCCGGCTGTAGGCGACGAAATCGATAATTCTTACAGTATTTCCGGCATCGTCTTTTTCTTTTATCTCAAGCAGCAGGCCGTCGCTGGTGGGGCCGTACACCTGCCAGAGCACCTGCCGGCCTTCGAGCGATGAAAAATTAACCCAGAGCTCAGCCGTCCCCGCTACGCTGTTGAATCCGGCTATCGGCGTCGAGATGCGTCCGTGATCCAGACCATCACCGAATTTACCGTCTCCCATCGGCGCGCTGCCCGGCGCCTGCGGCGCGCCGTGATTTTGATTTCCGCTCGCGTCGACGAATGTATTTTCATCATTTTCATCGAGATGGAGCAGCACCACCGTATTGCTGTCAGGCTTGAACGGTTTGACTATTGATGCGGATGTTGCGGTCTCGGTCGCCAGCACAAAGCTCAGTGCGGTTATTAAAGTTAACATTTTTATTATCATGATATTGTTCCTTATTTAATTTTTTTAATCTCACTGTGCGTGGCCCGATAACCGAGAAATTGTGCATGCACTGATACACGCAGAGGCTTATTTCCTTTCAGGTTTGCGATTAATTTTTCTGCCATCTCATCAGTACTAAAATCCGCGCTCAGCACCGGTTTTCCAGCCATGTGCAGCAGCTGGCTGAGCCCCAGTGTTGCTACCGTTACTTTCATATCCAAATTCTGTTCTTCAAGTTTTTTTAAAACACCCAAGGCCACGTAGCCGTTGACGCAGAAGATGGCGGAAGGCAGGCTCGACTCGCCTTCCAGCCGCGCGGCCAGCGCGTAACCTTCGTTAAAAAAAAGAATATGCTGGCTTTGATTTGAAAATTGCGGGTATTCAAAAGCGCGTATACGGCAGTCAATTTCTCCGGGTGTTGAATCCGGGAAAGCCGCTTTAATTGCCGAATAATGAACGGATTGGCGAAACTCGCCGTTAAATAACGTCAGGAAAAAAATTATTTTTTCAAGTTTGACTGGCGCAAGGCGATCGAGGATAAGACGCAGGGCGCCCTCGACGTCAGGATCGATAGTGCGCCTGAGCCCGCAGCTATGGCCGATATAATCACATTTATTCTGAATAAAGACTTTTTCAATTCCGAGATATCCGACCGGACAGCCGCAGAGAATAAAGCCTTCACAGCCACGATTGATTAATTCTCTGACATTATCGATGTTCTTTTTTTCGTCCGGCCCGAGCGTCTTCAGGTACACCGAGAGCCCTGCAGCCTCGCACAATTCATTGAGGCGCATGACCACGGCCGTAGCAAATTCACTGAAACGTACATTCTGGCTGGCCAGGACAATAGCTACTGTATTGGTGCGGGCGCCATGGAGCAGTTTATGGCTGAAGCGCTGCCGGTAGCCCATTTTTTCAGCAATTTTTCTCACATTTTCGGCCGTGGCAGAGGAAATAAAATCGCGATCTTTGCCGGCAAGCACCAGCGACACGGTACTCGGGCTGACACCGGCTCGTGCGGCAACCTCGGCCATGGTAACTCTGCGAATCTTCATTTTTTGTTGAACTAATATATATTAGCTGATGTATATTAGTATGTTTCTTGATATTTGTCAAGGCTGAGCAGGAAAATCTCAGGTACACCTAAGGGCTGACGTATGCTCAGAGGGCTGCGTGGACTGCTTTTCCGTACTGGTGCACCGTATTGAAACGAGTGTGCTTTCGGTAAGGTAGTTGGGAGGGGATACTGATGATACTGCAAATCGTCTGAAAGATTCAGCTCCGCGGCGGTTTTATATCTGACTTACGTGTGTTTTCTTGATCGGTAATTCATGTGTCTCTATCAGACTCAGGTTCACATGAGTGCTGGCATGATCGATATCGATGCCGACCAGGTTGTCTTCATCATCGAAATCAAGGATTACACCCGGATTAATTTCCTGCGTGGTAGTCCCGGGCTAATCCAACAAATCTATGTATAATGAGTCCATCTCCGGGTAGTAACTAAATATCATCTTTTATTCCTTAAAGTTCCTGTCGAAGAAGGCATTGTGCACTAATAATAAAAATGTCAAAATTGCTTTAATATTTTATTTAGAATATGAAGCGGATTACCTACCCAAACGTTCTTTTTTTCATCGAACACATAACTTTGCTCTACAGGTGCTGCGATAAAACTCATTTTGGGTTTTATATCTTCAATTGCATTCCAGAAACCGCGGGTTACCGTCGGCGCAGTATGCGCTTTGCATTCCACCGCATAAGTATCCGAACCCCTGGTTAAAACCAAATCAATTTCCGCTCCTTTCTCAGTTCGGTAAAAAGCATGAGAAAATCCTGAAGGGAGCGCTGCAAGAAGCGACTCTACTGCGTAGCTTTCCCACGAACTTCCGTAGTGAAGATGGGATGCCAGTGTGTTGTAGTCGTTAATTTCAAGAAGAGAGTGCAGAATTCCGGTGTCGCGAATGTATATGCGGGGTGCTTTTACGAGACGTTTTCCGGTATTTGACTGATACGGCATTACTGTTCTTGTCATATACGCTGCGGTAAAAATATCGATATAATGGCGAATAGTAGTATGTGAAAGACCGAGGGAGTCTGCAATCTTTGAGTAATTGATGCTTTGCGCAGAATTCCATCCGCACATAACCCAGAACCGATGGATCATTTCGCGCGAAAGAGATATCCCGAAAAGAGGGATATCTCTTTCAAGAAAAGTGCGTCTGAAGTCATCCCGCCATACTCTGCTTTTTTCATCCGATTCGGCCAGAAGACTTTCAGGAAATCCTCCACGAACCCAGTGCAAATATAAAGAAGATGCAGGAATGTTCCGGAGTTCATCAATCCGGAACGGGGTCAATTCGAGGTAAGATATCCGTCCAGCCAGAGATTCACTCGTTCCGCGGATGAGCTCCGGCGAAGCGGAACCCAGAAGTAAAAAGCGGCCGGGTCTTCTGTCCGCATCAATTTCACTGCGCAGCACGGGGAATAGTTCAGGAGACTGTTGTATTTCATCAATGCAGATGAGACGGTTTCTGTTCCCGCGAAAAAAGGCCTCTGAATCCGTAAGTATACGCTTATGAGATGGGCGCTCCAAATCAATATAAAGAGATTCGGGGTATTTTTTTAATAGCTCTCCTGCAAGAGTTGATTTGCCGCATTGACGCGGACCTAAAATGGCTACAGCAGGAAACCAGCTTAATCTTTCATTCAAATCCCGCGATAAAATGCGCTCGATATAATGTAGCATATTGAAAGTTTAACATTCAATTTACGATGTTGCAACTATTTATTAGAATTGCGAAAAAATGATGGATAATTTATGATTTTAAAATTCACTCTGAATATTTTAAAATCGATCCACTCCGGAATATTCGCGTTTATTAGCGTTCATTCGCGGTTAATTCCGTTTCTTCCGTATGTTACCGACCCCATTGCCGAGGTATTAGGGTTACTCACGGTAAACGGCGAGCCGGGGCTTTCAGTGAAAAAAACAGGGAACGAGCACACTGTTTTTTGTGCGGTGCCGTAACCGCCGAATAACGAATTAATTTCCGATGACCAATTCATTAATGCCCTCCTTCCAGGGCATTGCCGATACCCGGTTATGTCTCTGCCTCTGCGGGTCGCGGGAAAGGCAAAACAGTTCGGCTTCGGGGATATCCCTGCTGTAACTTTCCAGATTTTTAAACATTCCGCTGCCGATCCGTTCACTTGATTTTATTTCCACTAAAGCGGGCGGGCGGCCCGGCCGTTCGATGGCCAGATCCACTTCTCCTCCATCGTGAGTTTGCAAATAAAAAAACCGAAAATCCAGTTCGCGGTATTCACTAAGACGCTTCAGTTCCAGAATGATAAAATGCTCGAAGGCTTCTCCGAAAGCTGAGGTTTGGGGAAGAAGGGGGACCGTCAGGGTATGATCAAGTGCCCGTTTGACGCCGGTATCAAACAGATAAAACTTTGGAGCGTGAAGCTGCCTTTTCCGTAATGAACGGTGAAATACGGGTAGAAAAAATCCAAGTAATGTATCTTCGAGAATTTGATAATAGGACTGGATGGTTTTGATATCAACCCGAACATCCCGGCCGATTTTGGCGTAATTGAGGATCTTGCCGTTCATCTGGGCGGCTATTTCAAGAAATTGACTGAAGGGTTCTATTTTTCGGATAATATGTTCGTTCCATACTTCTTCTTTCAGGTAGGTGCGGCTGTATGATTCGAGAAATTTTCTTTTCTCGCCCGGTATATCGGTTTCCCAGACTTCGGGAAGTGCGCCATATTCCAGCACAAGTTGCAGATCGAAATGCTCACCAAGTTCAGTGCTTGTGAATGGGTAGAGATTATTGACAAAGGCCCTTCCTGCGAGCAGGTTGGCTGCGCCGTGTCTGAGCTTTCGGGCGGAAGAACCGGTCAAAATAAACTGAAGAGGATTTCCCTGTCGCTTACGCTGTTCGATTTTTAGATGTACGACATCGAGCAACCGGGGAACTTTTTGAATCTCATCGATGATAACCTGTTCAATGCGCGGATCAAGGCCGTCGATAATTTTACCGAGTAATCCGGGATCGCGCAGAAACCTTTCTTCCTGCTCATAATTAAGCAGATTAATAAAATAAGTGGTTTCTGCAGGAAATGCAGATTTAAGCAGTGTTGTTTTACCCGTTCCTCTCGCGCCAAACAGGAAAAAACTATGTTTTGGAGGTAATTCGACTAAGCGATGGATCATACTCCATTATTTTAGCAAAAAAATGGAGTATTGTCAAGTGCAAATTTCAGCTTATGAATTTCGCTGCGACAATGAAAGGCAAGCAGCCATAGTTGATCTAATAATTCACCCACACGGGACCGCGCCCGCGAATACGAGCTTGCACTGCAATGGTTCAGCGGATATACCGCATTCCGCGGGTAACAAAACCCGGGGTTCCTCTCTCTGCCTATGAAGACACCCACGCGTTCAAATTGTATATACTCGACACCGGACTGCTCGGCGCGCTGAGCGGTCTGGACGTCAGAACGTTGCTCGAGGGCAATCGGGTTTTCGAAGAATTCAAAGGTGTACTCGGTGAGCAGTATGTCTTACGGCAGCTGGTCAGTGAGCATAGCATCAAGCCTTTCTATTGGTCGGCCGAACGAGCCGATGCTGAAGTAGATTTCCTGTTTCAATCCGGATCGCACGTTGTGCCGTTGGAGGTCAAGGCCGCCGCGAATCTGAAGGCAAAGAGTCTCCGCAGGTACTCCGAGAAGTACTCCCCTCCTGTCGCTCTGCGCACCTCGCTCTCCGATTATCGGAAGGATTCCGGCTTGATCAACGTACCGTTGTATGCGCTCATCTGTATTCCGGAGATTATCGCGACGAATTATGGTTGAATTCCTCCACTATCTAGTAGTGAAACATAATGGATAATGTAGTATTTTAAAAATCGCTCTGAATATTTTAAATCGATCCTCTCCGGAATATTCGCGTTTATTAGCGTTCATTCGCGGTTAAAACCAGAAGGAAACCGCTAATGGACGCGAATAAACGCTAATGGGGATAGAGACGGAAAATTCATAATTATTTTTTGTCAGCACTTTCACTTCACCAAGCTCAACTCTTTCCGGATCTGCCGCACGGTTAATTCAGTTTCCTTAATTTTCTGTAGTATTTTTTTTTCAGAATAATCAAACCAGAACGCCTCACCGTGCCAGCCGAGCATGGGATGTGCGCGGCAGTACGCGATACTGCTGCGTGCGTTTTTAACTTCATTTTCCGCAATGGTGATAAGTTTGCGTCCCAGATTTTTTTTTGTTTTAAGGTTTTTTTCATCAAGAAATATGTTCCGCACATGAATAAATTCAGTAACATTGCGCGCGGAAGTAAATTGCGCTCCGGCCATCGCGCTCACCGCATATTCACGCACATAATTCGGCCGCAGATTTTTCGGAATTGACGCGCCTGCTTTTTTTAACAGTGCAAGACCTTTGTTCCACTTGTCGAGAAATTTATCAAAGCAATCTACAATTTGTTCCGGTGTAAACGGTCCGAGATAATTTGTAATATCATCGCCGAAATCGGTATACTTCATCCATGTAAAATGAATATTATATGAAACTTCTGCGGGCAAAAGCCATGCCAGAGGCATATGCATTCCGGTTTTATTAAAACGGAGCGGATACGCCGTACCGAAAGGCTGCGGACCCCAGTACACAAAAGAAATACTGAAAGGGAAAAAGACAGAGGCTTCAGAGAAATATTTCCATGCCCTGCAGAAAGAATCTGCTGCTGCGGCTCCGAGCTCGCGCCGTGCAAAACCACGCAGAAATGTATCGATATTTTCAGGAAGCGGATCCCATGAGTAACGGTTTGCTATTTCAGTATTGGGAGAGAGAATGTTCCCGAAATTCCAGCTTTCCATTGATCCGGAAATTCCCTGTTCCCGGTGACCGATGAATTTTTCTGCAAGATTACGGTAGAGCGGAAAATACGGCACACTTCCCAGTTCATGTGTGGTTCCCACCTGCAGCTTTGAATACATACTGCATCCTCTTGTCCGCGCCGCGGCCGCGGTTCCTTTAAAACGTTTAGACGGACCGGCAAATGTAAGGCTGTATTCGTCGATTGGCGCGTTAACGCCGTTGATGAGCCGTGAATCGCCGCGTTCGTAATCGGCCATGAGTGTGACTCCTTCGGGCAATGCGGCAATTACTCCGCTCTGGGGATCTTCTTCGTACATACTCCAGCTCCAGTTCCAGGCAATGACTTCTGCATCGGGATTTCCGGACCGCACACCGTCGCGGATAATTCTTACCACTTCTCCGATGATTTCCTGAGGGGTACGTGTTTTACATCTCGGACACTTAAGCGCGCTGCCCTGAAAAAGCTCAGGCTGTGAGCGGGTACTGGTATGTGAATAACAATGAGTATGAAATTCAGAAGCGGTAATCAGAATAACTCCCGCAAGTCCTTGTACCGAAGTAAAAAGATATTTCATTCCTTCGTGAAGAAATTCCTGAACTTCTGTGGTGCTGGTGCAAAGTGCGTATACATCCTCCGGTTCAAAAAACTCACCGATCACATCGGGATGGTTTTTAAAAAACGGACTGTCCTTCCGGTGCGCGAGAGGTTCATTGAAATAAATAAATACTTTTATTCCGAACCGCGCAGCTCTCGATACAAATGTATTCAGATCAGCAGTAGTTTTTTCTGCATTTGTTCCGAATTCGGGGAACACCCTCACTTTGGCCATTTCATGAAGTTTACCCCGCACCCAGATCCCGTTGTATCCGTGGTGAGACATTTTCGCAAGATAGTGCTTCGGGTATGCATCGAGAATGCCGGACAATTCATCGCCGTGAAAAAACGCCATCGGTGAACGGAGTATCCGTGTTTTGAGAATCGGTTTACGGCGGTACACACCTGAGGCGATACACAGCGCACCGCGTTCTTTCATTAATTCTTCACAGTGATAGATGCCGTACATTATTCCGCTTGAGTCAGCGCCGTCAATTATTATGCGGTTCGGACCTGCGGTGATGGAAAAGCTCTCGGGCTGATTTTCATACCCGGTGCCGCGTACAATACTGACACAGGGGATCGACTCATCGGGTAATTTTTTTATAATTGATATTTTTATTCCGGCCTGGGTACAAAAACTGCGGAGATCCTGCGCTGCGGTAATAATCTGAGTGTCGGCATCTTCCGGGATGCAGAACGGAAGACCTGCGGTAAAGCAGAAATCATTTCCGGCTGAACGCGCCTTTTTTATATACTGGATTTTTTCCGGATAAACGGGCTTCCGCAACTCTTTAAAAAAAGGAATAACCGGTTTAGTCAACAATTGTTTTTTATTCATACGCGCGCTCCATATTTGTAATGCCTGCCTATATTACAATTAGTCAATATTTTACTCAAGGATGTTAAAGTACTTAGGCTCTTTATTATAGACATCTGCCCATTGCCTGAGCATTCGGCCTGGATGACTTGACATTTAGGCTAAATATGGTAACATATATGGACTGGAGAACGTAATGAACTTTAAAGAAGACATAAGACCCATATCCTATATAAAATCTCACGCTGCTCAAATGCTTTTGACTATAAATAATACTCATCGCCCAATTGTAATAACTCAAAATGGAGAGGCAAAAGGAGTATTTATTGATACCGAAAGTTACCAAAAAATGAATGATGCAATTGGTATTATTAAAATTGTTTCTCAAGCCGAGAACGATATTAAAAACAAAGGTATTAATAGTAATTGTAAAGTTTTTAAAAATGTTGAGGCAAAAATACGTGCCAAAAAAAACAATTAAATGGTCTAGTGTAGCAGAAGCCGATTTAAATAAAATTATTGATTATTTTCTTAACAAAGATGAAATTAGCATTGCAGAAAATACATATGCAGGCATACAAGAAACTTTAAAACGACTTGAAAATTTCCCTCAGAGTGGAAGAATTATACCGGAACTGGAGGAATTCAATATTTTTATGTATAGGGAAATAATCTATAAGAGATGGAGAGTTTTGTATAAGGTACAAGGAAATGATATCTATATATTAGGGGTAATCGATGGAAGAAGGAATATTGAAGACATCCTGCTTGAAAGGATGGTGAGAGATTAAACCATTATTAATTCTCAAGACAGAGGTCAACACCCCTGAAACTTAAAGTTTGCCTTCGCACTGTTAATGTTTATACTTAAAAGGTTCATGTTTATGCTATAATAAATTAAATAAAAGCAAGCAATCTTTCGTGCGGTATTAAATATATAAAGCTTATTCCAAAGGGGTTAAAATGTTCAGATATTTTTTTGCAGTATTACCAATATATATCCTTTGCGTATCAGCTAATGAAGTTTCACATAACTGGACTTTTTTTTCTCCGAATGCAGAAGTCGGGGATATTTCAAAGGATACAATGCAGGAGAGGGGTGAGATCGAATGGAAGAAAACCATTACAGATTCAACTAAAGGTGCAACTGAAGGTTTTATTATAGATTTCAAAAAAGGCGGTTCGCTGATTACAGATAACATTTCAATTCCTCCGGTTAATTATTCTATATCCTTCTGGATAAAACTCAATGCGTTACCTGTTGCTGATGCATTTATTGTTGCGGATAAACGCGGTTCGACTGCTCAGTTTTTAATAAGTATCGGCACCTACAGCAAACAGGGTTTTCTTTCTTTCAACGTCTGGTCAGGTAAAAATGTAATCACTCTCTCTTCATCTGAAAGGCTTCAGCTTTCCAAATGGATCCATTTTACGATAACAGTAGATGAAGAAAACAGGATAACAATGTACAAGGATGGCGTACGGGATGGTGAAGTGAAGGCAGAATTCCAGCCTGCAGGATCAACGGGAAAAATATCTTTTGGAAAGGATCTCGCTGCCCATAATACAGGAAATTTCGCAGGACAGCTTTTTGATATGCGTGTCTATAATGACTATATTCTTCGCAGTGAAGATATAAGCGAAATAATTAATGAAAAAAAGCCGCCGCGTGATGTGACACCTCTTGACGATATCGGAAAAATCTCAGTAAAAAATGTTATGGGGTTTGAAGATGCGCAGGCATGGGTGACGGCTCCGATTGACGCATATAATGAATTCCTTGCTGATAATTTTACCACAGACGGCATGACAAAGGAACTGCTTGGAAAAGTGAAATCAGTCCGGTTTGACGAACTGTCCGGCGGTGCACAACTTTCAGGAAAAAATGTAAAGCAGGGAAAGTATTCATTATGCTGGAAGGATCACGAGTATTTTCCGACTTTAGCAACTTTCAGGCTTGAAATGGACTGGTCAAAATATAAAAGTATTTCTGTCTGGATTTTTTCAGAAAAGGCAACCGGTCAAACCGTTATTATTGCCCCGTGTGCGGATAATCCGGCCACTGCATGGAGGGATTATTATATGTATCCCCTGACTATTGACTTTACGGGATGGAAAGAGGTATGTATCCCGTTGAGCTATTTTGCTAAATTTGAAACCCCCGGAGGCTGGGATACTGTCTCCGGTCTTTATTTTTTTACCAAGGCTCTGGGTCTGCAGCCCAATCCGTATACCGTTATATATTTAGATGATATGAAGTTGATACAGGAAGAAAAAGCTACGGTGCCAAAACAGACTTTGCCTGATCCTTATACAGAAAATATGCACGGTTTTGTGTATAAACGGCGAAACCCGGTTCTCGGTCAGGACATCCGTAATCACCTGTGGCCTGAACTGTTGGATAATAAAAATGTACAGACCGAAATAGTACATCAGTATTTTTTTCGCGGAGTGCGTGCTCTGTATAAATATTTTCCCCGGTATCAGCCAGGTTACGTGAGTTTTGATCATAAGGGCAAAGCGTACATAAACATTGGTGATTATATACAATACAAAGATGAAAAAGGAATGTGGGTGGTGTCAGATATAAAAACTCCACTGATAAAATGGGCTAAAGAAAAGGGCTGGAAAGGCTTATACAACCACTGGGGGGATTCCGGGCCCGAGCAAATGGTTCGTTTTGATTCAGACCTGGATGCCTATAGCATTCAGCTTGTAGAAGAGATTAATGAAAAAGGTGAAATAGCTGACTGGAAGACAAGGACTGGTCTGCTGCTGCACTCACGGGATAAATTGAAGACCTGGGATGTGTATGTTTTACCTTTCCCGCGCGCAACCTTTGAAAAAATAGACGGACACAATCAGACTGCGATACAAAGACCGCCGCTGCTGTTAAACGGAGCAATAAAATACTTTGATGGTGCTGACCAGTCCGGGTATCTGATAATTCCGGAAAAAAAATCAGACGGCACTTTGTCATTGTCGAAAACAGTCCGTTACTCACCGAACTGTTTAATGGTTGGTTATCACTCCGGAGACGGGAACCTCTTAATCACCGGTAAAGACCTTGTCTATATCGCATACGGATGGTATCCGCCGCAGGATAAAGTTAAGGAATATCTCAGACCTTACGCAGAATATAATGCAGCCGGTAATCTCGGAAAACCATTGATAAAATGGGACTGGGACCGGAAAAATGCTACTGCAAATGAAGGTATGCCGCCTATACCGGAGAATCACGCAGGTCTGAAACAAGAGTATTTCCGCCAGGGGAAATTCCCCGCTTATTCACGGACAGGACTTCCCTCTTTTGTGGTGACCTATAATCTTAAAACCGGGGTGCTTTCAAGTCCGGTATATGTAGGTTCAGGAGGGTTCGGCCTGGATGATCATAACTGGCCCGCTATCAGTATTGACGGGAAAGGTTATCTTCATGTCATACTGAACGGTCATCATGATCCGCTCAATTATATCCGATCGTCAGAGCCCTATGAAATAAGCGCATGGAAAAATCCGGAACATATTATAGTTGATGAAAAGTGGACAGGTCTTTCATACGGTACTCTTATTTGCGACCGGAATAATAATCTGTATACCGCAAATCGGAGCACCACCGGAGTATATAATTTTCATCTCAGTATGAACCGGATGAACGGACAAACAGGAAAATGGGAAAAAGAACGGCCTTTAATAACACCTTTTAAGTATATGTACCGTCTTTGGTACCAGAAAATGAGCATTGACGTAACAACAGACCGCATTTTTATCAGTTATTATGATCAATGCCGCACATCGCAAATTTCCAGAACCGCGTATGACTTTTATGTTTTTACCTGGCCGGATATAGAAAAGAGAATGTGCAAAGCTTTCGGCAAAGCGAATGTGCCGGATAATGGTCCGCCGGATCCCGGAAAAATCAATACTTACTACGATATGGATGCAAGTGAAATGGTTATTCTGGTATCATCTGACCAGGGGAAAACATTCCGTCTTGCAAGAAATGAAGATTTTTGACAGATCAGGTTATGACTTTTCAATAAAATATGACTTGTCGAATCAGAATAAATGTTTTTTTATAAGGAATTATTTAGTGTGACAAAGTGATGCAAACGATCCGGGGGGGGGTTATATGATCTTTTCCGGAGTTATAACTGAGATAATTTGTTCAGACCTTTTGGCAAATACTGCATCTCGTGTAATTAACTCAGCTTCATTGTCAATTGCTATTGCCAAATGAATCGCATCATCAGTATCAATTTTTAACTTCTTGACAATTTCGTAAGCATTGATGAAATTATGGCTTTCAGGTATTAGCATTTCAATATCAAGTTTCGTTATTTTGTTTATTGCTTCTTCAATTTGATGATCTTTCGCACCTTGTTTTTGTAAAACTCTATGAATTTCCATTAAGGTAAGCAGTGAAGTTATACATTTAAAATTTATTCCTGATTTTGATAATAGTGTTTCCGAAGATTTATATAATTCTTTTTCTTCAAATAAAACATTAAGGAAAATATTAGTGTCAAGATAAAATTTCCTCATTTACTTTCCCGAGTTTCACGAACCAAGTCTACTGATGTTTTGTTTTCTTTTTCTATTTTTTTGCCAATATCCGCAAACATTCCGGTAAATTCAACTTTGTGCGTATGCTTTTTTATTGATGATTGAAAGCTTTTAATTAGTATTTTATTGGACTCAATTGCTTTTTCTATTGTCAGCATTTTCATTTTCCTCTTTATTTTGTTACCAGGTTATTTTATCCGTTAGCGATTTTTGAAACTATCTGTTTGACAATATTCTTCGGTCACAAATACCGCAGCTATATCATTACCAAGATAACCATTCATCTGATCAAAACGAATAATGCTTACTATGGTCAACATGAATCAAGATACTAACACACTTTCCGAATAATTTCAAGAAAAATTCAAATTTTAAAAATTCTGTAAATTATAGATAGTGTTTGAAAGAAAAGTAAAAAAATCATTCATTTTCCTGCAAATTCACGCAGTTTCTTTACTTTTTTCATTCGAAGATTTCCTATTATTACGATAGCATAGTAAAATTTCCTATATT